>Ga0172378_10005464_pt1 | contig 11874 bp, 20 predicted proteins | sample GrowelOW332metaG_FD_119755 | JGI IMG/M metagenome (GOLD analysis project Ga0172378, IMG submission 119755) | Groundwater microbial communities from an aquifer near a municipal landfill in Southern Ontario, Canada - Pumphouse #3_1 metaG | ecosystem: Environmental > Aquatic > Deep subsurface >... | reverse complement strand
TAATAACTACAAAAATAAAAATTAATAGTTAATATAATTAATTAAAACACATTAAAATCAAGTAAAAAATAACAAAATAAATTAAAATTATAAATTCCTCACTTACTCATAACCCAAAGGTCGGTGGTTCAAATCCTCCCCCCGCTACCAGTAATAAAGCCTTTAACAAAGGGCTTTTTTATTTTATTATTATAAATTAAACTTGCAAAATATCCCCCAAAATGCAAATGTGTGCAGAATGTGTGCAGAAAAAGTTAAAAAATTTAATACATTGCATAAATAACTGCTCCTCCATAACCAAGGACCAACAAAAATGAGAGGAGGCAGACCCACCATTTACGTCGGTTTATACACGCCGATAGAAATAGCCAGATACTTATTAATGCTCCTGCTAGGCTAATTAAGCCTAAAAATATTACGGGGATTAAACTGAAGATAAGTGTTAGTCCATCAGCGGAGTTGAATGTGGACCAACAAAAAGGTAAAATCAAATATGATAAACCGCAGATTAAAATCGATATAATAATCTGCGGAATTTCACCAAGCCACGCAATAGTCTTAATCATTTTCATCGTAGTTTTCCTCCTGTTCTTGTAATTTATCTACAATTTTTTTTCGACCTCGTTTTTTTAAAGGTTTTTGTTTTTGACAACTATATAAGGCATTTATAATGTCTTCGCAATAAGCAATTTGTTTGTTCAAGAGTTCAATTTTATTTGCACGCTCGGTTACTTTATTTTTTGCGTAAGGCTTTGAGCGTTCGACAAAAGAAAGTTCTTGTTTCAAAAAAATTCTTTTTTTATTTATGTCGGCAATATAATTGTTTACAAAATCAATTTTTGCTCGTGCTATTTTTTTGTATTCTTTTTCAACAATTTCATTTTTTTGCCTTTGTTTATTATCTAAAAACTGGGCATAATATGTTTTATCATTTTGAATAAAATAGTCCACATCTTGTGTACTAATAGTATCGTGTTCTATAACACCTGTGTTCTTTCTTGTGATTTTGTGCTGTTTCCATTGACGCATAAATCTGTTGAATTTATCAGCAAGATATTGCCTCATTTTTAACTGTGAAGCCTCACATTCCTTTTTCGTTTTCCAAAATTTATATTCACACTTGCCCCATTCTACAATTTTTGTAATAAAAGCAATCATTCTACGACCTCCTCCTCAATTTCTGTGAATAATCTATCCCCTTTTTTGTCAAATAACTTTTCGTATTCACTCCTGTGTTGGTGCGTATCATATTTGAACAAATCGCTATCTTTTAAAGCAAAAACAAATTCCTTTTTATCACTTTCCCATTTTACATAATGAGTAGTAAAAAGATGGGCGACCAAATTACTGAAATTTGTCTGCTGAATGTAGTAAGTCAAAGGTGTAGAGTAGTATGATGGTAAAAATAATGCAAAAAGCAATTTTATTCTATCAACAAATACAAGTGTTTGTTGTAATTCTTTTTTTACATTTATTGTAAAATAAGCAGGCAGGGTTTTTCTTATAAAATTAAAAATGAATTTTAGAAATTTACCAAAGGGGTGCAGTTTATGCCAACAACCTTTACAGGTTATAATTTTGAACCCAGTTCTACGGAAACCTATAAATAGGTTGTTTCCGTCCTGCTCGTTTGCGATAAAGTGAGTTTCCGTATCCTGCCTTGCGAACCGAAAAATTTGTTTTTTAGTATCTAATACTTGATTCTGTTTTTGATTCTGTTTTTGGTTATATATTTCTTTGCCGTTTTTCAAACCAATTTCTTCCAAAATCGCAACTGACTTTTGCGGGAATTTCTTGTATGCTCGCAAGCGTGATTCCAGTTCTTGCGAATTTTGTAATTCCCCATTTTTTATGTAACCTGCTTCAATATCACAAAAAAGTGGCAATAGATTATTCTTCTCCATTCTTTCGTTTTCCGCTATGTAATTTGGGTTCATATATTTATTGTAACGGTAGAACTTTTTATCATCAAGTTCACGTTTTTTTAAAAACCAGCGGGCTAGGAAAAAACTAGAAAATGACTTTCCCGAACCCAATCCACCTTGAAACATTATCATATAAAATTGCCAAAGACTTAATAAAATAGGGTTGTCTAACTTTGGTCTTTTCCATTTATATTTTTCTTTTTCAACTTTTTTTACCAAAGCCTCATCGTGTTTGTCTTTAATTTTTAATTTATATCTTTCGTTATTTTTTAAAACGGCGGAAAGACAACCAAAAAAAACAATGATAAATAATAAAAAGCCAAAAAAGATATAGTAGCCTATCATTAGCATTTAGTCACACACCTCGCCGTAATATATATATTTATATATATATTAAATTTTTTTTAATTTTTTGCAGAAATTAAACGAGGGCAAAGCCTCGTCTAAAATGCTTTCACACAGAGCCAATTCCTAATTTGACATAATCCCAAGTCGAAATCAACCAATTTGTGATAGGGGACAACACTTCTGCTCCATTCGGGTTAGCAAACCGAATGGTAAAATAGACAATTTCGCCCAACAGCCCCAGTAACAAAACCACCCTGAAAAGCCCTATAAAAAATTTAAAAAATACAGTAACTTCACTTTCTCGTTTCATAAAACCTCCTTATATTGCACTCCAAATTGCGGAGCAGGTAATTGTTGATTCTTCGAAGTTGATTGAATTTATTAAAAAGCCATCAAATATATAACCTTCCATAATTTGAGTACCAAAATTTGCTGTGTCAACATAATCAATTAAATAGTGATTAGTTATATCGCAAAACTGAATATTCCAATAAAAGGTATATAAAGTGACATCGTAATCCGCTGGTCCATTAAAATCATCATTAATAGTTACAGTAAAATTATGAGAGAAATTTGCTTCATAATTAAAGGTACGAGTATCCACATCGTAAGATGTGATTTCCCAGCCAGCAAAAGAAAAATTATCAAATACAGGTGGGGCAGGTGGTACATCAATATCAGGATTGTTAAAATCGGTTATCGCAAGCGATAGGGATTTTGTTTCCCAAGGTTCTCCCTGCTCTAAAAAATTAAATGTGTAATTTAAAATTGCAATATAACTTGCTTTATAACCATTTTCAACTTCGACCCAAGCGTTAAAAATATAACCTTCGATTTGTGGAGCATCTGGTGCGGTTAAATCACCATCGACTAAATTGCCCAAAGTATTATAAATAGCATTTACAGTGGTGATTAAATCACCATTCATAGCATAATAATTTATTGTAATAGAATAACTGTAAATTGCTTTGTAGTTTATTAAATAATTTACCGTATCAATTGATTCAATAGACCAACTGACAAATGTATAACCATTTATGGCTGGTGCTGTTGGGAAAGTAATATCTTCCATTGGCTCTAAATTATCATTTAGCCGAATAGAAAAGGTGTCCAAAAGTGTCCCCTCATTGTCGTAGCAATCAACGGCATAAACTGTACCAGTTGTTATCGGTAAGAAAAAGTCCTTTTGCCAAATTATTCCAGCAAGCCCGCTAATTAAAACCACTAAAAGAACAAAATATATTAAATTTTTTTTGAATTTTTTCATATTAAACCTCCCTTATTGCTGTAATTGTCATTGTCCAATGATTACTAATGTAATCAGCAACTGCATCTGTTATATTGCTATCTAATGCTGATAATCGAAAAGTGACACCAGTAATCTCATTGCTTATTACCACTTCGCCATCAATTATTGAACTTGCGTGTTTTGCCATTATTTGAAAAAGTACTTTGTTTGAATCATTGTTAGGGTATAAATAAGTACTAACACATTCGGTTGGAAACACTGTTCCATTCAGATTTTGTTGTTGCGTAGTAATTAATGTTTCAAACATCACAACAGTAGTGCCATCAAATATAGAAAAATCAACAGCAATGGGGAAGTGGACATCTAAATTGAGCGAAAAAGAATTAGAGATTTGTTGTCCGAAAGCAGTTGAACGATCAAAAGTTAAATTTATTACAGTTGGCAGAATATTTCCGTTATCAATACGATATTGAGCAACATATGTTGTGTTTTGATAAATATAATTACTTACTTCAGGCGACCAACCAATGAATAAATAACCTGTACGAACTGGGTCATTGGGGGTAACTATTACAGAACCTTTTGTATAATATCCTACCGCTAATACTTCACCATCATAATCTATCCAAGTCGCCATAACCTGATTTGATTGTGTAGCCGAAGATATATATTGCCCTTCAATGATTCGAATTTTTAAAGAATTAAATTTAGTATATTCGTTTAGTAAACTTAGACCATTTGCATTTGTAAGCGTTTCAATTTCTAAATTTATTTTTGACAAATAAAAAGTAAATTGAATGTTTAAAGTAACCTCTTGAATAATCGCACCGTAAACGTCATAAAAACTAAGAGTGTTTTCGCCATACAAAATTCCTGCTGTCACTATTTCATAATTACACGGCTGATTATTAACTAATAAATTATACCTGTTTTGCTCTCCGTCAAAATCCGAGGCGACAGGATATTCTTTTGAAAAAATATAGCCAGTCGCATAATTATTACGGTAGAAAATCGCGTCGCTGATATCGTATTCATACACATTAAAATCGGAATAAATATCATAGGTTTTTAATGTGCCAAAAGTTTTCGAAGTCGCAGAGATGTCATTATACAAGTACAATGAACAAGGCACGATTGATGCTATTAATAAAAAGCAAATTATGTAATAACCTATTTTTGCAAGACCTTTTGTATCAATAGACATCTATACCACCTCCATTGTTATATTGTTTGTAATTATAACAATATTTGAAAAATCATCGCTGTGATAGATAAGTGTTTTTTCTGTCGAACTGGTTAGATAGCAATATTTCACATTCAAATTATTGAAGCAACCATTTAGAAAACCATCTACTTGATAATCATTAAAATTTAATGTAATTTTAATAACTAAATTGTCAAATACTTTAAGATAATTAGATGCTGAATCTTTAATTTTTAAATAAACACGTGCACTATTTTCGATTAAATCAAAATCATTTATCGTTAAATTTTTAACGCAACGAGATTGCCAATAAGTTGCATCAGTTATCCCATTAAACGAATAGTTGGAATTACCTTCAACAATGTTAAAAAGTGATTGCGAAGCCTCTGTAATGCCGTTTTCACTTTTGTTGACTTTGATGTTTACGTATGTCCAATCCCTGTTGTCAGTGGCTTTTGTTGAACGGTCAAAAGTACCATCAGATTGTTGTGGCTTTACCCAGAGATAATCGCTGAGGGCAAACTGTAATATTTGCGTTCCGTTCTCCAGACTTTTTGCAACTTCGTACATATTATTTATTAAAGCAAAGATATCACTTCTTTGATTTTGAGACCACCAAAGGAATGAACTTGTTTGTGTGGCTGGTTTTTGACAAATTAATCCAAGACCTCCATCCATATCGATAATCCAAGCGTCATTGTAATCTAGTTCGTCAAGGGCTGAATAACTTATACCATTATTAGTAGTATTGTAGTAATAAGCATCAACTGGGGAGAAAAACCAAGTGGTTGAACTATAATAGTCTGTCGTATATAAGTAATTAAATTTTACAGCGTCAGTAAACTGTATCCCCGATGAAAAAATGTTTTTATAGTCATCTTCGTTGGTTGGAATATTTACATCAGTGTAATAATTAAATTTTAATTCGAAGCATAAATCCCCATTATGCTTCGCATTAGAAAAATAATTTATTTCAGCAAAGAATGTTTCATCTTCGGCGTAAGCCAAAGCATTAATATTTTTGGTATCGACAGTTTCGCTAGTGTCTGTATAATAATAATAAACTGTCCCGCCAGCAATTAAAGCACCTATCATCGCAAAAACCAGTAAAATGCCATTAAATGATATTTTAGCCTTACTTTTTTTAGACATCACGCACCTCCCGTTTTTTTGAAATAAAAAAATGCTCCAAAATTTAGAGCATTTTAACACATCTTTTTAAATTATTCCTATTTGCTGACATTTTTTATAACCTTATTATTATAAATAATAATAAATTTTTCCAAAAAAACCTTGGTACAATCGATTTCAAAAATCGATTTTTTCTTTATTGCCTTTTTAATTGTTTTATCGCAAACTCCAATTTGTTTTGCTAACGAGGAAATCGTATCACTTTGCCTAATAATAAGTTTAAATCTATCCGCAGTTACTGCTTGATATACAACAATTTTTTGAGGCACATTATCCCTCCTTAAAATTTTCTATTTAATAAAAATCATTTTCACCCCAAATTTATATTTATTAAATTTGATATTTTGTCTATATTTTTACCTTGAAAAAAATATTTTCCTGTATTATAAATATTAATTATACAACCATTAAATACTCTTAATCTAATGCCGTATGGTATTGATATTGCTACAAATGGTATTTTATTATTTGTTAAAATTTTTTTAATTTCTTCTTTTAATTCCATTTTACTCTCCACCATATATTTCTTTGTACAGACTACTGCCATATTTAATTGCACCGCAAATTTGACACAATCCAAATTCATTAGTGTAACGACTACAAGAGTGTGCGTCCCAAAAATCAGCATCTGGGATAAAATCAGGATTGTTTTTTATAAAATCTCGTTTTTCTTTTAAATCTTCTTCCAAAAGTTTATTTATTAATTTTTTACTTGTCATTTTATTCCTCCTTTTCAATAAATAAATTTTCTAAATATTTACTCCTTTACTTCCTCAATTTTTACTAAGTTAATTTTATTTTTTATTATAGATAATATTTTTAAATTCACAAGAAACTGAACATTTAACTTTTCCCCAAAACCTGAAAACACTTCAAAGTCAAGTCCATAATTTGTCAATTCTTTAAAATCTTCAAAAAAGTCATCTAAAATATTTGCAATTCTATATTCATTATCACAGTAAAAATTCTCAATAAGTTCATCTACTTTTTTAATATTTTTAATATTTTCTTTATTTTCTTTATTTTCTTCTCGCCAATCTTGATACCATTCATTAAGTTCTTCAATAAAAAGTTGCTCATCAAATATTTTTGTCTTACAATCTCTTGATACTTTACTTGCTAGATAATATTCACTATCAGGGATTATAGGTTTATTATCTTTAATAGTATCCCAAGTGCAATCAAATACCCATTCCCCATAATCCCCAGAACATACTATATAATTTTTATAAAATGCAAAATAAAGTTTACAATGAATATGCCCTTCTATTAAAATAAAATCATTTGAATTTATTATTTTGTCTATTATAAACTTATCCGCCTGAATCTGTGCTGATTCATCTTGTTCTTTAATTATTTTATACATTTTATTACTCCACTTCCTATATTTTAAATTCACATTGACGCACTTGTTGAATTAGCGCTGAAAAAATATACAACTCACGATTTTTGATAGTTTTTTCATTTACTTTTAAACTTTTTACAATAAATTCAACATTAGTTGATGTTATTTTTAGAGAAAAATTTATCATTTTTTCAAGTGTGAACTTTTCACCTTCATAAACGAAGGCTTTTTCTTTTGATTGAATTAACTTTTTGCAAAGTAATTCAATAACTTCTTTTGCGAGTTTTCCATAAATAGTATTCTCGTGATAGTCGAAAAAGTTTGGAGGTACTAATCTAATTTTAATAAAATTAAATAATGAGGTGTTTAAATCTTCGCTTGATGAAGTATTACTATTATTTAAAATTTCTTTAACTAACAAATAGTCTTTGTCTTTGTCTGTTTCTTTGATATTATCTTGATGCAGTGGTTCTTGTTTGGTTTCTATTTGGTTCTTGTTTGGTTTCCGTTTGGTTTCTATTTGGTTCTTGTTTGGTTTCCGTTTGGTTTCTATTTGGTTCTTGTTTGGTTCTTGCTTGGTCCTATTTTTAGATTGTTTTATCGAGTTATCTATGTTAGGTTTTATAAGTATAAAAGCCATTTTCATTGCTCCCTGTAAGTTAGGTGTCTGCCCCGTCATTGCATAGTCTATAATTGCTTTATAAATATTACCTTGTTCATTTTCAGGCAATTCTTGGATTGCTTCATAGTAACTCCCGTAAAATGTAAAACTATTCATTTAAACCTCCTTTATTTTTTTTTGATATTCTTCACTAAGATTTTTGATACAGGCATAAAGCCAATTAGTTAAATCCTTATATCCACAAGTTTGCAGAGTTTTTTTAGTGAGAATTGCGGACATATCTCTTTTTATTGAACAGCCTATGTGTTTGTAAGCATAATCCTTCGCTTCAATTTGTGTAGCCCTCGGTTTTTTTAATAACCTTTCTAAATTACACAAAGTGAAAGGCTCTAATAGTTCTCTCGGTGATTTTTGATAAATTTTTGCCATTTTTTCCCAAACTTGTGGCATTGGAAGACATTGATTATTTTCAAATTTACTAAGTGTAAATTTGTCGCTGTCCAATTGCTCGGCAACTTCTGTTTGCGAGAACCCAGATTGTAATCTTGCTAATTTCATTTTTGATAACTTAATAGCCATTTTAAATTTCTCCTTTATTATGTAAATATTTTTATACCGCTTGCAACAAGTTGCAACGGGGCTATTTGAAAGGCTACCCCATAACCTTGACTGTCTGCCTTATTAAACTCAAAGTTAGAGCGTGTAGAGCAATTTATTAATATTTTTACAGGTCAAATAATTTTTAATCTTTTTCAAAAAAGGAAATTAGCCTCCTCCTCTATTTCTGAACCAACTTTTTTTGCAAGTTCTTTTTGTTGCAACCCCGCTTTTAATCTAAAAGTTTTGAAATTTTCCATAACTCCTCCTATTTTATTTGACTTATAAGTGCACTTATAAGTCGTTGTTTGACTTTTGTGAGTATCTTTTCACACACGGCAACTCTTGTGCGGTGTGTGAAGAATTTGATGATTTAATTAGTGATTGGTTCACTGATTAAATCGCTTATCTTTTTATTACTCATTTTTTGAATGACTTGTAGAACTAATTTTTCGCAAGAAGTATCTACCCCTCTTGCTAAAAAATTCCCTTTTGCATCAAAAAATGCACAACAAGATTGTAATTGATTTTCATCTAACAATTTGCCCAAAATTTTTTGACTAGTAATTTCATCGTTTAAGATTAAATTACATAATTCTTTTCTTTTCATTAGTACACCTCAAAAAAAGTTACGCCATTTTTGTAATAGGCTTGCACTTTCCCTTTTTTGTTTTTGATAAAATTTAATAAAGTTATGTAATCCACATAATCAGCAATAATTCCATTAATTACTATGTTTGTCATTTTACTCACCTCTTTTTTTTAATTTATTGACTTTTTAAAATTTTTTTGTTAAAATAATGGTGCGATATGAGTTCGCGCAAGAGAATTCCTCTAAGGAAGATGAAGTTCCTTTTTATTTGTGGAGTTCTCTTTTTTCTATATATAATAAATAATCAGATAGATAAATAAATCGGGTCCGTCCATTAGGACTCATATAATGCAAACTATTATTATTGATTGCATCATCAATCTTTTTTCTGTGACAATCAAACATAATTGATAATTCTTTAATTGAATAAATACCTCTTTCGTGTCGTACATTTTTTAATTTTTCTTTTTCAATTTGTATGATTTTGTTATTTTCCTCTAACATTTTTGACTCCTTATAACGCAATTTGCTATAATTTCAGGGCTAGTATGATATAACACAGCAAGTCTTTTACAATTTTCCCAACTAGGCTTACTTGCCCCGATTTCCCACATTGAATATGTACTTCTCTTAACCGATAATTGTTTAGCAACCTGCTTTTGTGTTAATTTTTGTTCTATTCTAAATTCTTGCAATGACATTTATTACACTCCTTTTAATCGGCTTTATTGCCAATATTCTTGGCTAATGTTAACATTGTAAAATAACTATGTCAAGTATTTTGGCATAATAATTTAAAAAAATATTGCTTTTTGCCAAGAAATTTGGCATAATTAACTAAGAGGAGATTCTTTTATGAACAATATAGCCTATTATAGAAAATTACAAGGTTGGAGCCAGCAAAAGTTATCTGAAAAAATTAATGTTGCTCGTTCAACTGTTTCGATGTGGGAAATAAGTGCTAGCGAACCTAGTTTTGAGCAAATTATATTAATGAGTGAATTATTCAAAATTACACCAGAAGAACTAATGAACACACATAAGAGAACACAAGAACATTTAAATAATTCACACATACCAATTTACGGTTCAATACCCGCAGGAGTGCCCACTGAGATGATTGAACCAGAATATATTGAAGACTATGAAGACATCTCACCTAGTATGCTTGCAGGCGATAAACAATATTTTGGATTAAAAGTCAAAGGTGATAGTATGTTACCAGAATTCCAAAATGGTGATACATTAATTTTACTAAAACAAAATGATTGTACTTCTGGGGACTGTTGTGCTGTATCAATTAATTGTACTGAATGTACTTTTAAAAAAGTTATAAAGACTGGAAATGGAATTATGTTACAACCTCTAAATCCAAATTATGAACCACTCTATTTTGATAATAAACAAATAGAAAACTTACCAATCACAATACTCGGTATAGTTGTAGAGGTTCGTAGGACAATAAATGGAGGTAAATTATTATGATTACAAACACAACTGGCTTTGCTTATGGCATTATTTTATTATGTGTTTTTAAATAATTATTAAGGTGCAATTATGACAATACAAATTAAACAACTAAACGGAAAATATAAGGTAAGAGTATGGTCAACCCCTAATGTATTTGGCGACCGCAAATCATTACAGCGGTCTGGCTTCTCTGGATACAGTGTAGCAAATAGATGGGGAAAAGAAACAGAATATAAATTAAATGATAACATTATTGTTGATGATAATATTTCATTTAAAAAACTTGATGAAAAATTTTTTGACGAACGCAAAACAAAAATATCACCAACAACACTAAAATCAACTTATGGAACGGTTCGCAATCAAATTTTAAAATATATGAAAAATATAAAAGCAAGAGATGTATCAACGAGTATAGTTCAGAATTATGTTGATATTTTACAAAAAAATGGAGCAAAAAAGAAGACTGCAAGAAACCATATAGCATACATCAAGGCTGTAATTAACTGGGGTGTTGCTCACGACTATTTTGAATACAATAGGATAAAAAGAATAAACTATAAACCAGATGAAGATATTTTTGAAGCAAGAACAATTAGTCTTGAAGAAGCAGGAAAAATACTGGCAGACTTTAAAATAAATTGTTATAATCTATATTTACCAACGCTTTTATCATTGCTAACAGGTGGTCGAAGAGGTGAAGTGTTAGGGCTAACTTGGGAAAATGTAGATTTTGAAAATAAAAATATCTCTTATAAAAATAATATGGTATCAAATGGTACAACGATAGAAAAAAATATAATGAAAACAGAAAAAAGTCGCCGTACCATACCAATGTGTGACTATTTAGCAGAAGAACTATTAAAACATAAAGAAAAATATGCATATCTTGAAGATAAACATATTTGTTCAAATTTGTTTAATGGTATTATTTTACCAGATTATGTTACAAGTCACCTCCATTGTTATTTAAACAATAAGTTTGATATAAAAATGCGTGAACACGACTTACGACACAGTTTTAGTCAATTTTTTGAAGATAACGAAGCATTACTGATTGCAAAAAGCGAATTAATGGGACATAGTGATACATTTATTACTCAACATATTTATACACGACAAAATCTTGAAAAGAAAAGACTATATTTAAATATTCTGGGTGAAGCATTGCGTGAATGTGTGCAGAAATGTGTGCAGTCGTAAAACCTTAATAACTACAAAAATAAAAATTAATAGTTAATATAATTAATTAAAACACATTAAAATCAAGTAAAAAATAACAAAATAAATTAAAATTATAAATTCCTCACTTACTCATAACCCAAAGGTCG
>Ga0172378_10005463_pt1 | contig 11875 bp, 15 predicted proteins | sample GrowelOW332metaG_FD_119755 | JGI IMG/M metagenome (GOLD analysis project Ga0172378, IMG submission 119755) | Groundwater microbial communities from an aquifer near a municipal landfill in Southern Ontario, Canada - Pumphouse #3_1 metaG | ecosystem: Environmental > Aquatic > Deep subsurface >... | reverse complement strand
GAAAATGAAAAATGAAAATAGGAGCCAGTATTACATTGGATGCTACGGTAAGCATAGATGATAGCATTGCTTTTCGGGGATATCCCGTGGCACGCATAATATTGTTCAGTGCAATCATAGTATAAGACACTGGTGTACCTAATAAAATAACCTGCATAAAGTCGCGGGCATAAGGTAATGTGGCCTTGCTGGCGCCAAAAAACATGAGGATAGAATCCAGAAAAAAGAGAAAGAGTCCTCCGAATATCAATGAGTTGATAAGGCAAAGCATCAACACATTACCCAAAACTTCCATAGCCCCTTGCCGATCTTTCTGTCCTAACCGGATGGATGATATTGTTGATCCTCCTGTGCCTACAAGCGTACAAAAAGCCATAATCAGATTCATTAGCGGAAAAGTTATTGCCAGTCCCGATATAGCTATTGCACCCACGCCATGTCCTATAAATATACTGTCTATAATGTGATAGATAGAAGTGATGGTCATTCCGATAATAGCCGGAATAGAGTAGTTTAATAATAGTTTTCCAATGTTGTCGGTCCCCAATGCATGAGGATTATTTTTATCTGGCATAAGGTGTCTTTACAGTTTTTTAAGTTGCGCAAAGTTATAAATAATTTGCTGTTTCCAACTATTATTAGGAACTTTGCATCGTTAAATCAATTTAATTAAAAAAATGGACATAAAGAAACCTGTAGCCGCTCTTTTCGATTTAGACGGTGTAATTTTGGATACTGAATCACAATACGATATATTCTGGGCAGAACAGGGTAGACGTTATCTACCTCATATTGAGAATTTTCATAAATTAGTGAAAGGACAAACAATCAAGCAAATGTTTGATAACTATTTTGTCGGTATGGATGAGGCTCAGAAACAAATTCGCATTGATATTGATATTTTTGAAGAAAATATGAGTTATGAATTCATTCCGGGAGTGGAAGCTTTTATTTCAGGACTAAAGGATAATAACGTTCGCATAGCTATTGTTACCAGCTCCAATAATCTGAAAATGACTAGTGTGTATAGTGCTCATCCGGAATTGAAAGAATGGTTTAGTACTATTATTACTGCCAACCGTATAACACATTCGAAACCAGATCCTGAATGTTTTCAGGTGGCCGCAGCCGATTTGGGTGTTGATCCCGATAATTGTTTTGTTTTTGAAGATTCATTTCATGGCTTGCAAGCAGGCAATGCAGCTGGTATGACTGTTATAGGCCTTGCTACTACTAACAGCCGCGAAGCTATCACTGATAAGGCTCATCATATTATTGATAATTTTAATGATTTTACTTTTGAAAAGCTGATTCAGGTTAGTAAATAATCATATTTATTGCCATTAATTTTTCTTTCTTCGTAATAAAGCTATAACTTTGCCTCAATTTTAAAATTATAGAATTATGGCAGGCTATATTTCAGAAGACACAAGAAAAGTAACCACTCATCGTCTCATCGAGATGAAACAGAGAGGGGAAAAGATATCTATGCTTACAGCTTACGATTACACCATGGCGAAAATTGTAGACGGAGCAGGTATGGACGTAATATTAGTAGGTGATTCCGCTTCTAACACTATGGCTGGTAATGTAACCACATTACCTATTACGTTGGATCAGATGATATATCACGGAAAATCTGTGGTAAGAGGTGTAAACCGTGCTTTGGTAGTTGTTGATATGCCTTTCGGTTCTTATCAGGGGAATTCTTTGGAAGGACTTGCTTCGGCTATTCGTATAATGAAAGAGTCTCATGCTGATGCGTTAAAACTTGAAGGAGGAGAGGAGATACTGGAAACGGTTAATCGTATTCTTTCGGCAGGAATTCCTATTATGGGCCATTTGGGGTTAATGCCTCAGTCTATAAATAAATATGGAACTTACACAGTTCGTGCCAAAGATAATATTGAAGCAGAGAAATTGGTTCGTGATGCACATTTACTGGAAGAAGCAGGATGCTTTGCTCTAGTACTTGAAAAAATACCGGCTTCACTGGCGGAGCGAGTGGCAAGTGAACTTACTATTCCTGTTATTGGCATCGGAGCCGGAGGTAAAGTAGACGGTCAGGTACTGGTTATTCAGGATATGTTGGGAATGAGCCAGGGCTTTAGCCCTCGTTTTCTTCGCCGTTATGCTGATTTACATAGTGTTATGACGAGTGCTATCAATCAATATGTAACTGATGTGAAAAGCAGTGATTTTCCTAACGAAAAGGAACAATACTAATCATTCTTTTTAATTGATGGATACTACAACCAAACATCTTCGTTTGTGGACACGAAACTTCGTTCAGGCTTATATAAGTAATTTTTTACTCTATACGGCTCTTTACATGCTTCTTCCTGTATTACCTTTTTACATTACAGGAAAATATGGGATTTCTCTAACGTTTTCGGGTCTTATCATGGGGTTGTTTGCTGTATCCATGTTCTTTTTTGGTCCCTTCTACAGTTATCTTATTGATGTGTATAAACGCAAAAGTGTATGTATGCTGTCATTATTAGCGGTAACATCTGTGTTTGGAGGATATATAATTTCCGGTACACTTCTTTGGATTATTTTTCTTCGAATTATGCAAGGAGCATTTTTTGGAGTTGCCTCTGCTTTGGGCAGTACGGTTGCGATAGACATAACCACTTCTAAGAAGCGTAGTGAGAGCAATGTCTGCTTTAGTTGGGCTTCTCGACTAGGCATGGTTGCCGGACCTATGATTGGTTTGTTTCTTTATCAATATGGTGTGTGTACAATCTTTTATGCATCTATAGTGGTGGGTGTACTTGCCTTTTTATTTATTAGTATGGTTTATGTTCCATTTCGTGCCCCTATTGGTTCATGTCTTTGTACTATTGACCGCTTTATTTTACCCAAGGGTTGGATTGCCTCACTTAATCTCATTTTAGTATCGTTTTCTTTTGGAGTATTGCTTGTGGCTATTAATGTTTACGCTCAGTCTGTGTATCAACAAAGTTTTATTATCTATTTTTTTGCCTTAATGGGAGGAGGTTTCATTCTTGCAATGATAGCTAATAGACTTGTTTTTGAGAATGCAGATATTCGCTCCCAGATTGTGAGCGGATTAATATTGATGGGAGCGTCTCTGTTGTTACTTATCACTCATACCCAGTTTACTGCCTTTCTTAGTGCTGCTGTATTAATGGGATTAGGGCTAGGGCTTGTGGCTTCAGACTTTTTGTTAATATTCATAAAGCTATCAGAACATTGCCAACGCGGAACGGCTAATACAACCTATTTTCTTTCTTGGGAAACAGGTGTTGCTATTGGTTTAATAACAGGTTGTTATCTAATTGAAACTCAATCTTCTCTTGTTGCACTTCAGGTATGCATACTTACTCTTTTAATTGCCTCTGCTTTTTTTCTGATATTTACGAATAGACACTTTCATCAGAATAGGAAAAGATAAACCAAGACTAAAAAGAACGCCTATACATTTTAATAAATATGTATTGTCTCTAACATTAAAAAATATGATTTCGCAAATAGAGTTTTCTTTACGCCCAAGGCAGCGAGGCTTTCATCTGATAACTGATGAGATTCTTTTTCATCTGCCCGAAGCACCTCAGACAGGTCTGCTTAATTTGTTTATAAAGCATAGTTCCGCTGCTCTTTCTATTAACGAGAATGCCGATCCTGATGTTAGAACAGATTTAGAATCTATTTTTAATCATATTATTAAAGAGCGCGAATCCTATTACGAGCACACTCTTGAGGGTGCCGATGATATGCCTGCCCATGGGAAATCTGTCATAGTAGGATCGTCAATATCTATTCCCATAACCAATGGTCACCTTAATTTAGGTACTTGGCAGGGTATTTATCTTTGTGAGTTTCGCAATCATGGCGGAGGCAGAAAGGTGGTGGCTACGGTTATCGGTTAACTTTCCAAATATACATCGATAAATCATTTATTAATAAATAGTTAGATAAGAGACACATGTCTCAAAATAATTTATTATTTTTGAGACGTTTATTAGATGAAAGCTAAATTCTTCGGCAACGCTATGTAGTTATTATTAAGTCTTGTGTAATTTAATTTAAATATATACATTATGATTGACGTAACACATTTTCATCCGATGTTGGTGCATTTTCCTATTGCGTTAGCAATGCTAGGATTTTTTTTCGAAGCTATTGAATTGTTTTTTATGAGAGGAAAACAAAAACGAAATTGTGGGGAATTTATTCTCTATTTTGCTACACTTTCAGCCTTTGCTGCTCTGTTAAGCGGAGAACTGTTTACAAGTGAATTTGTAGGTAAGCCTCTTGAAGTAAAAGAATTACATGCATCTTTTGCTCTTATTTCAACAATACTACTAAGTATTTCCTGTGTTTTTTATCTTGTTCATCGTTTTCTGCGAAAAGAAAGTAAGAGAATACGTACCACTGGTTTTATCTTTTACTTGTTGGCTACTATCTCTATTTCTATAACAGGATATATGGGAGGAAATCTGGTATATTCTTATATGATTGGATTATAACTGATATTAGAACTGTTTTTGTTTAACTTTAAAATTTAAAGAATATGAAAAAAGTAATGAAAAGTCTATCCTTTCTTGTAGCTATTGCATATATCGGTATTTCATGTAGTAACCCTAAACCGGTGAAAACTATTGAGAATTTAAAATCAGCCATTAAAGGCGAAACATCTGCTAATGCTAAATATGCAGCGTTCTCGAAAAAAGCTGCTGGACAGGGATATCCTAATATTAGTAAAATGTTTGCAGCGACATCGGCAGCCGAAGCTGTACATATTAAAAATCACAAAGCTGTTCTTACTAAATTAGGCGAGAGCTATGAATCAACTCCTGATTCAGCCAAAATAGATAGCACGGTTATTAACCTTCAAACTGGAATAGATGGTGAAACTTATGAAGTAACAACCATGTATCCGGGCTTTATAAAGATTGCACAACTAGAAAATAGTAAAGATGCTATTACCTCATTTACCTGGGCTATTGATGCGGAAAGAAAACATGCCAGAGTATATTCAGATGCGCTTAAGGTTCTTAAATCAACAGGTAGTGATGCTACTGTTTCAGCAACATGGTATGTTTGTCCCAAGTGTGGAAATGTTTATAGCAGCATAGATGGAGTTGAAAGTTGTGAACTGTGTGGTACGGCTAGTAAAGCATTTCAAAAGATGTGACTTTGGAATTTATAGTAAAGAAAGATTGCGAAGGAATTGACTTTGCAGAAGTTGTAGAAATTCTGAAAAGAGTGGGAATGAGGTATCATGATCCTGTTGTACAGGAAAAAGCTTTCAGAAACAGTGAGTGCACCATTTTTATATTTGATAAAGAAACTTTGGTTGGATTTGCCAGGGCCATTAGTGATGGAGCTATTCAGGCAGCAGTTTATGATGTGGCTGTTCATCCGTCTTATCAAGGTAAAGGACTAGGTAAGATTGTTGTTGAGAAGATCAAAGAAGAACTTGTTGGTTATAACCTTATTTTGTATGCAACTCCTGGAAAAGAGGGTTTTTATAGAAAGAGTGGTTTTAAGAAAATGCTTACAGGAATGGCTCTTTTTCAAGATGTTGAAGTGAAGGAAGAAAGAGGGTTTATTGAATAGATAACATCCGACAAAACAAAGACGAGACCTTTATTCTGGTCTCGTCTTTGTTTTGTCGGATAGAATTATTAATCTTTAGTAAATTCTGCATCAGCAACGATTGATACATTTTCACTGATAAATGCGTCATTAAATTTAGGACCAATACCAAAATCTGAGCGTTTAATTATTCCTGTGATTTTAAATCCAAAAGTTTTCTTCTGACTCATCGGATTAAGGACCTCACCGTTGTAAATAACATTCAGAGTAACAAACTTTGTAACTCCATGCATTGTCAGATTTCCCGATAACTTAAATTTATTTGCGGTAATTTTCTTATGAGAAATGCTCTGAAAAATTAATGTCGGGTACTTTTCAGCATCAAAGAAATCGGCACTTTTAAGATGGTTATCTCTGGCTTCTACATCAGTATTTATGCTTGCTATTTTAGCAGTAACATCAACATAAAGATCGCTGTAATCAGGCTTTGTGGCTTTTACTTTAACCGTAAAGTCTGTGAAGCGACCGGTAACTTCGGATATAGTCATGTGTTTAACCACAAAACCTAAACGAGAATGGGCAGGATCATTTGTCCATGAAGACTGAGCTAAACCTGACATTGTCACGGCAAATAATATTGTAAGTGATAAAAAGAACTTTTTCATAACTGTTTTTTTTAATAGATTTATTATAATTAAAAACGTATAAAATATTGAAAAGTTCATTTATTGATATCTTTCCGTAAGATTGAAAATAAATAGTCTTTTTTATTATTAGCAATAATATGAAGCTCCTTTTATATAAAATAGAGATTTATAATACTTTTATTCTTGACTATTATCTATAAATGTCATATTATTGTAATTGTATATACATCTTGTTTAATTCGGATTCCTCATCTCTACCGCTAAAATAGATATCAGATTTATTGAAGAAATCATCTTCTGTAATTTGTCCTTCTTTATATTTCTTGGCTAAGTCCGCAGCAACGATTAGTAATACATATTCAGCTTTTACAGGAGTAGAATTATCATCATAAAAATCTTTAGAACCATAACAAACGCCTACTCCATAGTAATTAATAGTTTGATTAAATTTTCCAACCATTAATTTTATGATTGGAGCTAACATGGATGTAACAGTCTGAGAAGCCCTTTGTCTTTCCGGCATATTCAATGTAGTGCTTGTTTTTAAAGAAACTAATCCATTGAAAATTACAGCATTTAATTGATTTCTGTATTTTACGAAAGAAATAGGGAAGCTGTTGCCACTGTATAAAAACAATGGACTATTTGCACTTGAATCTTTCATCTCAGAATATATTCCGGCAATACTATTTTTATGAACTAAGAATGGCGAAGTCTTTATCTTTAAGGAGTCAGTAAATTTATTAAATGCTGTCGTCATGTCTGCTGGTGATTTAGCGGAAAACCTTTCTTCTACTTTTCCTGATCCTGCCAGCATTTGATATTTCTCCCATTGGGCTTTACTTTGCTTCACATTTAGCTTCATGCTTGCCAGTGTAGCTTTGGGTATAATTAGAGCAGCCGATTGTGCATTTAATAACAATGGGCATACAAGTAGCATTGACAATAAAATCTTTTTCATGAAATCAATAGAATAATCCCCTTTTACGAGCTGCTTTATTGCACTTTTTAAGTCCATAGTATTGTATATAAATTGGTTAACAAATAGACTTGTGTTTTATCAGAATAACATTATATATTAATTATATAGCATTATAATATTTCGAGGATTGTGTTATTTCTTTTCTATGATTACAAAGGTATAATATTTATATTAAAATCATAAATTTTTAGATTTTATTTTTATAATTATTCAAAAGGGCATTTAGTGATTTGTAACTGACTCTTCGTTTTGATATTCCAGAATGTCTCCCGGCTGACAATCAAGCTCTTTACAAATTGCTTCTAATGTGGAAAATCGGATCGCTTTGGCCTTTCCTGTTTTTAAAATAGAAAGGTTGGCAGGCGTAATATCCACTCTCTCGGAGAGTTCATTCAGTGATATTTTTCTCCGAGCCATCATTATATCAAGATTTACTATTATAGGCATAATTAATTCATTGTTATAGTTAGATGGTCAGGTCTTGTTCTTCTTTCATTTTTAATGCAATAGCAAATATCTCGGCTACAATGAAAGATACCAGTCCGAGAATTAAATTTGTTGTTTGCAAAAGGTCTAGTCCATCAATGTTATATCCTGCAAATTCTATTGTGTTTTTAATTTTGTATAATTCTAAAACACAAATAATACTGTCTATTAAAAAACTGAGAAGTAGGGCAGTGCCAAGGAAACGTAATCTTTTCACGTTTTTCCAATCAAATATGATTGATTTGTTAATAGAAGAAATTACTTTGATAAAGTAATAAAAAGAAAAAACAATAGCTATCATATAGGATAAAGAAAGCAATGCACTTGTTATTGTAGTTCCAATATTACAAGTTGACGAATTTAGTTTAACCTCTAATTCACTATGCATAACAGGAACTTTTGTATGACTTTTCAGGTTATAAAGAGAATCTGTAAATACCAGAGAACTCTTTGGCATAAGTTTAACTCTGGTAATAGACATATTCATTATCTGTTTGCTCTTTTGTGTTTCTTTTGCCATATCCAATCCTGCGCAAACTCCCAAACTAAAATAATAAAGACCGGTAAAGAATGAATAGCTTAATACTATGATTACTACTATACAAAGAACATTTAATCGTTTTTTCATCTTGATTTATCTATGGTTATAATAATTGGTACTTGTATTTATCCTGTCTTTTGTGTAATGCAAATATAGTTTTTAATTAGTTTGGTTATCAGCTGACAATGCGAAATTATATTCAAATAAGATGTTGTCTTTTACTTCCCATTTGTCTTGCATTTCATTCGATTGAAAAAAAATACATGTTGAAATGTTCTTATCTTCATATTTTAAGTAAGGGGTAAAAGTCCATGAAGTTGAATTCAATAAGAAAACAGTTTCGGAATCTTTGTTTTTCTCGTAGACAAAGCTTTTTGATCTCTGAGCATTTGCAACCGCACTGCATACAAACAATAGAGAAATAGTAATGCTGATTACTAATGTAGTGATACTTAATGCAACCTTTTTCATTGTTAAATCCTTTTTATTTCTTTTATTCAATATGTATTTATAGTTTTCCGGTATGCAAAGAAAAACATATTTTTCTGAATAACAAAACTTTTTTATTGAAAAACGATAAATATATATTTATTCTCAATTATTTTGATACTCTATTAATAATTATAGAATAAAACTGTTTAATGGAAATTTAAATGTTAAGCAACGCTAATATGTAATATAAAAATTAGAAGTTAATTTATTAATGGATATATTATTTGGTTCCTGAAAACATAAAAGATCAACCTGATAGTTGGGAGTAATTTTATATAAATAAAAAAACAGGTTACCACTTTCTATGGCAACCTGCTGTTTGTCTACTGCTTGAAAGATGTTTATTCAGCTGCATAAGCGGTAAGCATCCACACTAGCTTTTCTTGTCCTTTTAAATAATCAGTAAGAATACTTACTGTAACTTCATCTTTTCCTTCCGAGGCAGTGTCTAATACACTTCGCTCCAGAGCAATAAAATATCCCAATGAATCTAGTATATTATTAAGGGCTTTGCTACCATTCGAGACATGATCCACTTCGGATAAGCTGGCTATTTTTAAGTAATCACTGAATTTATTGGTAGGAACTCCTCCCAGGGTAACAATACGTTCGGCCACTTCATCTACTTTTTCAGCAATGTCATTATACATATTTTCAAATTCTTTGTGAAGAACAAAGAAGTCTTTACCTTTAATATTCCAATGGAAACCTCTTAAGTTAGTATAAAAGACTTGGAAATCGGCCAGTAATTGTTGAAGGCCTGCTACTGTTTTAGAAGATGATGTTGCATCTAAATTGATAAAATCTGTAGTTTTCATGATTTTGTTTTTTATTAATTAATACTTTTTCTTTTTCTGTATTGCAAAGATAAATCATAAAACAATGCGTGTCAAACTGATAATTTCTATCTTTGCATAGACGTTGTCTATCAAAAATAAAAAGCTTATATGAATCTACAACAATTAGAGTATATTTTGGCGGTGGATACTTTTCGCCACTTTGCCAAGGCGGCCGAACATTGCCATGTAACCCAGCCTACACTGAGTATGATGATTCAGCGATTGGAAGAAGAGTTGGGAATTAAACTTTTTGACCGTAGTCAGCAACCTGTGCAACCAACTTTATCCGGACAAAAGGTTATTGACCAGGCCCGGAAAGTGTTGTATCAAACTTCTCTTATTAAAGATATAGTGAACGAAGAACAAAACACGCTGAAAGGAGTTTTCCAATTGGCTGTGTTGCCTACTATTGCTCCTTATCTTCTTCCCCGTTTTTTTCAGCAACTGATAGAAAAGCATCCAATGCTTGAAGTTCAGGTAATAGAGATGAAAACAAAAGACGCACTTGCGGCGTTAAAAGTAGGAGAAGTGGATGCAGCCATTATTGCTTCCCGGTCTGAAGTTCAGGGATTGCAGGATCAGATTCTTTTTTACGAAGAATTCTTCGGATATGTATCTCAAAAAGAACCGATTTTTAAGAATGAACGAATACGAACATCGGATGTAAGTGGCGAACGTCTCTGGTTGCTTGATGAGGGACATTGCTTCCGCGATCAGTTAATGCGGTTTTGCCAGTTAGAAAAAGTGATTATACACCAGGCTGCTTACCGGCTGGGAAGTATGGAAACGTTTATGAGAATGGTAGAAAGTGGCCACGGAATGACTTTTATTCCCGAACTAGCTGTTTTGCAACTCAATGAAGAACAAAAGGAGCTTGTTCGTCCGTTTGCCATTCCTGCACCTGTAAGAGAAATAACAATGGTGACAAGAATAGATTTTATAAGGCATGTAATTCTTTCCGTTTTAACGGAAGGCATAAAAGAATCTATTCCCAAGCGCATGTTGACTTTGCATAATACTCAGCGCGTAGTATAGATTTTGTTTATGAACCTATAGAAACTATCAATTGAATTTATTTGGTGTAAGGTAATTAATGTCATAGCTTTGTGAACATAAAACAGAACAATAATCAATTAAATATTTAAATTATGAGATCATTAATAGGAAAAAAAGCCCCACAGTTTAATGCTGCCGCAGTAGTTAACGGACACGAAATAGTAAGTGATTTCTCTTTGAACCAGTTTATTGGTAATAAATACGTTGTATTTTTCTTTTATCCAATGGATTTTACTTTCGTTTGCCCAACAGAATTGCATGCTTTTCAGGAAAAGCTTGATGAATTTGAAAAGAAAGATGTGGCTGTAGTAGGATGTTCGGTTGATTCTGAACACTCTCACTTTGCATGGCTTAATACTCCTAAAAAAGAAGGTGGTATCCAAGGTGTGAAATACCCTATTGTGTCTGATTTTTCTAAATCAATATCCGAAAGTTTCGGGGTATTAGCCGGATCTTATTCACCTGATGAAAATGGAAACTGGGTTTGCGAAGGCGCTCCGGTGGCATATCGTGGTTTGTTCCTTATCGACAAACAAGGCGTGGTTCGTCACTGTGTTATCAACGATCTTCCTTTAGGACGTAGTGTTGATGAGGTTTTAAGAATGGTCGACGCACTTCAGCATTTTGAAGAATATGGAGAGGTTTGTCCTGCCAATTGGACTAAAGGCAAAGACGCCTTGAAAGCTTCTGAAGAAGGGGTTGCCGATTATTTAAGCAAGCACTAAGTTGCAACTTAATAATATAAACTCAAGAAGGAGGGAAGTCGAAAGGTTTTCCTCTTTTTTTTTAATATTATGCTCTGCCGTCTTGCTTTTCCTGTTTATTTTTATTTATCTCCTGCTAATCCGGGCTGTCTTTTATTAACTGGAATCTTTTTCTATAAATAATGATTCAGAGAGTTGTTCTATTGCTTTCTCTTAATATTTTTTTTTATCATATACTCTTTATTGGGAGAATGAAAGAGTGGGTAATCTGAGAATTCATGTAATATTTATTATTATATATCCTTTGTCTGTTTATTAGTTATTATTAATAAAATTAACCAAGGAATCTTTGTGGTTTCTCAACTGTGAACCCATGGATTTACAGTTGACAGCCCATGGGTTCACAGTTGAGAAATCATAAAGAATTCATTTTTATTTTCATTATGATTCAAATCAATAATTAGAATCATTAAAGCATTAAATAATTAAGAACAATTTAATTAATGCCAATACTGATATTGAAAATAAACAGCTAGAAGATATTCGTAATTATTTGATAG
>Ga0172378_10005462_pt1 | contig 11875 bp, 8 predicted proteins | sample GrowelOW332metaG_FD_119755 | JGI IMG/M metagenome (GOLD analysis project Ga0172378, IMG submission 119755) | Groundwater microbial communities from an aquifer near a municipal landfill in Southern Ontario, Canada - Pumphouse #3_1 metaG | ecosystem: Environmental > Aquatic > Deep subsurface >... | reverse complement strand
CGTATGTTCTGCAATCATCCGCACTGTTGCGGGGATTGTCGTTTCTTCACCGTACATAACATTCGCACAGCTGTCGCCGACGAGTACGCAGTCGACTGCGGATTTGTTTACCAGACATGCAGATGTGTAGTCGTAGCATGTGACCATTGTAATTTTCTGTTTGTTTTTTTTCCGTTCGGAAAAATCAGAAGGGGAGAGTTTCATAGTACCTGTCCTTCAGGATCAAGTCTTGTTTTTCCGGCGCAGGCCGGACGTCAGTTTTTATTAAAAACACATATCACTGCCCTGACAGGGTCACTGTATGTAAACTTACTATATATAAACAGGAAAAAAGATGCAAGCAGGCGGTAGCTTTATACGAATGACTGTTTTACTTTATTTATTTGACAAATAAAACAAGGTGACTTATTATTGCTATAAACACGTGTAGATAAGTCGAGTAAATGATATTAATTATTCATTAAGTGATCATGGAGGAAAGCATATGATAAAAAAAGCGTGGAAAGTATTTTCCTGTAATTTAGATAAATTTTTTGCTTTTACGGCATTTTTTATGTTTACAGGTATTGCATTTTCAAAGCCGAATACAGCTGAAGATGCGGTAAAACAGAAGATTTTTGTAGCGCCGGTTGAGAATCTTTCTCAGGAGTTTATCCGCGGAGCGGATGTGAGCATGCTTGGCGAGATAGAAAAAAACGGTGGAAGATTTTATAACTCGCAGGGAAAAGAAGACGACTTGTTTACTATCCTTAAAGAAAACGGTGTAAATTGGATACGCCTCCGTCTGTGGAATAACCCTGTAAACGATCATGATGTATATGCGGACGGCAAAATTCTAAGTAAAAAAGGTGAACCGTCCGGAGGGGGAAACAATGATCTGAAACTTGATATAAAACTCGCACAACGGGCTGAGCAGGCCGGAATGAAGATACTGCTTGATTTCCATTATAGTGATACATGGGCCGATCCATCAAAGCAGAAAACTCCTGCTGCATGGCGTGATCTTGATGCAGAACAGCTCAACAAGGCGGTTCAGGAATTTACAGAGGAATGTATAGAAAAAATGGATAAAGCGGGAGTTCGTCCGGATATGGTTCAGATTGGCAACGAACTGAACGGGGGCATGATGTGGCCGCTTGGGAAAACCTGGAAAGGTAAAACCGACACGGATATAGGCGGTATGGACGGATTTATTGCACTGCTTAAGAGTGCTTCCAACGGAGTCCGGAATGCTCAGGGAAAAGGAGACAAAATCAAAATAGTAATTCATCTTGCGAACGGGGGTGACAATAATCTGTATACGCAGATATTTGATCCGATTGTTGCTGCCGGAGTTGATTTTGATGTAATCGGTATGTCTTTTTATCCGTACTGGCACGGTTCCTTTTCAGAGCTTAAGAAAAATATGCAGATCTGCAGCGAAAAATACAAAAAAGAAATGATCGTTGCCGAAACCGCATATGCGTTTACGGAGGATGACGGTGACGATACGGGAAATGCCTTTAGTGTATATAGTGATGATAAAAATGGATATATTCCTTCGGTTCAGGGACAGGCAACAGAAGTCCGCGACATAATCGATACGGTAAGTCATGTAAAAGGCGGTATCGGTGTTTTTTACTGGGAACCTGACTGGATTCCGGTTAAAGGTGCCGGCTGGAGAACAGGAGAGGGGAATAACTGGGAAAATCAGGCTATGTTTGATTATACAGGACATGCGCTGCCGTCTCTTGCTGTTTTTAATCTTATCTACGGGAAAGGTTCTATGACAAACCGGGCAGGTGGAAGTGCAGGTAATGCATCGGCTTTTGCGCCGTATTCAGCTGATAAGGTCCAGGTAAAAACACAACCCGGAAAGATACCTGATCTTCCGGCAAAGATAAAGATTGTCTATGAAAATGATGCGGAACACCCTGGTGAGATTGTATGGGACGAACACAATTGGGCCTCAGAAAAAAAAGAAGGTATTATTCAGATTCTGGGGACGGTAAAAGGCAGTACTTTCAGAGTAGCGGCAGACGTAACAATCAGCAGTCAGGTAAATCTTGTTACCGATCCTTCATGGGAGAGCGGAAAGCTTGGCGGGTGGGTGCTTAACGGGCCTGCAGGCGCGTGCTTTGTAGAAAACAACAAATCGAATGCTCATACGGGAAAATGGACATACAAGTACTGGCTTGACAGCGGATTCAAGTCTGTTTTATCACGTACTTTTAAAGGAATACCGAACGGTTCATATACGTATTCCGTATGGGCCATGGGTGGTGGCGGGGAAAAAGCAGTAAAAATTTTTGCAGCAGATTTCGACGGAACTAATAAACAGCTTTCAGCAGATGTCAAGAATACAGGGTGGAAAAACTGGAAACAATATACTGTAAATAATATTGTGGTAACGAACGGACAGGTAACAATCGGAATCTGTCTTGATACGAATGCCGGTAACTGGGGCAACTTTGATGATGTTGAATTGTACCAGGAAAAACAGTAACGGTCTGATTCTGGTTTAATTATATAAAAAAAGGTAGTATATATAAAATATGAATTCCGGGAAAGGTAATTGCTTTTATGGCCAGTACAGAAGAAGGTATAAATAAGCCGGTAACTCAGAATGATGTTGCCCGTGAAGCAGGAGTTACCCGCAGCATGGTCTCCTATGTTGTAAATGATACAGAGGGAAAGTCTGTCGCACAGGAAACAAGACAGCGCATCCTTGATGCAATCGCGAGACTTGGGTATAAACCGAATAAATATGCACAGGCACTTCAGCTGGGAAATGCAGCTTTTGCCGCCAGACAGCTTGGTGTTATTCTAAGCAGCGCAGATGTTTTCTTGCGTCCATACTATGCCGAGATAATTGCAGGAATACATACTGCCGCATATGAAAACAATTATCATGTTCGGTTTATACGTTTTTTTAATGAGTTAAAAAATCCCGTGCTCTTCAATGAATTGATAAATACAGAAGAAATCAGCGGACTCATACTAGTCGCAGTAGATCAGTGCGTAAAAACCGATAACGACAGAATATTGATAGATGAAATACGTCAGCGTATAAAATCGATTGTGTGTGTAGAATGGCAGTATGCAGGGCTTTCATCAGTCGGTTTCAGCAGACAGGATGCTGCTTACAGGGCTGCCGGATATCTTTTAAAAAAAGGATATACTGATATTGCATATATCGGTGAACTGGATGAACGGGTGAATGGGTTCCGGCAGGTACTTTTCGATAACGGCTATACCGATTCATCTTCATTTATAGTGGAGGGTGCAATAGATATGAGCGGCGGTCTTTCAGCAATGAGTAAAATTGCAGAAAAACTGCCGCGGGCCGTATGTGCCGGTTCTGACGAAGTTGCAATAGGAGTACTCCGTTATCTGAATAAACAGCATATTGGAGTACCGGACACTGTTGCGGTCGTAAGTATAGACAATATAGAAATGTCTGAATATACCAATCCGCCGCTTACAACTATCAATGTCCAGAAAAAAGCAATGGGCGGACACGCTGTTGAAATGATAGTAAACGGAACAGCTGGACAGAATGAAGACGCTTTATGTATTCTCCTGCCATTGAGTCTTGTTGAGCGTGATTCTGCCTGAATGCAGCCTGTAACTCGATTCGTATATGTACGGATCAAGTTACAGAATCCGGATATTATTCCTTTACAGCTGCTGCACCCATACTCATCATCATAGCTTTCTGCGTGAATATGAAGAATATAACGAATGGAATCGCAATAAGCAGTGAACCGGCACTGAATAAGGTGAAATCATTTTTCTTGTCAGTTACAAAGCTGAACAGTCCGAGTGCAAGAGTTTGTTTATCTGCGGAACGGAGAATCATTTTTGGGAAAATGAAGTCCATCCATGGTCCTGTAAAACTTGTTATACCCAGAAATATCATGATTGGACGGGCAACAGGCATGATAATCTGCCGGAATATGCGGAAGTGGCTTGCCCCGTCAATACGTGCAGCTTCGTCAAGACTTCTTGGAATAGTATCAAGATAGCTTTTTACCATCCAGCAGTTGTATGGGATGTTGCCTGCGATATAAACAAGTTCCAGTCCCCACAGTGTATCAAATCCACCCACCCGGAGAAGAATAACATAAATTGCTATCATTCCGACAAACGACGGGAATATTTGAAGAATGAGCAGCGACATAAGCAGATGCTTTTTTAAAGGAAAAGTAAAACGCGAAAAAACATATGCAGACAGAGCTGTAACAAACATTGTAACAATCGTAGTTACTGTTGCAATCTGAAGAGTATTGAAGAACCAGATTTTATAATCGGTTTTAAAGAAAATATATTTAAAATGATCTGTTGTAAAACCTTTTGCAAACGGTTGTATGTCAATATCGGCAATACTGTTTCCCGGAGAAAAAGAAGCAGAAACAAGATAGACAAGCGGATAAATTACAAAAAGAGAAAGAATAATGAAAAAAAATATGAGTACGGTTTTTGTAACAGAACGTTCTGTTTTGTAATTTGTCATACGGTTCCCTCCTTGTATGATTTTGTACTGCGGAACGAAATAATTGCAAATGGAGCAATTGCAATAAAGATAAGCACTGCTATAACGGATGCATAATTATATTTGAGCAGGGTGATCGTCAATTTGTAAATCCATGTTACAAGAATATCCGTAGCTCCTGCTCCTGTCGTTGTACTGTCGACTGTAGTTGGAGCTCCTCCCGTAAGGAAGAATATAATACCGAAATTGTTTAAGTTGTGTGTAAACGACATTATTATCTGTGGCATAGTCTGATACATAACAAGAGGGATAGTGATGGAGTGAAGTATCTGCCGGGGATTTGCACCGTCAATTTTTGCAGCTTCAAACAGATCGTTCGAGACAGCTGTCATTGTTCCCATCGAGAGAAGCATGAAATATCCGAAACCAGCCCATAAATTTATGACTATACACGTTATCTGTGCAAGCAGTGGTGAACCGAGCCATGGAATCGGCTTGTTGATAATGCCGAAAGCCATAAGTGTTCTGTTTACAGTACCGAATGTACCGTTAAGAAGGTTCTGCCAGACAAGCATTGTGATTACCACCGGAACAGCATAAGGCAGAATATAGATGATACGGAACAAAGGTGCAATTTTTATTTTACTTTCCTGCAGCATGACTGCAATAAGAAGACCTCCGAAATAACAGGTAAATGTAGACAGAAATGCCCATATGACAGTCCATAATGCAATACGGCCCAAACCATGGGACCAGTTACTTTTTCCACCAAGCAGTTCCCTGAAGTTCTGCATACCGACCCAGTCAACTGTTCTGGCCGGAGGCATGTGGTCTGGAGCTGAATAATTAGTAAATGCAACAGCTATCGAGAATACCAGAGGAACTACCACAAATATGAGAAGAAGCACTATAATCGGAGCAAGCCCGGCAACTGGGAATCCTGTACCGCTTATCGATTCGAGTGAAGTTTTCTGTGACGGAAAATGTTTTAGAATGCAGTATTTTTCATAGGACTTTTCAGCACTTTGAACAGACAAGATATACACAACTACAAAAAGTGCAACAATAGACAATACCAGAATACCATCAATAAGCATAAAAATTGAATTGTTACGCATTTTAACAGGAAGATCCGGTTGTGGCGATCCAAGTGTAATCAGATTTATGACTTTATGTACGACAGCAGGACAGCTGCAGATAAAAATAATTTCAATAGCTGCAAAAATAATACCCTTGAGGTACTCTTTTAAATACAGGATATGGGCCAGCCCCATAAAGAGTGAAGACACAAGTCTGATTTTCTTCTTCGCACTCCCGTCTGCAGGCAGTATTTGTGCCATAAATCCTCCTTACTTTGTACTTACAGATGAAAATTTTAAAAAAGGGCTGTCTTTAAGACAGCCCTCGAATCAATCAGTGATTATTTTCCAAGAATAGCTGCATTGCAGGCGTCAAGCTGTGCTTTAACATCCTGGCCTTCCCAGATATTTTTACTGGCACTGTTCATAGCATCCCAGTAAGCTCCCATCTGCGGAATTGACGGCATAGGGAATGCATAATTAAGCTGTTTGAGGAATCCCGGAATATACGGACTGTCTACTTTTGTATTAATGGAAGGCATGGCTCCTGTAATCTTGAACCGGAGCTGCTGCATTTCCGGTGTCATGAGGAATGCAGCAAAATCGGCGGCCTGTTCAGGATTATCTGAATAAGCAGAGACGAACATAGCGCGGGTACCGCTGAATGATGCACACGGGGTTTTATCACCCGGAAGTGCCGGAAGGGGTGCAACACCGAAATTGATACCTGCATCCTTGAAATTCTTAATATTCCACGGTCCGGTAATATGCATTGCAGCCTTTCCGCCTGCAAATGCAGCATCAGCTACAGATGTTGTAAGATCTGCGGCAGGGACGTCAAGTGCACTGCGGAGGCTCTGGAAAAATTTCATGCCTTCAACAGAAGCAGGCGAATTGATATTTGTTGAAGAGGTATCAGTACCGGATGGTCCAAAAAGACGGTTGCCTTTTTTAGTGGTAAATACGATTGTGTAGTATGCATTACCAACATCCATAACAAAACCATATTTTCCTTTGTTTGCTGCGTTAAATTTTTTTGCAAATGCAGCAAGAGCATCCCATGTTTTCGGAACTTCATTTTCTTTTATAAGAGCTTTGTTATAGAAAAGAGCATAAGTTTCTGCAGAAACCGGATATCCGTACATTGTACCGTTATACGTAAGAGCCTGCGAACACGCACTCAATGCGTTCTTTTTTATCTGGTCGGGATTTACCGTCGGAAGAACATGTCCTCCGGAAACGAGCTCACCAAGTTTATCGTGGGGAGCTGCAAATACATCAGGTCCTACTCCTGCAGGTCCGTCCAGTGCAATCTGGCCGGATGCGTCGCCAAGTTCGACATGCACATATTTGACTATTACGTCCGGATGCTTCTTTGTATAAGCATCTCCAGCCTCTTTAATAAACTCGTCCGGCCCCTTATCCGATTCCCATACAGTAAGCGTCATAGCTTTTTTGTTCTTTGTTTTTCCGAATGCAAAATTACAAAGAACAAGTGATACTGCAACAACGCTACCCAGCGTTACCAATATTCTTTTCATATAATCCTCCTTTTCCCTCATCGGGATGAATCCCTGTATATTATTGAATACTCCGCAACATTCCGTCTTGTCGGGCTGCGGCCTTCAATTTCATCAATAAGCAGATTCCCTGCCCTCTTACACAGATCAAGACTGTCGACATGGATTGCTGTTACCGGAATTTTTCCCGATGAAAGTACAGCGCTGTCGTAGAATGACACAACCTGAACATCATCCGGAATACCTATATGTGCGTCATTCAGACAGTCGATTACACCTGTGCATATCGTGTCGTCCATACAGACAATACAATCTGCATGAAAATCAAGTGCGGATTGTACTGCTGCAGAAATATTTTTAAGAGCATTCCAGAAAACGAACGACTTATCTGTGTCAAACTGCGTTTCTTCGATTGCTTTTTTGTAACCTTCATACCGCATAATATCTACCAGATGAGACTTGTTTCCTGCCAGCAGAGCTATTTTTCTGCATCCGGATTGTATTTCGTGAAGCGTTAGTTTCTCACAGCCATCCTGCTGGTTTGAATCTATTTGAAGTACATCATCGTTGTAATTTGTACCAACCAGAATAAACGGGAGTTTGCAGCTCTCCAGAAATGGAATAATTTTATCCTGTTTATTCATTTGTGTTACGACAATACCATCAATCTTACTGTTATGCACAAGACGTTCAAGATTCGATATATCATCGTCAGAAACGACAGCAAGTATAGTATCGTAGTCGTGCTGTACAGCAGCTTTTGCTATTCCGACAAGGCAGTCTGAAAAAAACGGTGCATCTCCTCCTGAATTTTCGTCAGGAATGATAACACCTATATTATATGTTCTGGAAACCGCAAGCGCTCGTGCTGTCTGATTCGGCTGATATCCATTTTTGGTAATATAGGTAAGAATTTTTTTCCGGGTGTCGGAACTAATACGTCCTTTGCCGGAAAGTGCCCGGGAAACAGTAGTTTTTGATAAACCTAATTGTACCGCTATATCTGCCATAGTAATTTTATCAGATGTGCGCAACCGGTTGTTCATGATTAAATTATATCTACCTTTTTGAATTTGTCAAATTATTTTTTCCTGCAAATTATAAAATGCGGATTTTATATTCAATTTCTGATATTACCCTTTGGAGAGAACATGCTTTACCATTTTCAAAATCAGGATAGTCTTCAAGATACAATTCGTCTGATTCCCGCAGTGCATCAATCTCCAGACGGAATGTTCCGGAGACATACTGCTTCAGCCCAATTTGAAAGGGAATGCTCTTTCCGCAGAATAAATTGTCGTCAATCATGCATCCGTTCTGAAAAAGGCGGGCAGAATTCCCGTTGTAGAAAATTGAAATAAAACAATTGCTGCCACTCCATGGAGCAACAGTCAGCTGGTACGTTTTTGTCACTTCTGTTTCATTTACAAGAACTGCAGTAACCTCTGGAGTCTGCCTGGGTTGAATTTGAATCTGCCGGAATGGTATATCGGGTTTTATCGAGAATGTCATATTACCGGATCCAGCAAGATAAACAGCTTCACCGTCCTGTGTCACCGATGATTCTGTTATTACAAGATATTCCCGGCCGTTTTGTGTAATTTTGTATGCATGTTCTGCTTCTTCTCGTGAGAGAGTAATAATTTCTGCAGTAGTCGGTTTTTTCCCGTTTTTAAAATAATAGAGTTCATCATCTTTCTTTGTGCCTGATGCGGCTGTCCGATAAAATACATAAATCGGAATTTCATTATGGAGTATGCAGAGTGGACTTGCAAAAGCTTTTTCAAGAAGAGCATCACCTGTTTCCATATTAAATGGAAGAAAATAATAGTCACCGTCATGGAGCGTAAGCGTAAATGTTACTGAACCGAGTGTGAATTTTTTTGATATGTGTTCTTCCATATGGTGATGGCGTACATAATTATTTACGAAAAGAAATCCGTTCTTTTTTCCATCTTTTTCAGTATATCTCCATGAATAACGGATACTTTTCATGTCTTCAGGGGATAGTGGATTGTCCGGAGGAATATATGAGTCCATACGGCATAAATCTTTACCGAAATCTGCAGCAAACAATGCATACAGTTTTAATTCTCCATAAACACGTGAAATTCTTCCGTATTCACCTACAGGCGCGAAAAAGTCATATGAAAGTTCCGGAAGATCATTCAGTGAGCCTGTTACCTTACTTTCCTGAAGTGTAGAAAGACGACCTTTCGGATTGATCCCGCCGTGGTACATGTAATATCCCAGCAGATTAACACCAGAAGCAAGTTTTACAAGTGTTTCAGCTCCGATATCATGAGAAACGGGGACAGGCCTGCGCTTATATGTAGGCTCAAGACCACCGCCGAGTTCTGCCGTCAGATACGGATACTGTTCAGGATTAAAAGTTATATCGGCATTATGACCAAAATCAGAACCGATTGCATGATCGTTCCGTTCATGCGTGATAACATAATTACTGCTTGGTTCTATTTCTGTCGGGCGGGGATCCCAGGGGGCATCAATATATCCTCCCATGACCGGAAGCATTCCTGCAGTTACGGCACCTCCCCAACCGGTAGCTGTATAGAACGGAACAATAAAACCTGCTTCTTTTGCAGTCCGTTGAAGCCGCTTCATATGTTTTTCACCTTCAGAACCGATAAGTCCGCCGCAGTGTCCGTATTCGTTTTCAATCTGTATGCCTATTACAGGTCCGCCGTCTTTCAGAAGCGTTCCGGAAACTTGTTCGAATATATGCCGGTACCATATTTGAACTTCATAAAAATAACGTTCATCATTAGTTCTGGGAATAAAATCTTTGTGCAGCAGCCAGTCCGGAAAACCTCCGTTACGAACTTCTCCATGGCACCACGGTCCTATACGGAGGAACAGATATAAACCGCATTCCTGGCATGTTTTTATGAATTTACGCAGGTTTCTGCGCCCCGTAAAATCCCATACGCCTTCTATTTCTTCATGGTGTATCCAGATTGTATATGTGGATACGATATTTATACCGCCGGCTTTCATTTTTAACAATTCATCTTTCCATGAACTGGACGGACAGCGGGAGTAATGTATTTCACCCATAACAGGAAACCAGGGCTCTCCATTTTTTGTAAGATATTTGGATGTATATTCAAATGAATCAGGCATACAACCTCCAGCTGATTTGAAAACCTCTGAAATCTTTCAAAGATGTCATATATTTATACTTGACTGTAAAAAAAAAATCAACATGTAAAGTGACACGTGTCATTACTATTGATTGTTACTGTGCTGCAGTTCCGTTTTTTACAATATTCCGTTACTGCCGCGTAATATACTGAATACGGTAAAGACGCCGGAAACACATATTCGTTTCCGGCGTCTTTATTTATCCGGAGGTTATATGGGATATCCAGCAGTAGATTTCCTTTACCTGAATGAAGAGGATATGATAAAAGCCGGTGTAACCGACATGAAATCATGCATTGACACAATGGAAGAGGTGTTCCGGCTCATGAAAAAGGAAAACTATGTTATGGGCGGTCCCAACCATAATTCCCACGGCGTCATGATGTCCTTTCCCGAACATCCGGTATTTCCGGAAATGCCGCATGCAGGCCCTGACAGGCGCTTTATGGCCATGCCTGCATATCTGGGCGGCAGGTTCGACATGGCAGGCGTAAAATGGTACGGATCAAACACTGCAAACAGAGCAAAAGGACTTCCCCGTTCGATTCTCATGCTTACCTTAAATGACAAGGATACGGGAGCACCTGTTGTATATATGTCTGCGAACATTCTGAGTGCGATGCGGACCGGCGCCGTACAGGGACTCGGTTTCCGGTATTTTGCGGCAGAAAATGCTGAAACTGCCGGTATCATCGGACCGGGAGTTATGAACAGAACGGCTTTTTCGGCGATGATTACGGAACGGCCCGGGATTACTACGGTAAAAATCAAAGGGCACGGGCCGGCCTCAAAATCGACGGTGGAGTTTCTCGGATGGCTCAGGCAGACATATCCGCAGGTAAAGAATATCACCGTTGTCGACAGTGAAGAAGCAGCGGTACGGGACGCCGATATTGTCGGTATTGCAGCGTCGACAGTTGCAGGCGATATGTCCGCATATCCGTATGTAAAAGAATCCTGGATAAAACAGGGAGCTGTAATCAGCTGTCCTTCTTCAGCCCGTTTCGACGACGATTTTATCGTAAACCGTGCCCGTAATGTAACGGACAATATAAAGCTGTATGAAGCGTGGGAATCAGAACTGACGTTTCCTGCCTATGATGCGATTCCCATTCCTGCAGTGCACTGTATGGATCTTATTGCGGAAAAGAAAATGGATAAATCACGGATTGACGATCTGGGCGACGTTATTGACGGCAGAATACCTGCACACCGTAGAAAAGATGAAATAACTGTTTATTCAGTCGGCGGAATGCCTGTTGAAGACGTAGCGTGGGGAACAACTGTTTACCGTAATGCACTTGAACTCGGCATCGGTACGAAACTCAAACTCTGGGACAAGCCTGCGCTTGCATAACTGTTCAAAACTCTGCTGCTGGATGCAGAACACAGCACATACGTCTCAGGTAAACGGCTGCTGCTGGGTAATGCAGTGGATGTTTCCGCCGCCGTAGACGATTTCCCGTGTTTCTACACCCACAGCTGTACGGCCGGGAAACATATTCCCTATTTGTTCAAGTGCCAGTCCGTCGTTCCTGTCACCGTACTGCGGAACTATAACACCGCCGTTCACGATGAGAAAGTTCAGGTACGACGCGATGCATGCGTCTCCCGTCTGCCTTTTTCTGCTGCAACCG
>Ga0172378_10005460_pt1 | contig 11878 bp, 8 predicted proteins | sample GrowelOW332metaG_FD_119755 | JGI IMG/M metagenome (GOLD analysis project Ga0172378, IMG submission 119755) | Groundwater microbial communities from an aquifer near a municipal landfill in Southern Ontario, Canada - Pumphouse #3_1 metaG | ecosystem: Environmental > Aquatic > Deep subsurface >... | reverse complement strand
TTATCAATGGATTAGGAATCTAAGCGTTTTGCATTAAATTATTGGGAACATGTGGACTTTATTCATATTTGTCTTTCTGATATTTCTCTTTAGCTATGTAATTAAAGCTAACGACAGGGCGTATGAATTTCTTTTGTAATAGATGCAGTGTATGATAAAAACCGTTGGTTATACCAATTTTCCTGATATAGAAATGTGAGTTTTCTCATAATAATGTGTACATTTGGAGATGTTTTTAGGTTTAAATGATGATGAAAAAAATATTTCTATTTTTATTTTGTTGTGTTTGTGCACTTTCTTCTTATGGGCAGATTACGCCTAATCTTTATAAATCGGTTGATAAAATTCAGATGACGCACTGGGTGGATTCTGTTTTTGATGCAATGAGTTATGATGAACGTATCGGGCAGCTTTTTATGATCGTCGGCGATCCTGACGATAACTTTAAGAATATGCAGAAGTTGGTTCAGTTGGTTAATGATATGAAGGTCGGTGGAATCCTATTTCACGGTGGTGACCTGCTGAAGCAAGCTATTGTGACCAATCGTTTGCAGAAAGATGCACATATACCGATGCTTGTTGCTTTGGATGGTGAATGGGGTTTAGCGATGCGTCTGAGCGGGACCACACGTTTCCCTAAAAACATGATGCTTGGTGCGGTGAATAATATGGCATTGCTGACTGAATACGGCAAGGAAGTCGGACGGCAGTGTAAGGAAATGGGTATACAAATCAATTTTGCTCCGGATATGGATGTGAATAGTAATTGGGAGAATCCGGTTATTGGAATCCGTTCGTTTGGAGAGAATGCTTCGGCAGTAGCTAAGCGCGGAATAGCCTATAGCCGCGGTCTTGAGGAAGCCGGTGTTCTTTCTGTAGCCAAGCATTTTCCGGGTCATGGCGATACAAATGAAGATTCGCATGTGACACTACCCGTTGTCCGTCATGATATGGCAAATCTGGAGAAGGTGGAACTTCTGCCGTTTCAACAATTTATTCAAGAAGGTTTTGGAGGTGTGATGACCGGGCATCTATATGTCCCGGCTATCGATAGTTCTGTTACTCCCACTTCGCTTTCATATAAAGCGGTTACCGGGTTGTTGAAAGAAAAGCTTCATTTCGAAGGGTTGTGTTTTACGGATGCTTTGGAAATGAAAGGTGTCACAACCAGCACTTCCGATAATCCTTGTGTGCGTGCCTTGTTGGCTGGCAATGATATTCTGCTCGCTCCAGGCGATCCTTTGGAATCCTTTAATGCCGTGAAGACGGCCATCGATTCAGGTGTGCTTAAGTTGGCAGATATGGAAGCGCGGTGTTTGAAGGTCCTTCAATATAAATATGTACTTGGATTGAATCATTATCAACCCATCAATACCCGCAATCTGTCGGACAGGCTCAATTCGTCGCATGCCGCATGGCTGGCTTCAAAACTGAATGAAGAGGCAATCACGGTAGTAAAGAATGTTGCCGGAATATTGCCTGTCCAGCATTTGGATAAAAAACGCATTGCAACGTTGGCTATTGGTGAAGTGGAGGGAAATCCTTTTCAGAAGATGCTGAATCGTTATGATTCTGTGACCTGTTATAGTCTCTTGCGAACAGCCACAGCTTTGCAGACAAAAAAAGTATATGGCGAATTGAATAATTATGATCTGATAATTTGTTCAGTTCATGGTACGCGCATTCCTGAAAGTAAAGCGCTGGAGCAGCTGGTCCAGAAAAAGAATGTCGTATTTGTGTTCTTTACTTTACCGTATTATTGTCAGGAATACAGAACTTCGCTGCAACGGGCCAAGGCTATTGTGATGGCTTACGAAGCAACGACCTTGTCGCAAGAATATGCAGCGCAAACGCTATTCGGCGGTATTGAGGCTCGTGGAATATTACCGGTTTCGGTTCCCAAAATGTTTGCAGTGGGGACAGGTTTCAATACGATAAAGAATCGTTTGGGATATCATGAACCCGAAGAAGTGGGATTAAGTGCAGCCCGTTTGCATGAGATCGATGATATTGTTGCCGAAGGGCTTGAAAAGAAGGCTTTCCCCGGATGCCAGGTACTTGTGGCTAAAAACGGGATGATTGTTTACAGCAAGTCATTCGGACATTTCGATTATGAGAAGAAACAGGCAGTGAATGAGAATGCCGTATATGATTTGGCCTCTTGTTCGAAAGCTTCCGGAACATTGCTTGCCGTAATGCATTCGTATGATTTGAAACATTTCAGGCTGAATAACAAGATCTCTTATTTTTTGCCGGAACTGAGAAATTCAAATAAGAAGAATATTACGATTAAAGATATGCTTTATCATCAATCGGGTTTAACGCCTTCAATTCTTTTCTATGCCGATGCTATCGATAAAAATAGTTATGAAGGACCACTGATTAGTTCGGAGAAAGATGCCGAGCATCCTATACATTTCGATTCGAAGGTATATGTACGCAACGATTTTACGTATCTTCCCGAATATATTTCCAATGTAAAGAAGCCGGGATTCACTTTGACAGTGGCTAAAAATATGTATGTGAGCGATTCATTTAAGAAAGTGATTATGCGTGACATCAAGGAATCGCAATTGAGTAATGCCGGTAAGTATGTGTATAGTGATTTGAACTTTATCCTACTAAAATGGATGGTGGAAGCGCAGATGCATGTTCCTATGGATAAGATGCTTCACCATTTTTATTTTTCTCGTCTGGGCGCCTGGCACACAACTTATAACCCTTTGAAAGAGATGAATATTGAGACTATTGTGCCAACAGAAGATGATCGTTTCGTACGTTGTCAGTTGCTTCGTGGTTATGTACATGATGAGGCCGCTGCATTTCAAGGAGGCGTTTCGGGTAATGCCGGATTGTTTACCAATGCCAATGATATGGCTAAACTTCTTCAGCTCTATCTTAATTTGGGCACTTATGGTGGCGAACGGTTTCTGTCAACGGAGACTTGCCGTTTGTTTACACAGAGTAAATGCCCGACAAGCCGCAGAGGTTTGGGATTTGATAAACCGGCTGTAGGCGATCCTGATAATTCTCCTTGCGGACGGTTGACGCCGGCTTCTGTATATGGTCATACGGGTTATACTGGAACTTGTTTTTGGGTAGACCCGGATAACAAGCTGATTTATATATTCTTGTCTAACAGGGTGAATCCGACACGGATGAACGGAGAGTTGGGTTCTTTGAATATTCGTACGCGAATACAGGACACCATATATAAAGCGATGCAATAATCTTTCACGTTCGGAAAAGATGTGTATCTTTGCACGCGATTTTAGAAAATACGTAATATTTAAAACTTCAAATAGAATATGTTATTCGGACACGGGGATGATTTTTATAATTCTCAGAATGAGATTAAAATGAACTTTAGTTCAAATGTATGGCACGGTGTGAATCTGGAAAAGCTTCAGGAACATTTGAATGAACAGTTTGAAAAGCTTACGCGCTATCCTGAACCTGATGCGGCTTCTCTGAAGCGACTGATTGCTCGTCGGAATGAGATTGGCGATGAGCATATAGTGGTGACGAATGGTTCGGTTACAGCGTTTTATCTTATTGCACAAGCATGGAAAGAAGCAAAGTCTACAATTATAATCCCTTCATTTTCAGAATATGAGGATGCGTGCCGTCTGCATGGTCATGAGATTCAGTTCTGTCCTTCAACAGAAGACTTGTCGGATATCTCTTTGGAAGGACAAGATTTCTGTTGGATCTGTAATCCGAATAATCCCGACGGTACATTGTGGCATCGTTCGGAACTCTTGAAGTGGATCGATGCAAACAAACAAACGACGTTTGTTGTCGATTTGGCGTATGCCGGATTTACGACTGAAGATATGCTGAAACCTTCAGATGTGAATGCTCATCCGAATATGATTTTGGTGCTTTCTATCTCGAAGGCATACAATATTCCGGGGTTGCGCATCGGCTATCTGGTTTCGACTGCAGAAAAGGCAGCGGAGATAGGTAAGTATGTTATTCCATGGAGTGTTAATGCGGCTGCCATTGAAGCAAGTAAGTATATATTGATTCATCCGGCACAGTTTACATTGCCTATTCGTAAATGGCAACGCGAGACAGCTGATTTTATTTATCAACTCAGCAAACTTGATGGATTGGAAGTTCTTCCGACAAATACAACCTTTTTCCTTGTCCGCCTGAAGAAAGGCTCAGCTTCTGAACTTAAAGATTTCTTGTTGAATAATTATGGCATACTCATTCGTGATGCTTCAAATTTCCGGGGTTTGGATGAAAGCTATATTCGCCTGTCCACTCAGTCGGCTGTTGAGAATGATGCTTTAGTAGATGCAATTAAGGAATGGTTAAAGTGATGTGTGATCTTTTTCCCATTGAATAATGATTGCTTTCTTTTCGGCGCCCCAATGAAACTGTCCTAATTCGCCTGTGGAGCGGATAACCCGATGACAGGGAATGAAAAATGATACCGGGTTGTCGCCAACCGCTGTTCCGACGGCGCGACAGGCGCGAGGCATATTCAGAGAACAAGCAATCTCTTTATAGGTGGTGAGTTGACCCATAGGAATATTTAGCAAGGCCTTCCATACGTTGAGTTGAAAGTCGCTGGCTTTGATATGTAAGGGAATTGTCGGCTCCCCTTCTTTATATCCATCTTCAAAAAATTTGAGTGCCCTTTGCTGAGACTTATCCGATTGTTGCAAGTATGTCGCTTCGGGGAAAATCTCTTTTAGTTCGCTTAAAGCGTGTACTTTATTGTCGCTTAAGGCATTGAAGCATATGCCTTTTTCGGTTGAAGCAAGAAGAATTTTTCCAAAAGGACTATCTGTGTAGCTATAACTGATGGTAAGTTCTTCTCCTCCATTCTCATATTCTTCCGGTGTCATCCTTTCAACCGAGACGAAATAATTATTGGGTATTCCCTTGAAACTGAACGTTGAATGTGCATCATTCATTGCCATAACCTTTTTCTTTAATAGTTATACAAAGATAACGTTATTATCCTTATTTTTGTAGAGAAAATGATGAAATTTTATGGACGACAATGTTCTTGAGAAATTAAAGATATTAGCTGAATCGGCAAAGTATGATGTCTCTTGTGCTTCCAGTGGAACGACTCGCAAGAATCAACCGGGAGGACTTGGCAATGCGGCCGGTTGGGGTATTTGCCATAGTTTTGCAGCTGATGGACGTTGCATATCGCTTCTCAAGATCATGTTGACCAACTATTGTATGTTCGATTGTGCTTATTGTATCAACCGGCGCAGTAATGACATCCGGCGTGCTACCTTATCAGTTTCGGAACTGGTTAATCTGACGATTGAGTTTTACAGGCGCAATTATATTGAAGGACTATTCCTGAGCAGTGGCGTTGTACGCAATGCCGATTATACTATGGAGCGACTGGTGCGCGTCGCCAAGGACCTCCGGTTGGTTCATCATTTTAATGGATATATTCATCTGAAGAGCATTCCCGGGGCAAGTCGGGAATTGATTAGTGAAGCCGGCCTTTATGCTGATCGAATGAGTGTGAATATTGAGATCCCGAATGAGAAGAGTTTGCAACTTCTGGCGCCTGAAAAAAATTTCAAAAGCGTTTATGAGCCAATGCGATATATTCAGCAAGGCGTTTTGCAAAGCGAAGATGAAAGAAAGCATTTTCGTAATGCACCCCGGTTTGTGCCGGCAGGACAAAGTACGCAAATGATTGTTGGCGCAACGTCGGATAAAGACAAAGACATTCTCCGTCTCACATCCGCTTTGTATCAGCATCCGACGATGAAACGTGTTTATTATTCCGGTTATGTCCCGGTTAACAACTATGATGATCGCCTTCCTGCATTAAAACAACCTCCATTGGTCCGTGAAAATCGTCTGTATCAAGCCGACTGGTTGTTGCGTTTCTATCAGTTTAAGGTGGATGAGATTGTGAATGATGCTTTCCCTGATTTGGATTTGGAAATCGATCCTAAACTTTCCTGGGCTTTGCGACATCCGGAACAGTTCCCTGTTGATATAAACAATGCAGATTATGAAATGCTGTTGCGTGTGCCGGGTATTGGTGTAAAATCAGCAAAGATGATTGTTGTGGCGCGTCGTTTTCAACGTCTGGCCTTTGAGCAATTGAAAAAAATAGGAGTAGTGATGAAGAAGGCTCGGTATTTTATAACTTGCCATGAACTTCCGATAATGACGGTTCAGGAACTCACTCCTGAATATGTCCGCAGCCTTTTAGTAAAAAAATCTCTGCGGAAGCAGGAAGATGAGCGACAGTTGGTGTTTCGCTTCCAGGAGTAGATTATGACTGTATTCTTTTATGATAAGACTTTTGAGGGATTGCTTACGGCTCTCTTTGATGCCTATTTTCGCAAAACTTTTCCCGATCTATTACTGACTGAGGGCGAACCTTTGCCTTTGTTTTATGACGATGTACTGCATGTCTGCACAGATCAGAAAAAGAGTAGCCGCGTTTGGAAAGGATTGGAAAAACGATTGTCGACAATCTCTCTTTCAATGGTAACATTATGTTGGCTTTCGGAATTGCCGGCGGTAGACGGCTTATTGTTTCGTTATATGCGCAAGGTGATAGATTCGTCTAAGCCAATAGAACAGAATTTTGGCGATCCGGATGTGTTGGAGGTGAGCCGTATTGCGAAGAAAGTGAGTTGCGAACGCACACATGTTTTGGAGTTCCTTCGTTTTCAGAAAGCGGCCGACGGAACTTATTTCGCTCCCGTTGAACCTCTCTATAATGTTATATCTTTGATTATACCTTATCTGAAAGATCGTTTTGCAGATCAAAAATGGCTTTTTTATGATTTGAAACGCAATTATGGGTATTATTATGATTTACAGGATGTCAGTCAGGTTACTTTCCCTACTGATCAGACTCAGCGTTTGTCTGCTTCATTAAGTGATGATCTACTGGATAAGGATGAGAAACTTTTTCAGCAACTTTGGAAGGAATACTTCAATACAATTGCTATCAAAGCGCGTATCAATCCTCGACTTCAGCGGCGGAATATGCCCGCCCGTTTTTGGAAATACATGACGGAGAAACAATAATCATTTAGCATAATCTTTATTTATTTTCTGATATTTCTCTATTAGCTCGGCTTTATTCCAATCATATCGTCCGCTAGAAATGAACTGCATGTTTTCTTTCTTGTTATAAATAGGAAAGAGTATGCTGAAATCAGACTCTTCTACGTCCCGAATAATTAGTCTGTTCGTTTCAATACGTATCATCTTATTGTTTCTGTTCTTGATAAACTTCATCCAAACGTCCTTCCCAAAGATACTTGTTTGTTTCGCGAGCTATGACGCCTGAAAGAAGGATTAGTGAAATAAGGTTAGGTATCGCCATTAGCGCATTCATGAAATCGGCAATGTTCCACACAAAGGTGAGATTCATCACTGAGCCGATGAATACAGCGATAATCCACGCTACGCGATAGTATCTGATCCATGCTTTTCCACCAAGATATTCTATTGCTTTCTCGCCGTAATAACTCCATCCGAGGATGGTTGAGAAAGCAAAGGTGATGATTCCGACTGTTAGGATCATGGTTCCTACCACCGGAATCTTCCCGAACGCCGCTTTTGTCAGAGCACCGCCTTGCGTGTAGTCGATGTCCGGGTAAGCGATGATGCTGCTTACAATAACCAAACCTGTCAGTGCGCAGATAATCACTGTATCCCAGAATGTTCCTGTAGACGATACCAATGCCTGTCGCACCGGATTACGGGTTTTTGCTGCAGCTGCAACAATAGGTGCCGAACCAAGACCTGACTCATTGGAGAACAGTCCTCGTGCAATGCCGTAGCGTGCTGCGAGCATTACTGTTGTTCCTGCAAATCCGCCCCCTACGGCATGTGCAGTGAATGCAGAATTGAAAATCAGAAGAACTGTGTCTTTTAGAAAAGCTGAGTTCATAATCAGGATATATATACAACCGACGATATAGAACAGTGCCATGAAAGGAACTAACCGCACACAGACCCTCGTAATGCTTTTAACACCAAAGAGGATCACGAGTGCAACTAATGAAGCCGTCACAAGACCGGTGATATATGGCGATACTCCACAAGTCTCGTTTACAAAAAGCGATATAGAGTTGGCCTGAACCGTGTTGCCAATACCGAAAGCAGCAATTGCCGTAAAGATGCAGAACAAGACGGCCAGCCATTTCATGTTAAGCCCGCGTTCCAAAGCATACATGGGTCCGCCAAGCATCTCTCCGTTATTGGTCTTGACCCGGTATTTGATGGCAAGTAATCCTTCGGCGTATTTTGTAGCGATACCAAAGATTCCTGTAAGCCAGCACCACAGAACGGCTCCCGGCCCGCCAAGTGCGACGGCTGTTGCCACACCGATAATATTTCCTGTACCGATTGTTGCCGCTAAGGCTGTTGCCAATGCACCAAACTGACTCACATCGCCGCTGGCTCCTTCATCTTTGGTGACAGAGAGGCGAATCGCGGTGAAAATCTTGCGTTGCGGAAAACGCAGCCTGATTGTTAGATACAGATGAGTGCCGAGCAACATAATAATCATTGGCCAGCCCCAAAGCCATGTACTTGCTTGAGCTAATAAATCGGTTAATGTACTCATGAGCGAAATGTTTACTGTTTTGGAACAAAAATAAGCATTTTATCATAAAATATACAGAATCATTGATTATTTGTTTGTTTCTTTATTCGAAAAGTTTCACCCAAATAGAAGGGAATATCCTATTTGGGTGAGAGAATATATATTTTTTTGTTTGAGTAGATACACTTCTTCCGGGCTAATGAAATGTTGTCTTCATCCGGTATAATCTGAATCGCACAGGACATTCATTGTTTGCCTCCTTGATGTTGGCGGATAGGCCGAGTAATTGTACGGTTACTTGAAGCGTGAAGTATCGATGGCACCGCGTCGCTTTTCCTTATAATTGCCGAACTTGTAACTGAGCGACAGTACGAAGGTGCGTTGGCAGGCCGAATATTTGTTGACGACGTATTGCCCGTATGAGGTCATGCGCGGCGAGATGCTTGAAGTGTCGAAGATGTCGTTGCATTTGGCTGTCACGGTAACTTTCTGATTTTTGCTCATCCAGCGGAGCGATGCGTCGAGATTTCCGGATTTAGGTAAGTCGAAAAGCCCCTGAATCATGCCGTTTTGATAGAAACCGTAGAGCATGAACTTTATATCGGGCTTCCGGCTTACCGTCACCGTATTATTAAGGACTAACATAAAAGAATGTATCTTGCGGTCGAAACTGGTGTTCCAGAAATGGTCGCAGCGCTGGCGGTCGTAGAATCCGATTGCCGTAAACCTGCCGTCTATTCTGTTGAGCGCCGTAAAAGGCATGCTGACACGTATGCCTGCCTGTCGGTTATAGTCCATGTTGAAAAACTTGTAGACTTCTCTCAGCCTGTCGGGCTGTTGGTAGAGCTGCTGTGTGAAAAAATCTTTCGTATTGCTGGCATACAGCGTGAACATGTATTTATTGAGGAGCATATATGTTAGATCAGCCGAGTAATCCAGCGACGGCTTCAGATCGGGATTACCCTGAATCTCTGAATAGGCGCTCACGTAGGAAGTGATATTTTGCACACTCCAGAAGCTCGGATAGGAGCGGTCGCTCGACAAAGAGGCTTGCAGAATGTGTCCATCTTTTGGAGTAAAATTCAGACTGAATGTGGGAAACAGAGCCCATTCGTTCCATATGTCAGTGTGATAGTTTTCGGCAGCAAGCGAAGCCTCTGCCGACAGTTTGCTCCCGAAGTTTTTGCTCAGTCCGCCGTAGATGTTGGTCGTCTTCTCATGGTGGACGGAAGCCATGGAGTTGTCGGGAATGAGTGTCCCCGTTTTGGCATCGTAATAGCTCTGGAAGCTATGGTCGTTGGAAGTGACATAGAAGCCGCCGAAGTTGATTGCCCAGTCTTTGGGGAGCACGATGTCTTGTCCGGCAGACAGCTTTAGCTTATTGATACGCTGTCCTTCGTGGCTGTTAATATTAATTTGTTCGTCACCCAGAATACTGCTCAATGTCTGCGTACCGGGATTGTTATAGTGTGTATATTCGGCGCCAACTTTGAGATGAAACGGCAGACTGTAGTCCAGCTGCAAGTTATGCAGATCACTGTTTGCTTTGTGTCTGGTAGAAGCTGTTTCGTCGCCCCATGTAGCTGCTGTATTATTGTTGTTGTTCCATTGCGCCGTATAGACGAGGCTTAGTTGATGATCCTTGCCGAAAGTATAATCCATCCCGAGACGGGCATTGTTGCCTTCGCTCTTGTAGACATTGCGTCCGTCAGTATTCATTTGATGCTGCGTCCCGTCGTTGAGTGTATGGATAGCCTCTTTATTGGAGATATTGAGTTGATGTCCGTGCTCGTACGAATAGAGGAAGTCAGTCGAAAATTTCTTCGAACTGTATATGAAGCTTCCTCGATCGGTATATTCGCCGTAGTGCTTTTGTCTCCATTCACCGAAAACTTCGCCTTGAAGAGAAGAAGGATTGTCGGTCTCAGATTTCAATATGAGGTTGATCGCAGCACCACGCACTTGATAACGGGCTGGAGCGGCATACATTACCTCTGCTTTCTCGAGGCGGGAAGATGGCATACTTTTCAGCAGTGCATAAAGCTGATCGGTTGAGAGCGTGCTGACTTTACCGTTGATGATAATTGTCATACCGCGGCCGCCGAGGCTGAGCGATTCGTCCATATCCACGACGCCGGGCAGCTCGCGAAGCGCTTCGTAGATATTGTTCACGGGGCGGTTGGCGATGAGGCGCGGCATGTCATATTCGAGCATGCCTTTCTTTGCTTTCACTACCGGACGTTCGCCTTTAATCATAACCTCTGGAAGTTCCTTGAAGATACTGTCGGTGTAGGCTTCGAGTGAGTCTTTTTTTATATCCTGCGCTTCGGCCGTTTGTATAGCAGAGAAGAAACCTAATCCCAAAATCAAATGTGTAATTTTTATCATTGTCTTGTTATTTATTCGCGACAGCAAAAGTAAGCACTTGGGTAACAGGTGTGTGTTATCACTCGCTTACGAAGTGTTATCTACTGTTATCATTTGGCTTATGAAATGTTATCAAAGGAGGTAAAACCATTATCTTTGTGGCATGAAACTTCCGATTATACCGATTGCGCTGTTGGTGCTGTTCTCACTGTTAGGTATCTTTGCCTTTCAGGGTTATTGGTTGCATGACGTCTATCGCACGACACAGAAGCGTGCTGATACGGCTATCCGTGATGCGATACAGAATGCCGATCATATTGAGGTGTTCTTTCGTGCCGACAGCCTGGGCAAAGAATATGCTTCCGGAGGCGGAGCTACGCAACACGGGAGTGTTTCATTTAGTACTTCTTTTGACAAAGAGGTGGAAGAAAACCAGATAATCGAAAAGACATATAGCAAAACAGATACAACCAATGCAGTACATTATACATTAGAAGTGAACCAGAATAAGCGACCGGATACGACCTTCCATCGTCAGAACCGTAATGTCTTTGGAGAGTCGGGCATCGGCCTGGATTATCATTCTTTGACTCGCCTGGGATATAAATTGCAGCAGTCGCTTCATACGGCAATGGATTCGTTTACGGCAATCTCTTTGGCGCGTTTTGATAGTGTTATGGAAAGCGATCTCAAGGCTTCTGGTTTTCCGATTCGCCATTATTCGAAGATTGTCGTACTTCGCAATGATAGTGTGATAGCTTCGTCGCTTCCGGCTTCGGTCGATACAACAAAACTGAAACGTTGGCGGCAGGTCTACGATATTGAGTATAAGCATGCTTACATTATATTTACCGAACCGACGGATAAGGCCGTGTTGCACCAAATGGTGGGTATTCTTATATCTTCTTTTCTGATGATGTTGATTATTATCTTTTCTTTTGG
>Ga0172378_10005459_pt1 | contig 11879 bp, 21 predicted proteins | sample GrowelOW332metaG_FD_119755 | JGI IMG/M metagenome (GOLD analysis project Ga0172378, IMG submission 119755) | Groundwater microbial communities from an aquifer near a municipal landfill in Southern Ontario, Canada - Pumphouse #3_1 metaG | ecosystem: Environmental > Aquatic > Deep subsurface >... | reverse complement strand
GATGTTGAAAAACTTATCAAGTCTGCAGCTGCTAATGCTATTAACAACTTCCATATGGATGAAGATAGCTTATTCATCGCCACTATCGAAGTCGGCGATGCTGCCAAACTCAAGAGAATCCTTCCCAGAGCTAAGGGCTCTGCCAGTGGATTAGTCAAGAGATGGTGCAATATCTACGTTACTGTCAAGAATCGGGAGGCCAAGTAAAAACATGGGTCAGAAAGTCAATCCAAATGGACTTCGCTTAGGTATCAACCGCGAATGGTCCAGTCATTGGTATGCCGATAAGAAGACCTACTCGGTCTATCTCAAGGAAGATATCGCCATCAGAAAGTTCCTCGAGCCCAAGCTCGACACTCTCGGTGCCGGTCTCAGCCACGTCGATATTGAAAGAATCAAGAAGGACATCACTATTTCCTTATATGTATCTCAGCCTTCCTTGGTCATCGGTACTGATTCCGCTACTATCAAGAGCATCAAGGCCACTTTGGTCAAGATCCTCAAGAAGAACGCTGACAATATCAAGATCAACATCGTCGAGATCAAGAATCCCGACCTCGATGCCGTCTTAGTCACCAAGGACATCAGCAAACAGCTTCAGGAACGTGCCTCTTACCGTATGGTCTGCAAGAAGGCCATTCAGAGAGTCATGAGAGCCGGAGCTATGGGCTGCAAGACCATGGTCAAGGGCCGTATCGGCGGTGCCGAAATTGCCCGTTATGAAGAATACCGTGAAGGTGTTCTCTCACTTCATACTCTCCGTCAGCCTGTCGATTATGCTCTTACTCACTGCCAGACAACTTATGGTGTCATCGGTGTCAAGTGCTGGATCGCTCTCCCTGAGAACTATAAAGAATTAAGAGAACGTCGTCCTGATGAAGGACGTATGGGCCGTGGTCGTTTCGGAGATAGAAATCGTCGTCCTTTCCGTCCTAACAGCTTCGGCAATAAGCCTGCTGCTCCTGCCACTACTCCAAATCCTGGCAAAGACAGCGACAACAAAACTGCCGATACGAAAGGAGAATAACCAATGTTACAGCCTAAAAGAACCAAGTGGCGCAGAAGCCACTTAATCTGGCCCAAAGCTGCCGCTAGCCGTGGCAACACTGTCGCCTTCGGAGAATATGGTCTTATCGCCACTGAGGCGGGCTATATCTCTAACCGTCAGATCGAGTCAGCCCGTGTAGTCCTCTCACGTTTCACCAAGAAGACCGGTAAGCTTTATATCCGTGTATTCCCATACTTGGGAATCACCAAGAAGCCTGCTGAAGTCCGTATGGGTAACGGCAAGGGCTCCATCGAGACCTGGGATGCCGTCATTGAGAAGGGTGCTATCATGTTCGAGATCGGCGGTGTCGCAGCTGCTGATGCCATGGAAGCTCTCCATCAGGCCGGCTACAAGCTCTCCGTCACCAGCCGTGTCGTCAAGAAAGGCGAGGAGATCAAGTTATGACAATTGAAGATGTAAGAAAATTATCTGATAAAGACCTCTCCGCTAAGGTCTACGAACTGAAAGAGTCCCTCTTATCACTCCGCTTCCAGGCTAAGGCCGGTCAGCTCGATAACGGTGCGAAGATCACTTCCTGCCGTAAGGATATCGCAAGATGTCTGACTGTCGAAAATGAACGTAAGAATGCTTCAGCTGCTAAAGCTGAGACTAAGTAAAGGAGGAGGTCACAATGGCTACTGAAAATGAACAGGTCAATAAGACCTCTACTACTAGAAGACGCCTTCAGGGCACTGTCGTCTCTAACAAGATGGAAAAAACCATCGTTGTCGAGACTGAAAACTACAAAGCCCATCCTATCTACAAGAAGCGTGTCTCTATTCGTAAGAAGTACAAGGTAGATGACAGAAACAACAGCGCCAAGCCTGGTGATGTCGTTATCTTCGAGGAATGCCGTCCTCTGTCCCACGATAAGCGTTTCCGTCTTGTCTCTATCGTGAAGAAGGGAGAGTAATCCATGGTTCAGAATGAAACTAACCTGGTGGTCGCCGATAATTCCGGAGCCCGTTCCGTCCGTGTCTTCCGTCTCTTAGGCGGAAGCTTCAGAAAGAGCGCTGGTGTCGGAGATGTCGTCGTCTGCGCTGTCAAGGATGCTATTCCTAACGGCAAGGTCAAGAAGTCTGACGTCGTCAAAGGCGTCATCGTCCGTGTCAAGAAGGGTTATCAGAGAAAGGATGGTTCCACCATCCGCTTCGATGACAATGCTGTGGTCCTCATCAACGAAGACGGTTCCCCTAAGGGTACCCGTGTCTTCGGACCTGTTGCCCGTGAACTTCGTGAGAAGGGCGATAAGTATATGAAGATCGTCTCATTGGCTACTGAGGTTCTTTAATCGCAAGGAGGATTGAATTAATGAAAATCAAAACTGGCGATAAGGTAATCGTCATCAGCGGTGAATTCAAGGGCAAGACCGGCAAGGTCATCAAAGCCCTCCCCAAGGACAACCAAGTTGTCGTTGAGGGCATCAACGTCAAGAAGAAGCATGTTAAGCCTACCCAGGCTGATCCTAAGGGTTCAGTCAAGGATATCACCTGCCCTATCTATGTCTCCAAAGTCGCTTTAGTCGATCCCAAGACCGGCAAAGCCACTAAGGTCGGATATAAGATGGAAGGTGATAAGAAAGTCCGCTTCGCTAAGAAGAGCGGTACTTCCATCAAGTAAGGAGAGATATAATGGCTGAAGAAAAGAAAAACGGTGTTTCCGTCAAAAAAGCTCACAACCAAGGCGCCCAGAAAGCTAAGTTCATCTCCCGTCTTGAGGAGAAGTACACTTCTGAAATAGCCCCGGCTATGATGAAAGAATTCGGATATAAGTCCGTCATGGAATGTCCGAAGCTTGTCAAAGTCATCCTCAATATGCGTTTAGGTGAGGCTGGCGGCAATGAGAAGAATGTTGAAGAAGCTGTCAAGGAAATGGAAACCATCTCCGGTCAGCATCCGATCGTCACTCGTGCTAAGAAGTCTATCGCTAACTTCAAGCTCCGTGAAGGAGTCCCCGTTGGCGTCAAGGTCACCTTAAGAAAGATCCGTATGTATGATTTCCTCGATAAATTCGTCTCTATCGATCTTCCCCGTGTTCGTGACTTCAGAGGTATCAGTAAGGATTCCTTTGATGGACGTGGAAACTATTCCACCGGCATCAAGGAACAGCTCATCTTCCCCGAGATTCAGTATGATAAGGTCAGCCGTACCCAGGGTATGGATGTCATTATCGTCACGACCGCCACGACAGACAAAGAGGCATATTTCCTGCTTTCAAAGCTCGGAATGCCCTTTGTTAAGTAAAGGAGGAGTTAATCGATGGCAAGAAAAGCATTGATCGTCAAATGCGCTAAGCCGGCTAAGTATTCCACTAGGAAATACAACCGCTGCTCACGCTGTGGACGTGTTCACGGAATCATCAAACAGTTCGGCATCTGCCGTATCTGTCTTCGTGAAATGGCATATAAGGGCGAAATCCCCGGTATGCATAAGTCTAGCTGGTAAAGAAGAAAGGAGAACAAAGAATTATGGTTAATGATACCATCGCTGATATGCTCACCCGCATCCGCAACGCAAATCTCAGCAAATCCGAATCCGTCGCTCTCCCGACTTCCAAGACCAACGAACAGATCGCCAAAATCCTCAAAAATGAGGGTTTCATCAACGATTTCGCCGTTTCTCAGGAAGAGGGAAAGCCTTACAAGACTTTAACTCTTAATCTGAAGTACGATTCACGCGGCAACCGTGTTATCACCGGTATCCGCAGAATATCCAAGCCGGGTTTACGTGTCACTGTCTCTGCCGACAAGCTTCCCAGAGTCTTAAATGGCTTAGGAATCGCTATCATCTCTACTTCCAGCGGCATCATGACTGACAAGCATGCTCGTAAGATCAACGTTGGCGGCGAAGTGCTCGCCTACGTCTGGTAAGGAGGGGTTTGGAAATGTCAAGAATCGGAAGAATGCCTATCGCCATCCCGGAAGGCGTCACCATCACTGTCAACAACAATGCCGTGACCGTCAAGGGACCTAAAGGCGAACTTACTAACAAGTTTAATCAGCATCTTGGCTTCGAGACCAAAGATGGCCACTTCCATGTCACTCGTCCTAATGATTCCATTAAGATGAGAATGAATCATGGTACTGCCCGTGCCCTTATCAATGATATGGTCAACGGTGTCACTACTGGCTTCACCAAGACTCTCGAAATCAAGGGTGTCGGTTATCGTGGTGAGATGAGAGGAAATGATCTCGTCTTACACGTTGGCCACTCTCATGAAGATGTCGTCCATCCCATCGATGGCATCGCCATCTCCATCAAACAGGCTTTCATTACCGTTACCGGTATTGATAAGCAGAAAGTCGGACAGATGGCTGCAGTCATCAGACATGTCCGCAAACCTGAATGCTATCATGGCAAAGGTATCCGTTATCAGGGTGAGGTTGTCGTACTTCGTCAGCCCGCTTCTGCTAAGAAGTCTGCTGTCGGTGCTGCTGCTCCGGCTGCTAAGTAAAGGAGGAGAAATTAATGTATACTGCTTTTGACAGAAATGCACAAAGATTACATCGTCACGTCAGAATCAGAGCTAAGGTCTCCGGAACTGCTGATCGTCCTAGGATCTCAGTGTTCCGTTCCAACAAGTTCATCTATGCTGCTCTGATCGATGATGTCGCTCATAAGACTCTCTGCTCCTCTAGTAGCGCTAAGCTCAGTTTAGACAATCCCTCAAACGTCGCTGCTGCTACGGCTGTCGGTGAAGACTTAGCCAAAAAGGCTAAGGACCTCAAGATTGCCAAGGCTGTCTTCGATCGTTCCGGCTATCTCTATCACGGTCAGGTGAAAGCCCTGGCTGATGCCTGCCGCGAAGGCGGCTTAGCCTTCTAAGGAGAAGAACATGGAAGAAAACAAAAATATTGCTCCGGCCAGTGCCGGTGCCGCTAAGACTGATTCTGCTAACCATTCCGCCCGTCCCAATGGCCGCTATAACAATGGCGGACGTCCTCAGGGACAGAGAGATGGCCGCAGATTCGGAAACCGCGGACGCTTTGGAAGAAGAGATGAGGAGAAGCTTTACGACGAGAAAGTCGTCAAGATCTCCCGTGTTGCTAAGGTCATCAAGGGCGGCAAGCGTGTCAGATTCACTGCTTTAGTCGTCATCGGCGACCACAAGGGCAAATTCGGCTATGGCTTAGGAAAGTCCAACGAAGTTCCGGATGCCATCAAGAAGGCTCTTGCCGCAGCTAGAAAGAATATGTTCAAGATTTCGATTGCCAAGGGCGATACCATCACTCATACCGTTATCGGTCATTTCGGAGCTACCAAGGTCTTCTTAAAACCTGCTCCTGCCGGTACTGGATTGATCGCCGGTGGTGCTGTCCGTGCCATCTTAGAGTTATCAGGCGTCAAGAACGTCTTCTCCAAGATCTATGGCAGCCGCACTCAGAACAACTGTGTCAGAGCCACCGTCGATGGCTTAGGACAGCTCAAGACATTCGCTAATGTCCAGCTTGTCCGTCACGGCGTTGATATTAACAAGAATGCTGAAGAAGCCGCCAAGGCTCCTGAAGCCAAGTAAGGAGGAGTATACCAATGGAATTAAGCAATCTTAAGATCGCCAAAGGTTCCCGTCACTTACCCAAGAGAGTCGGTTTAGGTATCGGCTCTGGTATGGGAAAGACCTCCACCAGAGGTCAAAAAGGTCAGGGTGCCCGTCAGGGACGTAAGGTTCCTGAAGGTTTCGAAGGCGGACAGTTACCTCTTTACAGACGTCTGCCTAAGCATGGCTTCACTTCACCTAACCGCGTCGCTTACTTACCCGTCAACATTGAGGATTTAGAAGAAGTCTTCGAGGATGGCGCTGTCATCAACAACATCACCTTAGTCTGCGCTGGAATCATCAAGAACTTCAACAATCCTATCAAGGTCTTAGGAAAGGGCAAACTCACTAAGAAGTTCGCCATCTCCGCTCAGGCCTTCTCAAAAGGTGCTAAGGAAAGCATCGAAAAAGCCGGTGGCAAGGCTGAAGTCCTTACTCTTAAGGATGCCAGAATCGCCGCTCGTGAGTATCTTGCCAAATTAGATGCCGCTGATTCTCAAAACGAAAAGGTTTCTGAGGACAAGTAATGAAAAAGGTAGCCGCATTTTTCCATAACAAGGAAGTTCTTAACCGTGTACTATTTACGTTAGCAATTTTCCTTGTCTTCAGAATCGGATCGGCTATCACAGTTCCGGGTGTCACTGTCAAAGAGGACATCTGGAGCGACACCACTTCCAATTTCTCACTGCTGAATATGATGGGTGGCGGCGCACTTCAGAACTTCTCTATTCTTGCGTTAGGTGTCTCACCTTACATCACCTCCCAGATTATCGTTCAGCTGTTATCGATGGATGTACTTCCATCCCTGACATCAATGACAAAGGAAGGCGAAACCGGAAGAAAGAAATTAGACGTTGTCACCAGAATGCTCTCAGTCGTCTTAGCCGCCGTTCAGGCTTATGGTATTATCGTTTCTCTCTCCAACTCCGATGGCATCAGCTTAGCTGATACTTCGGCTTGGGGCTATGCCAAGATCATCATCTTCATGGTGGCTGGCACGATGATGCTTAACTGGATGGGTGACCAGGTGACTGACAAGGGTATCGGAAACGGTATCTCCATGCTGATCTTCGCTGGTATCGTCTCTTCTCTTCCTAGCCAGATAACCACTGCTTTCACTACTTACTTAGGCGACAAGGTCAATACAGGTGATGCTACTCTGATTCTTGAAGGATCAGTTCAAATCGCAGTCTATCTCCTAGCGTTCATCCTTATCGTGGTCTTCGTTACCTTCATTGAGAAATCAGTTAGAAAGCTGCCAGTCAGCCACTCTAACACGAGTCAGTCTACTGATTCCAATTCTATTCAGTCCTCCTTCCTTCCCATCAAGGTCAATGCCAGTTCCGTCATGCCTGTCATCTTCGCTTCCTCTATCATGGTTGCGCCTTCGATTGTCATCTCCCTCTTCTCCGGTGGTGATACACCTGCCTGGGCTAAAACCCTCGAAGATGTCTTCAACTATCAGAAGATGACTCAGATGACCGACAGTTTCTCCTTCCCCTGGGGTCCCATCATCTACGCTGTGCTCATCATCGCCTTCTCCTACTTCTATTCACAGCTGCAGATAAATCCTGAGAGAATCGCTGAGAACTTCCAGTCGAGCGGCACTTACATCACCGGCATCAAGCCCGGAACTGAAACTGAAAGATACATCTCGAGAATATTGAGCCGTATCACCTTCATCGGAAGCTTATCCCTTACCATCATCGCCTTGATTCCTGTCATCTTATCCTTGACAGGAGCTGTTCCCTCTTCTCTGTCTTTAGGCGGTACTGGTCTCATCATCGTCGTCGGCGTCGCTCTCGAAATCAACAACCAGATATCGGGAATCTTAGCCGGTCACGGTTATGCTGAAAGCGAAATGTAAAGGAGAAAACTGAATGAAAAATCTGAATCATCCGTTGAATATTATCCTTATGGGTCCCCCTGCCGCTGGCAAGGGAACCCAATCCGAGCTTATCGTCAGAGAATTCGGCATTCCTCACATCTCCACTGGCGATATGTTCCGCAGCGCTATCGAGAACAAGACCAAACTCGGTTTGGAGGCTCAGGCCTTCATCTCCGAAGGAAAGCTTGTTCCTGACAGTGTCACCATCGGCCTTGTCGAAGAGAGATTAGGCCAGAAAGACTGCGAGAAGGGATTCCTCCTCGATGGCTTCCCCCGTACCATTCCTCAGGCTGAAGCCCTAGAGAAGATGTTAGGCTCTCAGAACAGAAAGCTTAGCAAAGTCATCCTTCTTGTCGCTGACGATAAGGAGTTAGTGGAACGCATTTCTTCCCGTCGTGTCTGCCCCAAATGCGGTGCCTCCTATAACTTGAAGACCAAGAAGCCTCAAAAGGACGGAATCTGTGACAGCTGCGGTTCTGAATTGATCCAGCGTCCTGATGACCGTGCCGAGAGCTTCGTTGTCCGTCTTGACGCCTACAGCTCTAAGACCCTTCCGCTTGTTGAATTCTACAAGAAGAAAGGCATCTTGGCTGAAGTTGACGCCCTCAAGGACATCGATGAGGTCTTCGCTGATGTTGATAAGGTACTTTCAGAGGCCAAGTGATGATCTCAATCAAAACACCTAGAGAACAGGAAATGATGAAGGCGGCGGGACTGAAATTAGGAGCGATCTTCGATTTGCTTCTTCCTGAAATCAGACCGGGCCGTACCACGTATGAGATCGACAAGTTGGCTGACAGATTTATCCGGGAATCAGGCTGCAAAGCATCCTTCAAAGGATTCGACGGCTTCCCCGGTTCAGTCTGCACCTCTGTGAATGAAGTCCTGATTCACGGAATTCCCTCCAAAAACGTCATCCTCAAGGACGGTGATATCCTCAGCATCGATATGGGAAATGTCGACATGACAGGTTTCCAGGGCGATGCCTGCCGGACCTTCACTGTAGGAAGTGTCTCCGATGAAGCGAGTAAGCTCATCCGCTGCACCGAAGAGTGCTTCTATGAAGCCTATAAGATATGTAAGCCGGGAGTTCACCTCTATGAAATCTCCAAAGCCATTCAGAGAACAGCCGATAAATACGGCTTTGCTCTCTGCAAAGAATATGGCGGTCACGGCTTAGGCAAAGACATGCACGAAGATCCCTTCATCTACAACTACTATTCGCCGGAATTGGGACTTGGTCCCTTCTTACGTCCCGGCATGTGTCTTGCCATTGAACCCATGGTATTGTCGGGGTCTTCTGAGATAAAGACTCTTGATGATGGCTGGGGTGTAGTATCAGCTGACGGAAAACTCACTTGCCATTATGAGAACGATATCATCATCACTGATGATGGCGCTGTGATCACTTCTGTCGATTCCAATGTCAGACGACATCTCAATGAATTGGAGAAACAAGAATGAGCAGAGAAGATTTCATCAAGATGGAAGGGACGGTTCTCGAGTCCCTACCCGCCGAGAAATATTCGGTACAACTCGACGGAGGTGCAGTGATCAGAGCCAGGATCTCAGGTAAGATGAGGATGAACAAAATCCGTATTCTTCCAGGAGATAAGGTCACTGTGGAAATCTCCCCTTATGATGTCACCAATGGCTGCATCGTCTACCGATACAAATAAAGGAGAAAGCTAACGTATGAAAGTTAGATCTTCAGTTAAGCCGATATGTGATAAATGCCGCGTCATCAAACGTAAAGGCCGTGTCATGGTCATTTGCTCCAACCCTAAACACAAGCAGAGACAGGGCTAAATGAAAGGACAAGATTAAAAATATGGCTAGAATCGCTGGAGTTGATATTCCAAACGACAAGCAGCTGGTCTATTCCCTGACCTATATCTACGGAATCGGACACACTCTTGCTAACAAGATCTGCGTCGACGCTAAAGTCGATGGAACTAAAAGAGTAAAGGACTGCTCCGAGGATGAACTCACTGCTGTCCGTACTCAGATCACTAAGTATCAGGTTGAAGGTGACCTGCGCCGCGAAGTCGCTCTTAATATCAAGAGACTCGAGGAAATCGGAACCTATCGTGGTCAGAGACATAAGAGAAATCTTCCCTGCCGTGGCCAAAGAGATAAGACTAATGCTCGTACTTCAAAAGGTCCGAGAAAGACCGTTGCCAACCACAAAAAGGCAACGATGTAATCGGGGAGGAGATTGAAAAATGGCTGAAACCGAGAAAAAATCAGTTGCTAGCAGCATTCTGTCTGCTACTCCGACTGTCGCTGCCAAAAAGGGCGGCAAGAAGACTACTATCCGTAAGAAGAAATCCAAACTCAACTTTACTAAGGGTATTGCCCACATCCACTCTTCCTATTCCAATACCATCATCTCTATCACTGATGAGACCGGTAAGGTTATCGCCTGGGCCAGTGCTGGCACCTGCGGTATGTCCGGTAGCAAAAAGTCCACTCCGTTCGCTGCTCAGGTTGCTGCGGCTACTGTCGCCAAGACCTGTGCTGACCGCGGCTTGAAGACTGTTGACGTCGAAGTCAAGGGCCCGGGCCCTGGACGTGAGACTGCTGTCAGAGCCCTTGAGGCTTCTGGTCTTAAGGTTCTTTCCATCTCCGATGTCACTCCTATTCCCCATAATGGCTGCCGTCCGCCTAAGAGACCTCGTGGTTGATCGAGAAAGGTAAAAGGAGAGTCGCAATGAAACAATTCGTACAGCCGAAATTCGATATCAGCAAGAACGATGTAACCCCAAGCTTTGGCCGCTTCACCATCACTCCTCTTGAAGAAGGCTATGGAGTCACAATCGGTAATGCTATGAGAAGAGTTTTGCTCTCTTCCTTACCAGGAATTGCCGTCTACGCTATCGAAGTCGATGGTGCTCATCACGAGTACACTCCCTTGAGTGGCGTTGTTGAAGATCTGACTGATATTGTTCTCAACATCAAGAACCTCGTCTTAAAGGATGAGTCTGATAATGAGGATGCCAGCTATACTTTGAAACTCGAAGTCAAGGGTGAGAAGGAAGTCAAGGCCGGGGACATCGTCTGCCCCGATATGGTCAGTGTCGTCAATAAAGATCTGACAATCTGCCATTTAGCCGCCAACGGCCACATTAAGATGTCCCTCTATGCTAAGAAGGGCCGTGGATTCGTTACTGCTGAAGACAACAAGGATCCGGCTTGGCCTTTAGGACTTATTGCTGTTGACAGCAATTTCTCTCCTATCGACAAAGTCAACGTCTCTGTTGAGCCTACCCGTGTCGGACATGATGCCAACTTCGAAAAGCTGGTCATTGAAGTCAACACCGATGGTTCCACCGAACCTAGTAAGGCTGTTGCTTTAGCTGCTAAGATCCTCGATGAGCACTTCAAGCTCTTTGAGAATCTTGACGAAGCTGTCAAGAGCGCTACCGTCATGGCTACTGCTCAGACCAAGCAGGAGAACAAGTTCACCACCATGTCGCTTGAGGATCTTGATCTCTCCGTTCGTTCCTACAACTGTCTTAAGAGAAATGGTCTCAAGACTGTTCAGGATCTCTGCAACATGAAGGAATCTGAGTTGATGACCGTTCGTAACTTAGGCAAGAAGTCCTACAAGGAAATTCTTGATAAGCTCGCCGGAATCAACTTATCTCTCCAGCATGACGATAACACTAAAAAGTGAGGTAAAGACATATGGGTACTATCGGTAGAAAGAATGTACACGGCAAAGGCGGTGTCCGCTTCAAGGCGGGCTTCACCTCTGATAAAGAGAAGAACATGCTCAGAAACGTCGTCTCTCAGCTCATCATCTCAGGACAGGTTGAAGTAACTTTCACTGTCGCTAAGCGTGCTCAGCAGAAGGCCGAGCGTATGGTCACATACGCCAAGAAGGGTGATTTAGCTGCTCGCAGACAGGCCGCCAGGTTTGTCCGTGAAGTCGGTTTTGAAGATCCCAAGACCAAGAAGAATGCTTTACAGAAGCTCTTCGACGTCTATGGCCCCAAGTATAAGGACAGAAATGGTGGCTACACCAGAGTCCTGAAGCTTGAAAACCGTCGTGGCGACAACGCCCCGATGGCTCTTCTCGCCTTCGTCGACTAGTTCATTAAAAGGGAACGGAGAAATCCGTTCTCTTTTTTATTTAAAAAGCGGAGCCAAAGCTCCGCTTTTACTATGGATATATTTCTGGTCAGAGCTTGAGGATGATTAAGGATTTTGGAGAAATGACTAGCTTTCCACTATCGATATTGAAAGAACCAATCTGGAGGAGGACATCATTAGAGACGGCTATGTTTTCAAAGGTTTCTTCTTCTAGACGGGGATTGATGACAACGAGGACTTTCTGACCTTCTTTTTCCCTGATGTAGGCTAAGGCGCTGTCTTTTCTTTTCAGCGGAAGAAGCTTGAAAG
>Ga0172378_10005458_pt1 | contig 11883 bp, 11 predicted proteins | sample GrowelOW332metaG_FD_119755 | JGI IMG/M metagenome (GOLD analysis project Ga0172378, IMG submission 119755) | Groundwater microbial communities from an aquifer near a municipal landfill in Southern Ontario, Canada - Pumphouse #3_1 metaG | ecosystem: Environmental > Aquatic > Deep subsurface >... | reverse complement strand
TATTAAACGATACGAAGTCTATAATAACACAGGAGTGTTGCTAGGGACTTACAATGCGAAGGATGACTTATTCCAAGTAATTACCTCGATTGTTGTTGAGGATTTACAACCAAATTCGGAAATAGAATTAATCATTCACGCCATTGGTCGTGAAGGGTTTATGTATCAAGATACGATGACTGTTACAACGAAACCATAAAAAATAAGGATGCACAAATTGTGCATCCTTTTATGATGCAATCCATTGAGGTTTTGATTGATATAAGGTATAATAATATCAGGTGATGATTGTGAAAGAAGCATATCGACATATTTGGTGGTTTATTAAACAGGAATACAAGAAATATATTTTAGTTGGTTTGGTGCTAATCATACTCTCTATTATGCTTGCGATTCCAGCAAAAATTTTAGGCGTTGCCATTGATGAGATAGTCTCATCAACCCTCACTCCTATTCGCCTAGTTACCTTGGCATTAGGCCTTTTTTTATTTCCATTGGCTCGTTATATATTAAATATGTATTATCATTACAACATTAATGCTTTAGGACACAAATTATCTTTTAGTTTACGGGAAAATTACATCAATCATTTATTTGAACTCGATGCTGCTGTCTATGAAAAGTACACCAAAGGGGATTTAATTTCACGTGCAACCAATGATTTACAAAATCTTACTGCGTTAGCTACTAATATATTGCAAACCGTTGTATTTAATTCGGGGGTATTAATTACTGCCATTGTCATGATGGTCCTTATTAACCCTATTTTAACATTGACAAGCATTATTATTATGCCGTTTTCTATTTTTTGGCTCAATAAACAGCGAGCAAAAAAACGACAATACTACAAAATTCATCAAGAAATCTATGCCGATATGACAGAAAAAGTGTTAGAATCCATCGAAGGTGCGAAAGCAGTGCGAGCATTTGGTCAAGAGGAACATGATTTTCAAAAAACCAAAGATTCCATTGATAAAGATATTGATTCTTGGTGGAAGATTTTGAAATTTGAATCCATTTATGGACCGTTGTTTGAATTAGTGTATGCGGTTTCTTATTTTATTGGTATTGCTTTTGGGTCTTATATGGTTATTTCTAGTGAAATATCTCCAGGAGAATTGGTAACTTTCCTTATTTATGTGGGAATGTTATATGGACCACTTATTGCTTTATCTAATGTGTTAAACAATGTTAATAATATTATTATTTCTGATCAACGATATTTTGAAATTTTAGATATGGTACCATCAGTAAAAGATCGAGAAACCTCTCAAGAAGTATTAGATTTTAATTGTATCGAGTTTAAAAATGTTAGTTTTCAATACCCATTTGATGCATCTCCTGTGATAACAAATATATCTTTTTCCATTCGCAAAGGGGAAACCATTGGTATTGTCGGTCCTACCGGAGCGGGTAAATCGACCCTTATTCGACAATTGCTTCGTGAATTTAATATTACCAGTGGGACAATTGAAGTGGATGGGGTAAATATTAATGATTTAAAAATTCAAGCGATGCATGAATTGGTAGGATATGTTCCTCAAGATCATATTTTATTTCGTCGTAGTGTCGATGATAATATCTTGATTGGAAAACCCAATGCCACGATTCAAGAAGTTCACACTGCCATTATGCTTGCTGATTTTCAAAAAGATTTAAAAGAATTACCAGATGGATCAGAAACAATGGTTGCCGAACTGGGAGGATCGTTATCGGGAGGTCAGCGGCAACGGTTGTCCATTGCTCGTGCCCTTGTAAAAAATCCCAAAATTTTGATATTAGATGATTCTCTATCAGCAGTGGATGCCATGACTGAATCGAATATTATTGCGTCTTTGAAAGAGGCTCGTAGTCATGAAACCAATATTATTGTTGCTCATCGGTTTTCAGCTGTTGCACAAGCTGATAAAATCATCGTTCTTCAAAATGGACAAATATCAGATGTTGGAACACATTATGAATTATTATCGTATGATAATTGGTATAAAATGCAATACTTGAAGCAAATTAAAGGTGAATCTCATGAGTAATATTAAACGCGTCTTCAAGTATGTAAAAGGAAGATATCGTTTTTTCTTCCTAAGCATTTTTATGATTATTATTGTTCAAGGATTAGGTTTTGCTTCTCCCTTGATTGTAAAATCTATTTTAGATGATTATATTATGGGTGTGGAACATGAATGGAATGAAATTGCCTCACCTGATTCTAAAGCAGCTGTTTATCAAGGACGCTATTACATTCAAACAAGGTATTTAGATGAAGATGATTTGGTCATTGGAAAGGCGAGTGTAGTTTTATATAAAACTGGCTTCTATTTTGTCAATGATATCGTTGTATCGGGTCAAAAATCTTTTTCAGAAGACATCTTACAAGTACAGCGTCAAAATGGAGAATTAATTACTTATCCTGCAACCCTTCTTTCAGCAAAAGAAGTTTTGAATTTTTATCAACCCTTGGTTCCAGGACTGATTATTCTTATTTGTATTTTGTTTTTACGAAGTCTTCTCGTTATTGTTGGAACATACATTCAACATATTTCAACTAATCGCGTGGTGTCTCAGATTGCTCGTGATGCTCGTACCGATGCCATGAGGAGTATAGAACGGCTTCCAATTAAATATTTTGAAGCGGAACCAGCTGGTAAAATGGCTGCCCGAATAACGAACGATGTTGATGGAATGATTTCCATGTATCGACTATCAGTTAATGCAGTTATAACAACCATCTTTAGTTTTGTGTTGGCCTATGTAGGAATGTTCATTTTAGATGTAAAACTTGCCTTAATAACGTTTGTTATTTATCCATTTATATATTTTTGGGTCCGTTTTTTCTTGAAACGATTACGTAAACTTGCGGTTAAGGTTAATGAATTAAGAAGCCTATTAACAGCGAAAATTAATGAGATTATTAATGGTATTAATATTTTACAAATTTTTAATTTCAAAAAACCAACTGTGGCAGAATTTAATCAAATTAATGAAAATTTTAAAAATGAACAATTAAAAGAAGTGAAGTTACATATTACGGCTGGATGGAATATGATTGGAATTATTCGCGCTGCCATCACAACATTAATTATTGCTTATTTTGGATGGCAATATTTGTCAGTATCCGATATCGTGATTACGGCGGGATTGATTTATGCGTATAATGAATATTTACTAAAAATAATTGATCCTGTGAATGTTATTTTCGTAAATGTGGGTGAATTTCAACATTCTTTGGTTAGAATTGAGCGAATTTCAAAACTGATTGAAGGAGAACTGGAAGACGAGGCTACGGGACATATAAATCGTTATATCGGAGGGGTTCAATTTGATAACATATGGTTTGCTTATCAAGACAATAACTATGTGTTAAAAGGAGTTACGATTAATATTAATCCAGGACAACTGGTGGGGTTAGTCGGTCATACGGGATCGGGTAAGAGTTCATTAATGAATTTATTATTGCGATTTTATGATATTACGGATGATAAATCAGGAAAAATTATGATTGATGGGCTCGATATTTCTCAATATCCTAAGCGTGTTTTTCGTGAACATTTAGGAATTGTCTTACAAGAGCCAACCCTTTTTAAAGGTACGATTGCTTCTAATATTCGCTTTGGAAAAGAAGGAGTATCAGATGAAGAGATTACTGCTATCCTTATTTCAATGGGTGGACAAAAAATTATTGAAAAATTTCCGCAAGGAATTAATCATCTCATCACGCGATCAGGAGTGAACTTAAGCAGTGGAGAAAAACAAATTATATCATTAGCCCGAGTAGTGGTGCATAATCCGTCGATTTTAATTATGGATGAGGCTACTTCACATATTGATACCGAAACTGAAGATATGATTAAAAAAGCTTTGTTAGTGGTTGAAAAGAATCGAACTGTGATTGTGATTGCTCATCGATTGTCAACTATTTATAATGCTGATAAAATTATCGTCCTTGATCATGGATTGAAAGTAGAAGAGGGTACCCATTTAGAACTTGTTAAAATGAATGGATATTATGCCAATATGTATCGAGCCCAACAAGCCAATATTAAGCAATTAGTCAAATAATAAACATCCAAGTTTTAAAAAACTTGGATGTTTTTTTAGGGTTGTGGTTGTACAAACAAGGGAGTCATGGTATAATGATAATACCTCTTGGCTTGGGAATTGAGTGTAATGCTCAAACTGTGCCAGCAACTGTAAGATGGACGACAAACAGATGTCACTTAACGGGAAGGCGTTTGAAGGAAGAAATCGAGTCAGGATACCACCATGAGGAATTAAATGGAGGACAGAATGAAAAAGTTTTTAACAATCATGATTCTTTTATTGCTTGCTGGAGTTACAGGCTGTAAAGAACAACCAAAAGACCTTGATCGCGTCAATCATCAAATTGATGCCTTCATTGAAACTTACCTAGTGACGTATGTCAATGACGACAAACAAGATTTTTATGTGACTCGTGCCATCGCTAAATTAGCTGAATATGGATACGACATTGATCTTGCTGATTATGTGACTGAAGATACCATTAAGACCACCTATGATGCGATGGAGTATGAGTCTATTGCTACTATTTTTCAAGCCTTGATGATCGGACAATTGTATGATTATCAACCGAGTACAGCACTCCTTGCTCTCGATGGCTTTTCTAGTTTTGAAACATGGAATCATGTTATTGGTTATTTATCTTTAAAAATGACCAACAAAAATATAACTTTGCAACAATCTACGCGTCAACAAATGCTTGTTCGTAGTGAGAATGATTATCGCGATGCTGATTTTGCCGGACTTGCCTTAATGGCAACTGCCGATGAAACCATTGATCGAACCTTATTTTTAGGGTTGATTAGCGATGCAGTCGATGAAGATGGGATTAAAAGTGGATGGGGAGGAGCTAATTCTTGTAGTACTTCCATGGCCATACTAGGGTATTTGGCAATTCGAGAAAACCCAAGAACGGTTTTAACAGTTGACCTGATTAGTGCTCTTCTTGAGTTTTTTGAGGAGGGTGCTGCAAGGTATGAATTGGGAGAGGAAGTTGATTTATTATTTTCAACGCCTCAAGCCTTTAGTGCCTTAGTTGCTTATAAAATATATGCTGAAAAATCTATCTATGTGAACTTGTTCAATTAATATGAAAGCTAAAATCATCAAAATTGTTGTGAGTGTTCTCGTTCTTGCAGCAATGATTGGAATATATTGTTGGGCTCAAACCACTCCCTTGATTACCAGTGGCTCGGTTCATATTATCGTCATCGATGGCGAACAGCATGTTATGGCTGATGATGTATGGGAATTTGAATCCACTGCAAGTAATCCGATTACCCTCCACACGATTTTGTCAAATCATTATGAAATCGTTGTTCAGCACGGAATGCTTGTTGGGATTAATGGATTAATGGCTAATAATACCGACTATTTTTGGAAGATATGGATCAATTGTGAAATGGCAAACCGTGGCATTGATGCACTTCTTTTTAAAGATGGGGATGAAATTCGCTTTGTTTATACGGCGGTCGGAGACTATTATAACTATGCGTGTTAAAGAAATCGTCATCCTATCGTTGCTCACTACAATTCTTGTGGCGCAAGAGCAAATATTAGCGGTTCTGCCAAACATTCAAATGACATTCTTATTGATATTTTTATATACTAAAATTGTTGGAGTCAAAAAGACGGTTTTTATCATTGCAATTTATGTCTTTCTTGATTGTTTAATTACGTCGAGTTTAGGGCTAATTACCTTTATTCCAATGCTCATTGGATGGCTACTCGTTCCACTGTCTTTGGGAACCATTTTTAAGCCTTGTAAAAGCACGTTATCGCTTGCCTTTGTTTCAATCATTCTTTCAATTACGTATGCGTTATCGTTTATGGTGGCGGCTGTTATTGTTAGTGAAATTTCTTTTGAAGCGTATGTAATAGCAGATATTCCGTTTACATTGTTATTGGCTCTTAGTTCGTTTTTATCAATTTGGTGGTTATATGATCCGTTGTATCGAGTCATTAATCAACTTCATACAAGCGCTATTTCGTCTTAATTAATGGGTAAAAAAATGAAATTAGCCGTTATAATCATTTTTGAATGGGTGTGGCCTAGAAAATCTAGGCCACTATTTTTTATTAACACATAGCGTAATTAGAAGCGATTGTTTGAGGTTTGATTAGTTTGACGGATTAATAGAAATCTTTATTGGTAAAATAAGAGATAAGGCTTTCATTTTATAAAAAAATTTGCTATAATGTATATAGTAAATTTGTAACTCATTGTTATGGGGTTATGAATGGTTGGAGGAAGACTATCATGAAAACAATCGTTATCGGAGTAATCGGGGCGGATGTTCATGCTGTTGGAAATCGAATCATAGAGTACGTATTGACCAATGAAGGCTACAATGTAGTCAACATTGGTGTTTTGTCGTCTCAAGAGGATTTTATCAACGCAGCCATTGAAGCGAATGCCAAAATGATTCTTGTGTCCTCATTATACGGGCATGGAGAAATTGATTGTCGTGGTATGCGCGACAAATGTGTAGAAGCCGGTTTAGCAAACATCATTTTATATGTAGGAGGGAACATTGTTGTTGGAAAACAAAATGTTGCAGATGTTGAAAAAAGATTTTTAGAAATGGGTTTTAATCGTGTTTTTGGACCTGGCACTCCCATTGAAACAGTTCTGCCCTTAATCAAGGCTGATTTGGGATCATAATATGAAAAATTATTTGCTGATTGATTTTGGTTCAACAAACACCAAATTAACAGCGGTAGATGTCGAAAATAAAGTAATTTTAGGTACATCAAAAGCGATGACAACGGTTGAAGAAGATATCTCGATTGGTTATCAACAAGCGCTTGAGTCTTTACTTTTAAAAACTGGTCCTCTTATTTTTCAAAAAAAGATTGCTTGCTCTTCTGCTGCGGGTGGTCTTAAAATGGCTGCTATTGGCCTTGTAGAAGAATTGACAGTGGAAGCAGCTAAACGAGCTTGTTATGGAGCGGGAGCCAAGGTTGATTTGGTGTTTTCTCATTTTCTAACACATCATGATATCAAAGAAATTGTTCAGAAAAAAATTGATATTATTTTATTAGCAGGAGGAACGGATGGCGGAAATCGAGAATCAGTTTTATTCAATGCTCAAGCATTGGGAGAAGCGCATGTATGTATTCCGATTGTTTATGCTGGAAATAAATCATGTCAAGATGATATTCGAGTCATCTTTGACCAATATCACCTGCAAGGGTATGTTATTGATAATATTATGCCCAAACTCAATCAACTCAAGATTGATGGTGCTCAAGATATTATACGGTCAATCTTTTTGAAAAATATTATTGCTGCCAAAGGCGTTAAAAAAATTGAGTCAGTGATTGATGAAGTGATTTTCCCAACTCCTCATGCCGTTTTAAAAGCAGCAGAATTATTGGCCAAAGGCTATCTTCATGAAAAAGGGTTAGGAGATATTGTCTTAGTGGATATTGGTGGTGCTACCACTGATGTGTATTCTATGGGAACAGGTGCTCCTATTCGTGGAGATGTTATTTTAAAAGGGTTGGATGAGCCATTTGCTAAACGGACTGTTGAAGGTGATTTGGGGATGCGTTATTCTGCTCTCGGAATTGTTGCTCCTTTATCAAAAGAAAGTTTGAGGCAGTATACAGACGATGGCTTTGATCTTAAAAAAGAAGCCGAGTTCCGTCGTCAACATGTTGATTTTATTCCTACTACTCCTTATGAGGCTCAGGTGGATCGATTATTTGGAGGATTGTGTGTTGATATTGCTTTTTCTCGACACGTTGGAAAAATTGATTCGGTTTATACCCCACTGGGGATGATGTATTATCAATTTGGGAAAGATTTAACCAATGTAAATGCAGTAATTGGAACGGGTGGCGTTGTCATTCATGATGAAAATCCCACTGATATTCTTAATAAAGTGTGCCTAAGTAGTGATAAACCCCTGGAATTACGTCCTAAGAAGCCACAAATGCTTCTTGATAAAAAATACATTTTATCGGCAATGGGACTCTTGTCAATTGATGAACCCATCGTTGCTCTTCAATTGATGAAAGAAAATATAGTGAAGATATAGAGGAATTATGGAATTAAAAAACAAAAAATGGACTTTAGAAGAATTCTTTACCGTTCGTAAAGAAGTATTAGCAAGTTGGCCTACGGGCAATAGTCATTTGCTGGATTTGGATGTGGCTATTCAAAACTTAAAAGCGGTTCCTAATCATAAAAATTTTGCTTTAAAATTAATAGAAGCCAAAAAACAAGGTCGAACGTTGATTCAACCACGAGCAGGTGTTTGTCGGATTAATGAACACATTGAGTTGTTGCAATTTTTAGAAGAAGCAGGAGCAGATTTTTTACCAAGTACCATTGATAGTTACACTCGTCAAAATCGATATAGTGAAGCTCAAAAAGGAATGGAAGAAAGTCTCAGATTAGACCGAAACATGCTTAATGGGTTTCCCGTTGTTAATTATGGAGTAGAAGGATGTCGTCAAGTATACGATTCTGTTAATGTTCCTCTTCAAGCTCGCCATGGAACCCCTGATGCGCGATTGCTCGCTGAAATTATTCATGCTGCTGGGTGGACCTCCAATGAAGGAGGAGCTATTTCCTATAATATTCCATATGCTAAAAACGTATCGATTGCGGATACCATTCGCTATTGGCAATACTGTGACCGGTTGGTTGGGTATTACGAAGATCATGATGTTCATATTAATCGTGAACCATTTGGACCTTTAACAGGTACGTTGGTTCCGCCTGCTATATCAAATAGTATTTCGATTATTGAAGCCCTATTGGCTGCAGAGCAAGGTGTTAAAAATATTACTGTGGGTTATGGAATGGGTGGAAACGTTATTCAAGATGTGGCTGCTATTCGAACTCTTCAAAAACAAACAGATGAATACTTGCATCGATATGGATATGATGATGTCATCGTGACGACCGTCTTCCATCAATGGATGGGGGGATTTCCTGCTGATGAGGATAAAGCCATGGGTCTTATTTCAATGAGTTCTATGGTTGCGGCCTTGAGCAAAGCAACGAAAATGATTACTAAAACACCTTATGAATCGATTGGTATTCCAACTAAGGAAGCCAATGCTCGAGGAATAATCGCATCGAAGTTGGTCGTTACCTTGTTAAAAGATCAACAATATCCTGATTCTGCTAGCCTTGAGGCTGAAGAAGATCAAATTACTCGAGAAGTTAAGAGCTTACTGGATAGTGTATATGCTGTGGGGGAAGGCGATTTAGCGGTTGGAACCGTCAAAGCGTTTGAACAAGGACTTATTGATGTTCCTTTTGCTCCAAGCAAATACAATTTTGGAAAAATGTTGCCTGCCCGTGATAACGACGGTCACATTCGTATTCTTGAATTTGGAAACTTAGGATTTACTGACGACATTAAGCAATTTCATCGTCAAAAATTACAAGAAAGAGCACAAGCGGAAGGTCGAGAGGTTTCATTTAATATGACGATTGATGATATTTATGCTGTTAGTCAAGGAAAACTCATTGGACGCCCCCAATTGAAAGGATAATTAAAAATTATATGAAAATTATTAATGTTTTATATACTAAATCATCTACTGGTTTTTATTTTGATGATCAACAAGCCATTAAAGCTGGAGCTAAACATGATGGACTTCTTTATGTCGGAGAAACCATGACTCCAGGATTTACTCGGATTCGTCAATCAGGAGAAGCGGTTTCCGTTCAACTTGTTTTAGAAAATGGAATGGTAGCAATTGGTGATTGTGCCGCTGTTCAGTATAGTGGCGCCGGAGGACGAGATCCTTTATTCTTAGCTGATGAGGCTATTGTCTTTTTAGAAAAACATATCAGTCCTTTATTAATTGGGGAAGAAGTGACTTTATTTAAGCCACTTGCCTTAAAGTATGATCATTTATTGGTTGATGGCAAACGTCTCCATACGGCTATTCGCTATGGATTGACTCAAGCCATTCTTGATGCGGTTGCAAAAGTGCATCAATTAACAAGAGCTGAAGTGATTCGTAAAGAATATAACATTACTGATACGGTTTATGAGGCCATTCCTGTCTTTACGCAATCGGGAGATGATCGTTATATCAATGCTGATAAAATGATTTTAAAAGAAGCGGATGTTCTTCCTCATGCGTTAATCAATAACGTCAAAGATAAATTAGGAATGCATGGTGAACTCTTATTGGGATATGTAAAATGGCTACGGGATCGGATTTTATCTATTCGCAATCGTGATGATTATTATCCTGTTTTTCATATTGATACGTATGGAACCATTGGGCTTGCTTTTAACTATGATGTAGAAGCCATGCTTCAATATATGAAAACTTTATATGAAGCGGCTAAACCTTTTAAACTTCGGATTGAAGGACCTGTTGATGCTGGTAATCAACAAGATACATTAAAATATTTAGTTCTCTTGACAAAAGGATTAGATGATTATCAAGTTCCTGTTGAAATTGTTGCAGATGAATGGTGTAATACCTTAGAAGATATTAAATTGTTTGCTGATGAACGCGGTGGACATATGATTCAAGTCAAAACTCCTGATTTAGGGGGTGTCAATAATACGGCGGAAGCGCTCCTTTATTGTAAAGAAAAAGGAATTGGTGCTTATTGTGGTGGCACATGCAATGAAACTAATGTATCTGCAGAGTGTACAACTAATATTGCCATTGCTTGTCAAGCTGATCAATGCCTTGCCAAACCGGGGATGGGTTGTGATGAAGGCTTTATGATTGTTAAAAACGAAATGAATCGAGTGGTTGCTTTAGCTAATTCACGCAAACACTAGTGAAAGGAGGCCGTTTATGCGGAGAAGTTTACTATTTATTCCATCGAATAATCCAGCCATGATGCAAAATGCATCTTTATTTCAAGCAGATAGTATTATTTTTGATTTAGAAGATGCGGTTGCATTAAAAGATAAAGATAGCGCTCGAATCTTACTCAATCATTTTATTAAACAAGAAAAACTAAATTGTGAAATGATCGTTCGCATTAACGGATTAGATACCAACGACGCATTAAAAGATTTAGATTCGGTGGTACTTAATGGAGTTGATACCATCATGCTTCCCAAAGCCGATGTCGCTTCGCTAAGACAATTAGATAGTATATTAACTCAATATGAACTAACACGACATCTTTCTCAACCTATTAAAGTCATTCCTATTATTGAACTGGCAATGTCCTTACTGGATGTTAGAGCCATTGCTTCTTCACCACGAGTAGATGGACTATTACTAGGAGCTGAGGATTTTACTAAAGATATTGAAGTTGAACGGAGCAAAGGAGGACTTGAAATTCAATTTGCTCGTAATCAAGTCGCTGTGACGGCCAAGGCATATAAAATTGATGCCATTGATACTCCATTTACCGATACCAATGATGAAAATGGATTAAAAATGGATTGTCAGCTTGCCTTACAACTGGCAATGAATGCTAAAGCATGCATTCATCCTAATCAAGTCTCGATGGTCAATGTGATGTTTTCTCCAAGCAAAGCCTCAATTCAATGGGCGAAGCGCGTCGTCGAAGCCGCTAACACGGCAACAGAGGGTGCGTTTAGTTTGGATGGGAAAATGATTGATAAACCAATTATTGAACGAAGTGAAAAGATTCTTGCAAAAGCGAGGAAATTTGACTTATGAGTAAAAACGGTCTAAATCGCTTCGTTCCTGATGCATATCGTCCTTATCTTAATAGTTCAGATTATCATAATCATCCGATTCAAATAATTCCGGAAGTGATTTCTAATAATCAGGAAAAAATGATGAAAACTATATCGGATGTTTTTGATGCTATTCCCATTCGAGATGGAATGACGTTGTCATTTCATCATCATTTGCGAAATGGGGATGATG
>Ga0172378_10005457_pt1 | contig 11883 bp, 31 predicted proteins | sample GrowelOW332metaG_FD_119755 | JGI IMG/M metagenome (GOLD analysis project Ga0172378, IMG submission 119755) | Groundwater microbial communities from an aquifer near a municipal landfill in Southern Ontario, Canada - Pumphouse #3_1 metaG | ecosystem: Environmental > Aquatic > Deep subsurface >... | reverse complement strand
GGAGGATTTTATCACCTAAAACAGTAAAATAAACGTTGAAATTGCAACAGTCGGTAAATATAAAAATAATAAAAATGGAGGATTTGAAATGAGAAAGGAATTAAAGAAAGCAATTATTGATTGGTTATGTGAAAATGAGAACAGATGGCAAAGAGTGAATAGTTGTCGTGATGAATTTAGGGAATATATTTATAATAAAGACGGAAATTATTTAATAGGTGGCGAAGATGTTGCGTGTTTTATAACAAATGCTGAAAAATTACTTTATATGTAACATTACAAAAGTTAAATTAAAAATAAAAATGTTATATTAAACTGATCCCAGCGAGGCAGAATATAACAATACATAAATACAACGTCACAGAATGCGATTTAAAGAAAGATAAATTAAAAAAGGTATATAACTATATAAAAATAAATACACAATGCTGAAGGAGTAAAGTGGTTTGTACCATTGCAAAAAGTCCATCAAGTGCAAAGCGTTTGACGGTAGTTAGCGACCGTCAAGGTTGGAAATATAAAAATAAAATTAAAAGGATGGTAATAAAATGAGTAAAAATGTTATAGCAGAAGAAACAAGAATAAAACTTAATAATGGAGAAACAGGCATTTTATTTTGGAATGACAGTGAGGATGAAGAAGAATTTGACAATATAAATTATACTTATATATCAGATGAAGATGCAATAAAATATGACGGTAGATGGAATGATGTTTGTACATTTTTTACATTACAAGATTTAATTGATAACGGATATGAAATATTAGAAGATTCATATGAAGATTTATTATAATAAAATGATTGTTTTAAAAATGTAAAAATAAATTGAGGTGACAGTATGATACAAATAATATTAATTGGAATAGCATGGTTGTTTTGTAAGACGTTAGGAATCTAAAGAAAGGAGTGAGACAAATGTTAACAATAAAAACTACAAATAATATAACAAAAGACGATTTAAGCCTATTAAAAGTCTTTAGGCGGGCATTGTGCTTGGAATGTTGTGATATTGAAAGTTTTTATAAAGACATCATAAGTGGGAACTTTAAAAATTACAAAGTATATAAAAATAAAAATATAATTGAGGTGAAGCGTAAACAGGATAATGAATTAGTATTTTCAATCATTGAATAGATTAAAATAAAAATAGAATTTAAGGAGGATAAAAAAATGAAAGAAAATTTAGGTCAATCTTATAGTATAATAAAAATAAATGATGACACAAAAGAAATAAAAAATTTGTATAGCCATATACCAAGTTTAAAAGAAGCTGATTTATTAGCACAATTATCAATGTGTAATAAACAAGATTACGAATTAATATATATAACAGCAGGTTGGAATATAAGTATAAATAAAAATCATCCAATAGAATACAAAGAAGCTTTACGGTTAGCTGAAGAATATAAATATGAATAATAAAACAGTTGTTTTAACCGAAAATATATAAAAATAAACGTTGCAATTTCAATGTTTATCAAGTATAATAAAATTAAAAAGGGGTGAAAACTATGAAAGTAGTATTTGAGCAAGAATTTGATGATAAAAAAGGAATAGAATGCAATAGATGTATGTTATCGTTCTCTAAAATGAATAACATTAAAGGAGAAACAGAAATGCACTGTTCCGCATTAGGTGTCAGACCTAAATGTACAGAAGATGGAAATAGAAAAGATTGTCCATTGGTAATAGTGGGAAAATAAAAATATTGTTTTAAAGGAGTGTTTATGAATCAAGAATACAATCCAAATAATGTAACGGCAGATAATTTTAACGAAACTATGAGGGGTTATGTTAAATACGCTTTGAGAGATGTAAAAGAATCCTTAAAAAATAAAGGGTTCAATGATGAACAAATAGAAGATTTTGAGCAATCGTTCCGAGGTAGTTTAAATTGGGCAATTGATATGATGACAATGGAACAGGCAAGAAAATATTATAATAAATAAAAATAAAATAGTAAGATAAAAAATTAGTTTTAATAGAAAGGGGTTAATATGAAGTTTAAGGTAAGATTAGTAAGGGAGTCATTCATTGAAGTTGAAGCAGATAATTTAGAACAAGTGGAATACAAAGTATATAATAAGGGATTGTCAAAAGAAGAAATTGAAAATGGTGCTGATTTTTGGGATATAATTAGTATTGATGCATATAAAAATGAATAAAAAGGAAATTTTAACATGGAGGAAGATATAAAAATGAGAAAAATAAAAATGGAATTAAGTATAGGTTATCCAACAGCAATAGTAGAAGATGAATTTTATGTTGATGATGATGCTACAGAAGAAGAAATACTTGAAACAGCAAACGACATAGCTGACAATTATATAGAAATATCATATGAAGAAATAGAAGAATAAAACGGTCATTTTAACAGGAAAATATAAAAATAATTCGTTGGAATATCAATGTATAAAGGAGGTCAAAATGAGAAAAGAATATCCATTATTATGTAATTTTTGCAATACGAAACAATTGGTTAGTAAAAGAAAAATATATAATATAATAGTATCTGAAATATTACTTAATGATGATAAAGAATATCCACATAAAGATGGAGATTCTAGGCATTTGCAAATTTGCGAAGATTGTTTTAAAAATAGTGAAACTAAAACTCAATTAGATAAAGAGAATAGAAGTTTTAAATAAAAACAGCATTTTAAGGGGTGAAATATGATAAAATTAAGCCAAAAAAGAACCTGTAATAATTGTAAAGCGTTATTACAAGAACAATATTTAAGTAGATGTGAGTTAGGATATAATTTTAATAAAGATTATCGACCTGTAGAAATTTGCCCTAAACCTAAAACTATTTTAGAATTAATAGAATGTTGGAAATTGTATAAAATATAAAAGCAGTATTTTAAGGGGTGGTGGCTATGGATAATGAAGAATTGGAAGAATATAAAAAACGATTTAAAGAAGTATTGGATAAATTAGAAAATGGATTATATGAGGACGGTGTAGAAGAAGGTGATTTGTTAAATGAAAAAGATTTTTTAGAAGAACTATTATGGAACGAATAATAAAAGTGATATTTTATGCACAAATGACAAAAATAAACATTGAAATTCCAACACTTACAGGAGGTGAGAAATGAAAATTAGTAGATTATTTTGGAAATGGTTATATAAATTCGAAGATCAACAAATTAAATTAAAAAAATATGTTGACAAGCTAATATAAAAATAGTATAATACAAGAAAGGAGTTATATTATGGAAAATAAATTATCTAATCCAATGGAATTTTTTGATATCCTTGATGATGAAATGAAATTTAGTTTACGATATCAAGGATTATTATGTGATATTGCGTGTAATGTTATTAATTATAGATTGAAAAATAACATAACACAAAAAGAATTTGCAAATAAATTAAAAATATCAAAACGTAAATTAGTAAAAATAGAAAATGCCGAGTGTAATATTAAATTAAATTTATTGTTTAGAATTTTAAATGAGATTAATATGGAAATAAAAATAATTCAAATAAAAGGAGATCAATATGAATAAATTAATATTTAAAGTAGCAGAAAAAATCAGTTGTAAATTAGATGAGTTAGCTATGTACATAGTAAAAGATGGTGCAGAATACGAAAGTCATAAAACATTGTTTAACGTATTAGACAAGACATCAACATGGGTTTATAACACTGGATACAACAAATGCGTCCTAGGGGCAAAATAAAGGCTAAGAATATAAAAATAAATTAGGAGGTTAAATTAATATGAGTATGGTAATACAATCACGAACAGGATGCTTGAGTGTAACTTTCAAATCTGTTCTAAAATATTTAGATAGACAATATATTAATTATGGATTTGACGAAGTGGAACAAGATATAATGACAGGATTAGTTAATATTAATGAAGAAAGAATTAATGCAATAAAAGCATTAATGATACTTAAAGAAGCTAATAAAAATAATCAAAAGCAATGTACAGCAATTAACAACTTTATAAAGATGATGATGAAAGAAAACAAATGTTAAATAAACTTAATAAATTATATTAAAAATACTTGCATAAAAGGAGAAAACGATGGGTATAATTATAATAGATACACAGAATAGTAGTTGAAAAATAAAAAGGAGGAATAAATGTGTTAAATGAAATTAAAAATAGTTTCAAGAGGGGAGATATTGTATTAGTTGATTATGGGAAAAGAGAAGGATCGGAACAGTGGGGACAACGACCAAGTTTAGTAATTTCAAATAATAAAAACAACCTTTACTCACCGACAATAGTGGTTGTGCCACTTACAAGTTCTAAATTTAAAAAAAGATTACCTACACACGTAGAGTTAAATACTTTAAATTCAGATGTAAAAATGGATAGTGTAATCTTATGTGAACAACCTCGAAGCATTGATAAGCAATACATACTGCAAGATAAACCATTGTTTACTCTTAGCAATGAATTGTTATATCAAGTTGACAAAGCTTTAATGATTCAATTAGGAATAATGATAGAAAAAAGCACTCTAAAAGCAAATGCGATGGCTTTTGCAATTTAAATTAAATTAAAGGGGAACGTTATGAAAAAAATGACAGTAATTTTAACAATAGTGACAATACTATTGGGAGTAAATAATATACAGCTCAATAGTATTGTCGAAGTTAAAAGTGAAAATATAAAAATAATTGAAAATGAGAATACTCTACTAAATCAACAGATAAAAAATAATAATGTTGAAATAGCAAAATATAAAAATATTGTGGATAGTTTTAATGATATGGAAGTTGTGAATCTAAATTATGTTTATTATCCAGTGGACTTAACTGTAAAAGAACAGGAACACCTTCAGAACTTAGCATATAACAATAATTTTTCATATGAATTAATATTGTCGATAATTTTTACAGAAAGCCGATTTGATAAAAATGCAATTAGTAGTTCAAATTGTTTGGGGTTAATGCAACTTAATGAGAGATATTTAAGCACATATAGCGAATTAGCTAATATAGAAAATCCCGATCCATTTGATGCAATGCAAAATGCAACTATGGGAATTGCATATTTAAATTATTTAAGAGAATATTGGAAGTCTCAAGGAGTTACAGCAGATGAACAGTTATATGTAATGATGTTAAATAGCTATAATATGGGAATAAGTTCTTATAGTAGATTTATTAAAGAAAATAATACATATGGTCGCACATATGACCAATTAATTAGTAAATATAAAATGCAATTGGAAACAGGTCAAGAATTATATTAAAAATAAGTATTGACATATAGAATAAAAGATGATAAACTACATATAATAGAATATAAAAATAAATTTAATAGGAGGTATAATATGAATAAAGAATTAGAAGAAAAAAATATAAAATTAATTGAAGATTATATAGTTTCCAAAGCAACAGAAAACACAGCATTGAATTATAAATCCGATCTCAAGGGGTTTACAACATTTGTTAATAAAGATTTGATGGAAGTTGAAGTTGCAGATATAAGTAGATTTTTTAAATCGATAGAAGATTTATCATATGCAAGTCTTAATCGAAAATTTTCATGTATTAAGGATTTTTATGATTACTATACTTACACTGATGATTATAATAAAAAAAATCCTACTGGTAGAATGAAAAGATTCCCTACTGATAGTGTAAGTAAAACAGAACCTCTTACTTTTGAAGAATCAAAAGCTTTAATTAAACTTATTAAAACTAAAATTAAAAAAGAAAAAAGTGAATTTCAAAAAAATCTTCACATAAGAAATTTAGCTTTAATTCATTTATTATTAAATACTGGATTAAGAATTTCAGAAGCATTACTCTTAACTTTTGATGAATTGAAATTAGAAAATGGAATCATTCAATTAGTTGCCAAGAAAACAAAAGGTAAAAAGGACAGAACCGTAGAATTACCATTGAACACGATAGAGTATATTAAAAATTACCTTGAGATTCGAGATAGTTTTACAAAAGGTAAAGTATGTAAATATGTATTTATTAGTTTTCGTGGTAACAAATTAACAGGCAACTCAACAAATGATATGCTCAAAGAATACGCTAATGAAATCGGAATTGAAATTAATGTTCATAATCACAGTTTAAGGCACAGTTTCGGAACTAATGTTTATGAGAATACCCATGATATCAAGCTAGTTCAAGAGTTGTTAGATCATGAAGATGTGTCAACTTCAATGTTGTATATTAAAAATATAAATAAAGACTATTCAACATCAAAGCTCAAAACAGCAAACCTATAATCGACATAATACAACAAGACATATTAATTATAATAAAAATAACTAAATTATAATATAAAAATAAAATAAAAAAGATATATTTTTCTTGACTTTGGGCATACATATAATATATAATTGACATAATGATGGATAACCATGTAAAGTTATATATTATATGTATGTAAAAATAAAAAAGGAGAATGTATATGAAAAAAGAACGAAGTGAATTATATGACGAATTGCAAATCATACTTGGCGAATTCAATAGGACTGGCTTAGTTAAAGAGTTGACTAAAAGTAATTTACTAGATGAATATATTAATAAGACTGTACTGACAAAAACATTGAATTTAAATATTCCGTTTAACAATTTGTCAATATCAGATTTATACCACATTTGTCGTTTAATCAATAATTTTAAGCCGAAAATAAAAGTGGAAGAATATTTCACAGACGAAGAAATAACGCAGGCTATAGAAAGTAAAAATAATATAAAAATGGAATCGGACTCTAAGATGATTATAGAAAATGTGTTATATACTAAAAACAATAATGAAGAATCTTGGGTGGCGATTGTTACTTACAAACAAATTAATGAGTGGATGAAAACTGGTAAATTAATTTATAATATGCAAACTCAAAGACAAGGCGTACTTAAAAAAATCAAAAACGATATGATTATTATTCCTTATATTAATGAAAAGTCCGTGGAGGACATAAGCGAAGCGATGCTAAAAAACGAATTCTATTCAAACATGATTTCTTTTAATGTAGCACCAGATTTCAACCACAAATTAGAATACAATTCAGCCGAAAGAACATTAATAATAGACACAAATATATTTAATAATATTGCAGTAACAGATGGTTATCATAGATGTAGTGGAGTTATTAAAGCCTTAGAAAAAGACCGTAATTTGCAAGGAGAATTATATTTAAAAATTACTAATATGAGCATAGAAAAAGCTCAAAAATTCATCCGACAAGAATCTAAATCCAATATACAAAATCAAGATGCGTTAGAAAAATATAACCCTGACAATAAAATTACTATGTTTATTAAAAATATAAACGAAATGGGTACAGAAAGCAATAATGCTTTATATCGAAAAATAGACATGGAAGTTAATACGCCTGACACTTGGATAATGTACGAAAATTTCAAAGAAGGATTACTGATGTCTGGTTTTATAGATGAAATTAATAATACAAATTTAGAAAAAGAGCTTTATGATATGCAAAATTATATAGTGAAATTTTTCAAGACTTTTTATAAAATTGCTAAAGATAATAATGCACAAATTGAAAAAGATGAAGAAAACACAGATAAGCAACATTTAAGCGATCCTACATTTATAATGGGATTATTAATAACTTGCCACAAATATTTCAAAAATAATGAAATAGATACAGATGCGATTGATAAGTTTATTAAAAAATTTAAACATACAAATGTTAAATACACATACAATTATCCAATTAAGCAGAAGTATAAAAAAGACATGATGGGTAAGTTTAGACGACTATTGGAGGTGTAATTGTGAATAACATTTTTATGATTGATAAAGAAAAGAAATATGCTTATTTAGAAGGTATTAAACAAAAGAATGAGCCTAAAACTTTTGAATTGTATTCTAAGTTAATTGATAAATTAGATGAGTTTGAAGAATATAAAGGTGTCCATGCAACGAATATGACTAAATTAGATTTTATGGAGTTTTTAACATCTTTGAGTTCATCTAGTTTAAGTGTTTTATACACCTATAAATCTGCAATTAATAGTTATTTAATTTTTGCAACAGATAAACAAAATTTTACACTTGGGTTATTAGAATTAGGCAAAATTAATCAAGATGATTTGCTGGAGTGTATTAATAAAAAAGCTGAAATGGTACAATATATAACAGAAAGTGAATATTATGATATTTTAAGCAAAGTAGATGAAGATGGAATTAGTGTTGGGAACTATCAAGATAAATTAGTGATTGTTCTTTTGTGGAACAAAATTAAAGGTAAAAAACAATTTAGTGATTTATTGGATTTAAAAGTATCTGACGTTGATTTTCAAAATAAAACTATAAAATCTAAAAATAAAATAATACAATTATCAGATATCGAATTTGATATTGTAGAAAATGCTATTACAGAAATTATATATGTAAGACGTACAATGGATAAAAGGGGATTTATTAATAAAGCTCTAGTTAGTTATTTAGATGGTAGTTATTTAATCAAAGCAACAGCAGGATCAACTAATTTAGAAGTCGATGATAATCAATGCACATATGGTACTTTTGCTAATAGAATGAGTAAATATTATAATATTGCATTACAAAAATCTGGATTGACTAATCAAAGAATTTATAAAAGTTCAGTTTATTACCATATGTTAAAAGAATATGGGAGAAAATTAAGTCTGGGTGAATTAATAGATTATTTGAAAGAAAATGGTGAAAAAGTTTCATTGTCTAACACTTACAGAGAACAAGAAATTATGTTTGTGAAAATGAGAGAACAAGGCATCATTTAGCCTTGTTCCATACATATAGATTATATTAAAAAATATTTAAATAGTTGTTGACAAAATGTGGAATAAGGAATATACTATTATTATAAAAGAGAAAAGGAGAAATACATATGAAACATGATGAGATGGAAATGAGGATTTTAGAGGTAGCGAGCTACATGTTAAGAACCGAAGGTACAATAAGACAGACTGCAAATTATTTTAAAATGAGTAAATCAACAGTGCATAAGGATTTGCACAGGTTAAGAAATGTGAATTATACTAAGTATAATGAAATTAAAAAGATTTTAGATACCAACTGGGAAGAAAAATATATTCGTGGTGGACTTGCCACAAAGCGAAAATATGCTATAATACAATAGGGTGACGTAATGAAAATGTGCATAATGTGTTTAGAAAGATTAGCTGAAGAATATTCAGATTATTGTAAAGAGTGTGAAGAAATATTAGACGAGCAAGAAGAAAATAAGTAGTTAATTTTATAAGGAGGGAAAAAAATGAAAATAGTATGCGATTGTGGAAATGAGATTGATTTCCCAATAAAGAATAAAGATGAAGGAATAGAAATTGGAGGCTCTTTGCTTTTTACCATTTGGATGGGAATTAATTATGCAGGAATATATTGTGAATCATGTGGTAGAGAAATATACTGGTAAGATTAAATTAAAAAGAAAATAAAAGATATTTTTTATTACCCAGTTTTGAAAGTATTGAAATTTCAACGATAAAGGAGAGCAATTATGGAAGAAATTAAATTTAGAGGTCAAAGAGTAGACAACAAACAATGGGTGTATGGATATTATTTTAAAACACCTTTAACAGATGAAGCTACTGGATCAAGTCATGAAGATGGTTGGTATTTCTTGAGTGGTAGAGAAAGGCATTGTATATCACAAAATAATTGTGTATATGAAGTTATTCCTGAAACAGTTGGTCAATATACAGGGCGTAAAGATAAGAATAATAGAAAAATTTGCAAAGGCGATATTTTAAAAGTATATAAAGAAGTTGATGATTTGACATTTACAGGTAAGGTAGTTTTTAAAAATTGTAGCTTTGCAATTCAAAATGATTTTTTTACAGGTTATTGTTGGGAAGATTATGAAGTTGAAGTTATTGGAGATATATTTGATGAAGATAATGGTTTATGGAAGTATGAATAAATTAAAATTTATATAAGGAGTGTATAAGATGAATAGTACAGAAAAAGCAAATTTATATAATGAAACATTAAACAAAATTCAAGAATTATTATTAGAAACAGATTCTAAATTAGGTGATATGGAATCATTACAAATACTATCATCAATCGTTAGAAACTATGATTTACAAACAGCAAGTAATTTAATAAAAATGGATTGTGAACCAGATTTAACTAAATCTTTATTGGAAGGATATATGTATTCTGAAGGTAACGAAGAAGCAGGGTTCATCCCTTTATCACACTTACTCGATTCAATAGCAGAAGTTATAAATTGTGATAATAGCAATTATTATAATGATGATATTAAATTTCAATATTTTGTTAGACGAGAAACAGAAGAAGAAATGGAAGAAGAAGGGCATAGTAATTCTATTGAATGGTACACGGCAGACGAAAATATTGAAATTGAGAAATTAAACATACAGTTTGAGTTCGAATAAAATTAGGATTTTAATAAGAAAGAGGTGGTAATGTGGCAGATATACAAAAGGCATACGCATTTATAGAGGATGTAAAAATCTTTGTTAATCACAATATAAAAGCAGGATTTTTAAGAAAAGATTCATCGGTTGATGAATTATTAGAGTTAATTCAACAAATTCAATTTAATTATTTACCAATGGTGGAGAGTGTCGCAAAGATGCAAGATGAAATTGAATAAAACTAGGGTTTTATGAGAATTAGAACGTTGAAATTCCAACGTTTATAAAATGAGAAAAGGAGTGAATTATGAGTAAAAGATATAATGTTGATGAAATAAATTTACAAATATTTAATATTGATTTTTGGGGTAAATGGGAAAATAATAAGGGTGGAATGATGATTTATTGGGATTCTGATATGGGATGTGGAACTTTAACAATAGTCAAACGTTCTGGAAATGATGGTGATGATTTTGAAAGCCCCGAAGAAGAAGTAGTTTTAACAGCAGATACAGAATATATGGATTCTGAAGATGATAAAGCATTCACTATAAAAATATTAAGTTTACTTGCTGATTTTGTAAAAGTGGATGGTTAATATGAATAAATTTGAACATTTTACAGACGATGAATTATACATACTAAAACGACAAGCAATAGAATCATCGTGGGAGATTTGTGGTTGCGGAGCATATAATGAATTTGAAATTAGATTACATGAGAAATTAATGAATGAGATTGCAGATGAAGTTAAAAGGAGAGAAATATAATGCTAAAAGTAAAAGATTCTGTAGGTGCAATTTATAAAATGATAAAAGATGGGAAAGAAGAATGGTGTTTGCGTGAAGATAAAATTAATAAAATTGTTGAAACAAAAAATGGTAGGAAATATTATACAAAATCCAAATTCTATCCGTTAGATGCAGACGATGTTGATAGTAATACAGAAATTCAAGAAAATGCTGAAGGGTATATTCTTGCAAATGAAGTGTTTGGATTAAATGATATCACTCGACCTAAAGCTGAAAATTGGATTGAGTGGGCGAATGAAAATATGGACAAAGCAGTGAGTGCTTTGCAGAAAGATATATGAAAGGAGGGAAAGAAATGAAAAACAAATGGTATAAAGTGATACCAGAAGAAAACTTTTATGCTGGTATGGTTGGCAGATTAGTAGAAACGACAGATAAAAGCATAAAGTTATATTTTGGGGATGATATAGGCGAAGCAATATTTTACAAATATCAGGTTATATATGAAGATACTTTTTAAGTATTAAAATCGTTGTTTTATCTAAATTACAGTGTTGAAATTTCAACGATTTAGAAAGGAGATTATATGCCAATAATAAAAACAGGAAGAAATATTTTTAAGTTTTATTACAAATTACCAAAACGCAAAAAGAATTTAATGACCAAAGAATTTTTACAAACATTTAAACAAGAGTTGGATAATGTATTCAATAAAGAAAATGACTACGAGCCATTAGAAAAGAGAAATTATTGGAATACAAGATGATTATTCTGTGTTAG
>Ga0172378_10005456_pt1 | contig 11884 bp, 10 predicted proteins | sample GrowelOW332metaG_FD_119755 | JGI IMG/M metagenome (GOLD analysis project Ga0172378, IMG submission 119755) | Groundwater microbial communities from an aquifer near a municipal landfill in Southern Ontario, Canada - Pumphouse #3_1 metaG | ecosystem: Environmental > Aquatic > Deep subsurface >... | reverse complement strand
TACTTTTTATCATTTGCAGCAGGAGTTATGATATACGTAGTAATAGAAGAATTGATTCCTGAATCTCAATTAGGTAAACATACAACTTGGGCTAGTCTTAGTTTAGCTATTGGATTTGTTGTTATGATGATACTTGATATAGCATTGAGCTAATTAGATTAAATTTACAAAATATTAATTAACGAAAAGAGAGAAATATGAGCGATTTTTGGAATGTATTTGTTGGATTATTAATACCTTTAGCTGGAACCGTACTCGGTGCATCTATGGTATTTTTGATAAGAAATAATATAAATCAGAATGTTAACAAATTCTTACTTGGATTTGCAGCAGGAGTTATGATTGCAGCCTCTATTTGGTCACTTTTAATTCCAGCAATGGAAATTTCAGAAAATAGTGGTATGGGTAAATTATCATTTATACCAGCAGCAACTGGTTTTGCTGTTGGAATTGCCTTTTTACTTGTATTAGATACCTTAATTCCCCATCTTCATCCGGGGTCTACGGAGCCAGAGGGTATACATAAAGGGGATAAGAAAAAACATAGTAAAAAGTCAATGCTTTTTATGGCAGTTACCTTACATAATATACCGGAAGGTATGGCAGTAGGAGTTATGTATGCAGGCTTAGTTTCTGGTAATACATCAATTACTGCGGCTAGCGCGCTAGTTTTGTCTTTGGGAATTGCTATTCAAAATTTCCCAGAAGGCGCTATAATATCAATACCTTTAAAAACTGATAAAGGAATGTCTAAAGGAAAAGCCTTTTTATTTGGAACGTTTTCTGGAGTAGTAGAGCCAATTGCCGGACTTTTATCAATACTTTTGATTAAATGGGCAAGTGCTTTATTACCATACTTTTTATCATTTGCAGCTGGTGCCATGATATACGTTGTTGTTGAAGAATTAATACCAGAAGCACAAAGCGACAAACATAGTAATTTATGTACTATTGGGGTTGCTGTAGGATTTTTATTGATGATGATTCTAGATGTAACTTTAGGTTAAATTATTGAAAAAAATATAATAAATGACCAAGGAGACTTGGTCATTTTTAAGTTTAAAATTATGGACAAAAAGCATAAAATAAACTATAATATAGTAAGAAGGTGAAATAAGCAATGCAAGAACAATTTAGTAAAAAAATAAGAGATTTATTAGATGATATTGATAAATATGAAAAGAAAAATATATTATCTGCTGCAGCCATTATATATGATGCAATGAAACAAGGAAAAGTCTTTCATGTTTTTGCTACAGGACATTCTCATATGGTAGGAGAAGAAATGCTTTATAGAGCTGGAGGATTAGTACAAATTAATCCGATATTAGTTCCAGAGTTAATGCAACACAAAGGAGCAGTAACTAGTACAAAATTAGAAAGAGTATCCGGAATTGCTTTTAAGATATATAACGAAACAGATATTAGAAAAGATGAGCCCATTATGATTGTTTCTAATTCCGGTATTAATCCCGTACCAATTGAAATGGCAGAACTTGCGTCGTCAAACGGCCATCCTGTCATAGTAATGACTAGTATGGAGATGTCTAAAAAAGTAGAATCAAGAATGTTAAATAAAAAACATTTATATGATTTTGGCGATGTTGTAATTGATAACCATACACCATCGGGCGATGGCGTAATTATGACATCATACGGACAAACGGGGGCATCATCATCAGTTACATCTTTGTATATTGTTCAAAAAATTATATTAAAAGTGATTGAATTGTATATTAATGATGGCTTAGTACCACCTATTTATATGAGTGCTAATATTGAGGGTGGAGATCTTCATAATAAAGCGTTATATGAACAATATTCAAAAAGAATTAAACCATTAAATTAAGGTGGTGTAAAATGAGAAAAATATATATTGCTGGTCTATGTGGCTACTCTTACTTTTACCGAGTAAATAATTTTCCTGATGTTGGCGAAACCCTAACAGCTAAGGAATTCAATTTTGAAATCGGAGGTAAAGGATATAACCAAGCTATAGCTTGCCACAAATTTATGTCTGATGTAGTTTTTGCGTCTTCTATTAATAAAAACGATACGAAAATTACAGAAAGTTTAGATAAACTGGGTATAAAGCATCATATGGCATATAAAGATTGTCCAAGTGCTAGTGCAGCAATTATTAGAAATGATGCTGGAGATAACAAAGTTATCGAATACCTTGGGGCATCTAAAAAATTTCAAAAAAATGATATTAAAGATACGGATATTGAGTCATGTGACACCGTACTTCTTCAATACGAAATAAGTGAAGACGTAATAGAACATATTATTAGTATTGCTAAAAAATATCATAAAACAATTATTTTAAATCCAGCGCCGTTTATATATCGTAATATTTCTATATTAAATAAAGCCGATATCATTACTCCTAATAGAATTGAAACATGCCAAATTTTAGGAATAGATATTAGTAGTGATTTAGAAACTATAAAAGGAAAAATTCTTTTAACAACTTTGCCGACTATGGTAATTACTTTGGGGGAAAACGGAGTACTGTTATATCATACAGGAACATTTAAAATGTATCCTGCTTTAAAAGTAAAAACAGTTGATACAACAGGTGCCGGGGATATATTTAATGCTGCCCTTGCATCTCGATATAATGGAAGTAATTTAGATGAATCCATTAAGTTTGCCGTTTTAGCAAGTGGATTAAGTGTAAGTAAAGATTGTGTAGTGAACTCAATTCCCGAGTTACAGGAAATAGAGAGGATGCTTAAAAATGAAAAATAGGAAAACAATAATATTTATATTAATATGTATATTATCAATTGGTTTAGTAGGATGTAAAGACAAGCAAGACAGTGACGATTATTTAACTATTTCTAACGAAATACCCGAAGATGGATATGTAAGTTTGTATATTGGAGATACTTATAACGTAACTTTAGATACTAATTTGTCCACAGGTATTACTTGGTCAGTATCTGACCCAAATATTGTGACTGTTAATACCGGAGAAATTAGTGCAATTAGTGCAGGATTAGCTGAAGTTAGTGTTACAAATGGTACTTTAACCGATACTATTGCAATTTACGTTATGTCTAAAGGCATTGAATACCGTACTTTAACAATTGACGGAGTAGAAAATAGTGTTGGACTTGGTAGTAATTTATATTATGTATTAATAAATCTATATGATAATAACTATTATGAAATAAGAAATAATGAATTATTCTTAGGGTGGTTTTTAGATAGTGATTATACCCAAGAATGTGATATTAGAAATACTAATGTGGAGGATGATATGAATATATATTCACAATATAAAGATTTAACAATAGAAGCTGATTATCAAATAGATGTTAGCAATATTATCGGGTATGAAGGAGCGTTTGATAGTAATGCAATGGTCCAGACCTTTTCTCCAGCTTTTGCTACAAGCGTTGGAGACCTTGACTATAGTAATTATACGTTTGTAAATGTTAATTATAATGTAGCGGCACAAAGTTATTATGTTGAAAGTATTTTATCTGATGAAGATAGTAAAGCAAATACTATTATTCCCGCAAGCGGAGCTATTCTTTGTATTAATAAAGATTATAGTAATTATAGTGAAGTAATGAGTGAATTAGCGGTTAATAAAACGATAAGATTAAATCATTATAGCGTTAATACAGCAACTACTTATTATATTAATCCTGTTGAAGAAACAGTACCTGATTCACAATTAAATATATCAATTATTAGTAAATACGGATATGCATATGATGTATTTAATAAATGTACATTATTTACAAAAAATGCGGATACTAAAGCATATCCTGCATCAACTACTAAAATTATTACAGCAATTGCAGCCTTAAAGGTTGCATCGCTTGATGATACAATTACCGTTGGTGATGAATTAGCCCTAACTTATGAGGGACCAACACCATCTGTTGCGGGTATTGAAGTAGGAGAAATATGGACTTTAAGAGATTTGTTATATGCTATGCTTTTACCATCAGGTAATGACGCAGCTTATGAAGTAGCTGCTTTAGCTATTAATTCTGAATTTCCGGGTAATACTTATACAGCAAGAGAAAAATTAGTTAAATTTAGAGATAATATGAACGAAGTTGCAACTCTTGTTGGAGCTACAGGATCTCACTTTATGGTACCAGATGGTAATAGTTATTATACAGAGACTGGTGCATGGGATGAGAGATTATCTGAGCATTATACAACAGCTAGTGATATGGCTAAAATTGCAACTTATGGATTTGCGTTTGGTGCTCTTGCAGAAGTAGTACAAACTCCTTCAAAATCATTAATCACAGAAGATGGATCTCCTTATACTTTTTATAATACTAATCAAATGATTAGAACTTCAAAAGATTATTATTATGAAGGTGCTGTAGGAATGAAAACTGGTACTACTACTCCAGCAGGAGCTTGCTTAGTATCTGCTGTTGAGAAAAACGGAAGATTTATTATTGTGACATCACTTTATAATAGTAGTAGTCTTGGAAGATATGTTAGTACAGCAACTATATATAATGCGATTTTTGGAACAGAAGAATAAAATAAAACGTGAGATGTAATTCTTACATCTCGCGTTACTTAGGGCTATCGCCAAGCGGTTAAGGCAATAGGCTCTGACCCTATTATCGAAGGTTCGAATCCTTCTAGCCCTGCCATTAAAGTCGGTCAAAAAGTCTTTTGTAGACTTTTAAAAAATAGGCTATTTTCACAAAAATTCATAGTTTCACTATGATGAAGAGCTGAAAATAGCTCTTTTTTTATTCAAAAAGTGTAGAGCTGTACGGGGAGTTGAACCTTCTTTTTTTACGGCTAGACTGGGGAGTTGAACTAATTTCAAATTTTAGGAACAAGGGGATTTGAATATTAGTATCATTGCCAACTTTTAAGCAGGTTTTATGGCCTTTGTCAGTTCTTTATCTAAAATAGGAGTAAATATAGGTAAAAGCATATAGAAGAGAACGTTGGCGATATATTAACGCTTTCATAATTATTAATTTTTTTATTTAAAATTTTAAAATAAATAAAATACTTGCATTATTTTCCATATTATGGTAAAATATAGTTGTAATATATTAATGTTTCCTAAGTCTGCTTTAATACACTCTTAAGAAAAATATATACTGACTAGATACAAGCTCTCTTAGGAAAAGGGGGCTTTTTTGCTTGAAAATAGATTATTATGTGTAAAGTTCATATAATAATAGTGATAAAACATAAAAGACAGTATGGGGAGGTACTAGTATGTTAATCTATTTAGTATTAAAACGTATCATCAAAGAGCTAGTTGGCCATAGTATACGGCCAGAAGTATACTAACAAAATTTAAAAATGAAAGGAGATGAAAAGTAAAAATGAAAAGAATAATTGTATTATTTATGATGCTTATTTTAAGCATAGTACTTGTTGGATGTAGCAATGAAAGTGAAAAAGAAAAAGATGATAGTGAATTATTAAGTACAGAGTTAACTAATAATGATGTTGATTCTAAGGAGAAAAAAATGGATATAAATTATAAAATAGGCATAATGGATGTAAATAATCATGTAGATTATTTTGGGAATTTATTTGAAGTAATTTTAGTTAATGAAGTTGATGAATTAAATACATATTTATTAAATGAAAATAATAATTTTAAAAAATATGATGAACAGTTTTTTAAAAATAATTCACTGATTATTTATAATATTAGATCTAATAAAACTGGAAATGAAATAAATATAAAGAATTTATTTATAAGTGGAACTGATCTTTTTTTAGAATTAGAATTAATTGAAGGATATGGTGAAGCATTTTCTTTTGGCATAGTAACACTTGAAGTTGAAAAAAAAGATTGTCAAAATATTAAAAATGTAAAAATTCTTAAATAAGGAGTATCATTAATGCGAATATTTAAAAAATTATTTATTATAACAAATTTAGTATTTTTACTTGTAATATTTTTTGGTTTTACAAATATAAAAATATCGGCCAATTCACAATCTAATGATTATTATATTAACGAGTCGATGATAGAAGAGATTACAAATAATTATGAATTTTCTGAAAATAGAATTTTAGTTGTTTTAGATAAAGAATATTCATTAATTGCTGAAGAATATACTGTTGATAATTTTTCAGATATTAATATTAAATCTGTTGAATTACTATCAAAAGGAGCTCAATCAGTTTTAGAAAATCAAACAAAAGAGAATATAAAGATAAATCCTGATGATTATCGTGCAATATTATGTTTGACATTAAATACTTCAAATAAAAAAGATGTTCTTAGAGCTATAAATAGTTTGATTATTAGAGATGATATACAAAGCGCAGAACCTGATGTAGTTTTATATAATGAAGTTATTAATCCTAATGATCTATATTATGCCAATAATAGCCAATGGAATTTAAATGGAACTGCAGGAATAGATTGTCCACAAGCTTGGAATATAACCTCTGGTTCAAATGATATTTTAGTGGGTGTAATCGATACTGGAATTCAAGCATCTCATCCAGATTTACAAAATAGAGTTAATACTAATTTGAGTAGAGATTTTTCACTAGCTAGTCCATATATTCCTACAACTGTAAATGATAACAGTGGTCATGGCACTCACGTGGCGGGAATTATTGGAGCACAAGGTAATAATGCTATCGGTATTTCAGGAGTGTGTCAAAATATACAGTTGGTTTCCTTGAGAATTAATCCAAGAAATGATGAAGCGTTTGCCTCACAATTAATTTTAGCCATTGACTATGCTACTGAGAAAAATATTCGGATTTTAAATAATAGCAATGGAACAGATTATTTTAGTGCTGATGTTAGTCATGAAGAAGCTTTTATAACAGCTGTTCGTCAATATCCAGGGTTATTTGTTACCTCAGCTGGTAATGCAGGACGTAATAATGATTTAAATAACAATAGATTTCCGTCAAATGTTAGATTGCCAAATTTAATAACTGTTGGTGCAAGTGATGTTAATAATAGAATCAGTGATTTCTCTAATTGGGGGCAAAATAATGTTGACATATTTGCTCCTGGAGGTGATGTTAGTTCAATAGCTAATGGAATTATAAGTACTTATCCTACAGGATTAACTACAAATGTTTCCGTTGGATATAGTTCTTTATGTGGTACATCAATGGCCACTCCACATGTTACAGGAGTTGCAGCATTATTATTGTCAAAATACCCTCATCTTTCTGGCAGTGCTTTAAAAGAAATTATAATGGACAGTGCAGAAATTGTTTTAGATGAAAATAGTAATTCTGTTTTTGAAGGTTTTTGTGTGTCAGGTGGAAAGTTAAATGCATATAATTCATTAAATGGATATAAAACATTATCAAAAGGAACATCAACTAATGTTGTTGAAAATTTAAATGATGGTAAAGGATTATTTGGTTTTTCACAATATGGCTCAGGTTTTGTTGAAATTACAATGACTGCAACAAAGAGTTCAGGTACAGTTACTTATCCACAAGGTTCATTTAGAGTGTTAAATGATGATGGAAAAGTTGTAAAAAAATGCGAAATGAGTAATTTTACTGATGAGGCAATAAATAAATTAGGTCAAAATAGTTTTACTGTATTCTTGCCAGAATCAGGATATTATTATATTGATTTAGAGTATTCAGAAGAAAATTTAACTGTACTAAATTTTATGGTCGAAAATATTGAATCATATGGTTCAAGTATTAATTTATTTAATTATGCAGAAAATGCAGAATTTGAAATAGCTTTTGCAAATAATATTCAATCAGATGATTTCTTTAAGACACTTATATTGAAACAATCTTCTAAATATGAATTTGATATCGACACAACTGGTAGTGTTAGATTAGTTGTTGTAAAAAGAGATTCAACTAGTGCATTTGCAGGATTAGAAGTTTACAAAAATCAAGTAATTACTGGTAATACTACAATAACATTAAATATGGATGCTGGAACTTATTATATTGGTTATTTTGATAATTTAGATAATTCAAGTTTAAGTATTAGTATGACACGAAAAGTTTCACAATATGGTGGAAGTGTTATGGTTACTGACCCTGATTATGGAACAAATGCAGGAAGTCAAATTACTGTTGCAGAACGAGATATAGTATTTTATAATAGATCTTTTAGAGGAACAAATATTTTAGAAGGATTTACTAGACTTGTATATTTCGATGATGATTATGCACCATCTGTATCAAGATTAGATTATGATTGGTATTCTAGTGATGAGAATGTTGCCATAGTTACTTCATATGGTACTGTTTTAGCAAAAAATGTTTCTCAAAATACAACTGTTAAAATTATGGCGGTATATAAAAATGATATGTCAAAGGTATATGTTAAAGAATTTACAATTTTAAATGATACAAAAACGTATAATTCCGATCCGCTTGATATTGAAATGACACTTAACGTTTCAGCTGGAGAATACACTAGCATTTCTTTTGGAAATACACCTGTTCCAATAAATTTATTGCAGTATTATTATTGGTCATCTAGTGATTATAGTTGTGCATCAGTCGATAATTGGGGAAGAATATATTGTTATTATTCTGCAGTTGGACAGACAGTAGAAATAACAGGAACTTATTTGTATAATAGTAGAGTTAGAATAAAGATAACAGTAAATATCGTTAATTAATGTTTTGAGTTAGTAAAGATGCAAAATTGCATCTCTGCTGACTCTTTTATTGTTTTGAAAAAGTGTAGAAATTAAAAAAAATGTAGAGCTACTATATTATGCCAATAAGCTAGTTTCTATATCTTTTGCCAAAATTTAAGAGAAAATATGCAAATAATTTCAGATACAAGTAAAAAAAATCATGGTTCAATTAACAATGTGACGCTAATTGAATTTGAATAAGAAGAATTGTATACTTTTTAAGAATATAATTCTATAAAAAAATGTTCAAAAAAATTTACTCAAATCCAAAAGAAAATAATTAAAGATTTAGAAAATGAAATTATTCGTTTATCTTGTAAATTAACCGAAAAAATGATATAATTATAGTAGTGGGGGACATTCAATGAAAATATTATTTAAAATATCGATTGTATTAAGTTTATTTAGTGCATTATTATTTACAAGTGGTTTTTCTACTAGTAATGATAGTGTCCAATTTATAAAAACTAATTGGGTTGAAAATTCAGAAGGCGTAATAATAGTTAATTCACATAAAGAATTACTGGAATATTACAATGTTAACCTAAAAAAATTTAGTTTAGGGCCACGTGAGAAAATAGCAAGTGATAGTACAATTGGTTTTGCCAATGCTTATAGAAAAATATGATGAAGAATACAGCACGTTAAGTCAAATAGTAAAAAAATTAGAACAAGAAGAACTGTATCAAAAAGGTAAACAATTGAAAACGGAAATTAAAAATGAGAATATAAAAGAAATTAAAACCTTATTAGATGATGATAAAGTCGATATTACAGACGTAGCGCTAATGAAAAAACTTTTAGAATACATAAAAGTGATTAATAATCATACAATAGAATTTGTATTCACATGTGGAATAACTGTAACAAAAACAATATAGCCTAGTAGAAATTAAAAATCTACTAGGCATTATTTTGCTATAAAAAAGACTTTTTGTACGAGACGTTTTGTGTATCAAAATTAAAAAAAGACTTTTTGTACGAGACGTTTTGTTCATAAGTTTAATAAATTGAAATATTAATTTTAAAGAAAATAAACATTTAGTATATGAAAAGCGTTGACTTATACCAAATGTTTCATAAAAAAGACTTTTTGTATTAAAAAAAGTTAAAAATAAACATTTAGTATGACACACACATTTAATATTTATTAATGCTATACTTCGGTGTAGCATTATTTTTATATATTATTAAAGTATAATTTTTTTAGGATAAAAAAAGCAAAAATACTTAATCAATTATCGTTTTAAAAGAAGGAATTATTGTTTTAGTTGATTAATAATAAAATAGAATAATACGAGGATAAAAATCCTAAAAATATATCCCTGAGAACTTGATGCGACTAATATCTATCATCTCAATAAGAACGTGGATAAAAATACTCAAAATATATCTTCGAGAGCTTGACGTGACTAACATCTAATGTTATAATATAAACAAGGATAAAAGTGATAAAAAATTAGTCACGAGGTGATAACATGTATAAACTACCATTCGAAGTGGATTTAAATACAATTGAAATATTGAAAGAATTAAGTATAGCTAATAGTAATATAGGTGAATTAAAAGGAATGTTGAATACACTTCCAAACCCTAAATTAGTTCTTAGTTTAGTATTAATAAGTGAATCAAAAGATTCATCTGCAATAGAAAATATAATAACAACATATGATCAAATATTTAAAGAAATAGTTTCTAAAAATCCATTGGGTGGAAAACCAAAAGAAGTAGTAAATTATAAACAAGCAATAGCTCATGGATTAGAATTAGTAAAAATGAATAAACTAATAAGTACAAACATACTAGTTGAAATACAAAAATTAATTGATGAAAATAATGGGGGAATAAGAAAACTCCCTGGAACAGTTATTAAAAATACTGTAACAAATGAAACAGTTTATACTCCTCCGCAAACCGAAAAAGAGATAAGAGATTATTTAAAAAATTTGGAAGACTATATTAATTTTGATTCAAATTATGATCCTTTAATAGATATGGCTCTTATACATTTTCAATTTGAAAGTATTCATCCGTTTTATGACGCTAATGGAAGAACTGGAAGAATATTGAATATCTTATATCTAGTTTTAAAAGATAAAATTCAAGAACCAATATTGTATTTAAGTAAATATATTATTGAAAATAAAAATGAGTATTATCGTTTATTGAAAAAATGTAATGATGATATTAATTGTATTGATAGTTTTGTAATGTATATTCTTAAAGGAATAGCAAATACATCAAGAATTACTATTGACCTTATTATGTCAATAAATAGCTCAATTGAAAAAACAAAAGAATTGATGAAACTAAGATTACCAGATATTTATAAAGCTGAAATTGTTGAACATTTATTTTCTTTTTTATATACTAAAAATGAATTTTTTAGGGAAGATTTAGGAATATCCAGGGCAACAGCAACTAAGTACTTAAAACTTTTAGAAAAAGAAGGTTTTATAGTATCTGAAAGATTAGGAAAAGAAGTAATATATAAAAATGCACAGTTGTTTATGTTACTTAAACAGTAATTATAGTAATAAGCAAAAGAAGAAATAATATTTTTTAAAAAAGAGGTATATATATGATTTATCCCCAATTTATAAAAGAATTTGATAAGATATATTTAGTTGCACCGTCATTTGGTTGTACCACATCACCATATACGGAAAGATTGGATAGTGCAATCAGTTTTTTTGAAAAACGAAATTATAAAATTAAAGAAGGAATTAATACAAGAAAGTATACCCTAGGTGCTAGTAATACCAAAGAATTACGTGCACAAGAAATAAATGATGCATTTTCTAGTGATGCATCTCTCGTAGCTTCCGTTGGAGGCGGTGAGTTAATGTGTGACATAGTAGATTATTTAGATTTTAAGTTAATAAAGGAAAATCCTAAATGGTTTATGGGTTGTTCTGATAATACATGGTTAACTTATCTTTTAACAACGATTTGTGATATGGCATCCCTTTATGCTATTAATTTTCCGACGTTTGGAGTGAATAATCCTTATCAAAATATATTAGATACTTATTCTTTATTAACAGGCAAAACTAGTGTTATTAAAAATTATTCAGAGTATGAATTGCCCGGAGTAGTAAAAGAAGACCCCCTTGATGGCTACCTTTTAACAGAGAAAACCGAAATACATTACAAAAATTGTAAAAAGATGAAAACTAAGGGAAGATTACATGGCGGATGTCTAGATATTTTATCGCAAATTGTTGTAACACCAATGGACAAAACTAAAGAATTTG
>Ga0172378_10005455_pt1 | contig 11885 bp, 9 predicted proteins | sample GrowelOW332metaG_FD_119755 | JGI IMG/M metagenome (GOLD analysis project Ga0172378, IMG submission 119755) | Groundwater microbial communities from an aquifer near a municipal landfill in Southern Ontario, Canada - Pumphouse #3_1 metaG | ecosystem: Environmental > Aquatic > Deep subsurface >... | reverse complement strand
ATATTTATTTTAGGTGCAATGTGGTTAGCTGCAAAAATTTATAGGACAGGAATATTGATGTATGGAAAGAATATCACTTACAAAGAGATTTGGAAGTGGTTTAAGTATGATAATTAATCTTTTTAGTGAAGATAAAAACCAAATTACAAACTTAAATAAAAAACCATGAAAAGAAAAAGTATTTATTATTTATTATGCTTAATGTCATTAAGCATAAGTTTATCGTCTTGTTTTGATGAAAAAGATTTTGCTTTTGATAAATTAGCAGAAACAACCCTTAACCCTAATGTTCATTTAAACAATTTACTTTCTACAGAAGTAACAATGAGCGATTTCTTTAGTTTGGATAGTATTGCTGATACAATTAGTGGTTTAGAATTAGTTACTGTTAATGATCCTAATGGAGATTATTTAGATTTTGTGTTTTCGATTGACACTCTATTTAAACCTGATATTCCAGAATTAGGACAAATAAATGGAATAAACATAGACCTGCCTCCTATTAGTTTAGGTGATATTAATGGCAGTTTCTATGGTGAATTCAATTATCCCGATATTTCAGAACCAATGGAAGTTGTTTCTGTTGATGTACCACCTCTTGATGATACTCAAACAATAGATAGTATTTTTTTTAAAAAGGGATCATTATTAATTGCATTATCTTCAGACTTAAACCATAGCGGTTCCATTACATTAAAATGTGATGGACTTAGAAACAAAGTAACCCACGAAATATTTAATCAAACACTTAGAATATCTAATGCAAATCAAGTTGGCAATAAAGTTTTTAACTATGATATAGATTTAACTCAATACTCTGTTGAATTAGATGCAAGTTCTAAATTAAATTTTGAATATAGGATGGTTGTTGAAGTAAATGGAACAATTAAACCTGAATATAATGTAAACTTAAATATTGAATTCTCAAAATTAGAAATTGATTATATTTATGGTAAATTAGGTAATTTCTCTTCTCTATTTAACGATTTTACAAACATTGATGTTTTCTCTGATTCTACTTTCTCCCAAATATTTAAAAATGGGAATTTCTTATTAGAAAATATGTATTTAGATTTCTATGCAGAAACCAATTCTGGCATTCCTGCAAAATTAAGCTTATCAACAATCAAGGCATATGATGAAAACAATAATTACATTGATTTAATAACAAATCCTTTAGAAAGAACAATAAATATTAATCCAGCAATGGAACCTTTTGGTATAGGAATTTCTTCCCAAAGAATAAATATTAATACTGGAGTTATAAACCTTCCACCATCAAAAATTGAATATATTGGAAATCTTGTTTTAAATCCTAATAATATAAGTGGTTTTGAGCCTATTAACCCTTGGATAAAAGTTAAATCTAAACTACATATTCCTGTAAAAGCTCAAATTAATGACTTGATATATGATGTAGATGTAGATAAGATTGATATCGGTGAAGCATCAGATTATGTCGATTCAGCTTCATTAATACTAAATTTAACAAACTACTTCCCTTTCTCTATTGGTGCAGAACTATATTGTTTAGATCAAAATGGAAATGAGACAGGTCAAGTATTAGATGTAGAAAGTAAAAATTTAGATAATATTATAGTTGCTGGAGCTAATGTTGATGCTAATGGAAATATTATTAGCCCTTCATCAAAAATAACTTCAATTACTATTTCTTCTAACAACTTTAACCTAATTAAAAACGCTTCTAAGATGAAGTTAAAATTAAAATTAAATACTTCATCAAGCTCTACAAATAAACCATTTATCAAATTAACCAAAAATTCTAAGGTAACTATTTCTTTAGGTATTGATGTTAAAGGTAAAATCACATTATAATTAACTCAAAAAGATAAATAACATGAAAAAATATATAAGACATTGGTTTTTGGGAGTTATAATGAGTTTAATTTCATTTGCATCAATAGCTCAGACTCCAATTATGCAAACTATTGAAGTGTATAATATCACAGAAAATTCAGCTACTTTAAAAGGTAAAGTAAAAAGAGTTACTGGTGGTTCATTACTTATTTCAAGAGGTTTTGCTATAAAGACAGCAACAAGTAATTCATATAATTATTTTTCTGTTTCATCTCAAGATAGTATTTTTGAATTCACTGTAACAGATTTAATGATAAATACAAGGTATCAATTTGCAGTTATTGCATTAACAATGGATAGTTTATATATAGGAGATACAATTGGGTTTAATACTTTAAATCCTCATTTCTTACCTCAAGTTGTTACATCTGAAGTAACCAATTTAACAAGCTCTTCTGCGACGCTTAATGGAAACTTGGTTAATCCAGGAAATCCATTAATTACAGATAAAGGATTTCTTTTTTCAACTAATTCAAATCTTACATTTGCAACTGCACAAGATACAATTTCAATTACAGGAAATACTGCTGGAAATTTTTCATCACCAAGAACAGGATTAAATTCAAATAGTACTTTCTATTATTGTACATATGCTATTAACAGTGATACAATAATTCTTGGTAATATTATTCCCTTCACAACAACTTCTGTTGGTGTAATATTACCAGGAGTTACAACAAACAATCCTACTATTATTGACGAACATAATGCTTCTTTATCAGGAGAAATAACATCACAAGGAAATCAAACCATAACCAGTATTGGATTTGATATGAGGAAAGTTTCTGATCAAAATTTCACAAGACAAACAATTACTCCAATAACAAATAATTTCTCTTTAAACTTGTCTAATTTAGATGCTTCCACAACATATGTCTTTAGAGCTTTTGCTATAACAGCAATAGGGACAAGCTATGGGGAAATGATAAATTTTACTACTCCTGATGAACCAATAATTTTTAGGACAGATAATGTAACAGACATAACTTCAAATTCAGCAAAACTAAATGGATATATTTTTAATTCAACAATTTTAATTCAATCATTTGGTTTCTCTGTAAGAGAAGGTAATGGTACTTATTCATTATACGATATAACGCCTAACTATACATTACCTGACACAATAAAATATGTATTAACCAATTTATTACCATATCAATATTATACATATAAAGTTTATGGTATTGGAATAGATGGTATTTATTATGGCGATGAAATAACATTCCAAACAAGTTCAGTTCCATCTATAGTAAGAACTAATGCTGCAACAGAATTAACTTCCTATGGAGCAAAATTAAATGGTCATCTATTAAATGCAGGAACCCCTACCATTACTCAAAAAGGATTTATTTATTCAAATGAAAATTATCCAATACCAACATTTGAAAATGGTACAAAAGTAAACATAGATGGAACAAATATAGATTCCTACAATTATACATTGACAAATCTAAATCAAAACACACTATACTATTATCGTAGCTTTGCAATTTCTCCTATTGATACAATATACGGTGCTATTATTGAATTTAGAACTTTAGATATAGGTATTGAATCACCAACAATAACAACACAAAGTGCAACAAATATTACTTATAATACAGCTCAAATAAGTGGAGTTATTTATGGAGGAAATCAAACCATTAATAATAGAGGATTTGAGTATAAAGCAGAAAATGATTCTAATTACACTATTATTTCAGTTACAGAAGCAACATCAATTCAAACAACACTAACAAATTTAACAGGAAACACAACCTATACATATCGTGTTTTTGCAACATCAGATAACAACATAACTTATTATGGAGATGAATTAGAATTCACAACTGCTTTAACCCCAATGATACTAACAACCCTTCCTGCATCAAATATTACGTATAATTCAGCAACAATTAATGGTAATATCTATAAAGGGACAGAAATAGTATTTTTTAAAGGTTTCGAATGGAAATTGTCTTCTGATACAACTTATGAAAGAATATTTATAATAGATAGCATTGAAAGTAATGACATAAGCTATAACTTAACAGATCTTTTATCAAATACCAATTACACATTTAGAGTATTTTCCAAAACCACTCAAGGATTCTTTTTTGGAGATGAAGTTAATTTCCTAACACAAGATATTATTAACCCAATGATTTCAAATGTTGAAGTATCAAATATTGATACTAATTCTGCAACATTTACAGGAACAATAACACAAGGAACATTACCTATCATCTATAGAGCCTTTTTAATAAAAAAATGGGGAGAAGAAAATTTCACCTCATATGCCTTAAGCGACAATAATCTAAACATAACAATAGACACCCTGCTTGAAGGAACAACATATTATGCTGCATTATTAGCTTTTACACTTAATGGTATAGAAATAGGAGAAATAACACAACTTACAACTCTTGGAGACTCTAATAATATTGGGTTGAATCATATTGAAAACTATAATGCTAATATTTCTATTTTTCCTAATCCAACAAATAGTTTTATAACTATTAATTTTAATGAACTAAATACATATGGAGATGTAAATATGATTATCTACGATATTCAGGGAAGAAAGATAGACTCAATAAAAATAAACAATAATAACACAATTTATGATTGTAGTCATTTAACAAAAGGAGTTTATACAATAACATTCATTTCTAAAGAAATAGAACAAACAAGAAAACTTATTGTTGAATAATTCAAAAACTAAATTATCATGAAAAAACCATATATTTATTTTGTATTTGCAATAAGCATTCTTTTTGCAATCAATAGTACGAAAGCACAGTATACCGATATTTCTTATTTTATGAGAAACACTCCTACTTCTTTTAAAATGAATCCTGCAATGACTCCTACTGCTAAATTTTATATTAATTTCCCTACATCATCTATAAATATGAATTTCTCTACATCTGGCTTTGCATACAAAGACATTATAACTCGAAGAAATGATGATTCTTTACAAATAGACTTAGATAAATTCCATAATAAGCTAACAGATAATAATTACTTTAAACTTGAAACAAATACTGAAATCTTTGGATTTGGATTCCAAGTAGAAAATAAAAATTATGTTTCGTTTGGTTTAGATTTTAATATAGATGCAAACTTCAATTTTTCAAAAGGATTATTTGATATTCTTCTGTATGGAACAGAAAGTGCAGATAAAAAATCACAAATACTTGACGGAAAATTATTATCACTTAATGCATATATTGCACCATCTATTTCATTTACAAGAATTATTGACGAAAAACTAACACTCGGATTAAGAGTTAAGATGCCTTTAGGTATTGCTAATATAACAACTGAAAAATCTGAACTTTCTTTAGATTTCAATGATGACAAAATAACAGCAATGAGTAATTTTATGATTAAAACATCTATTATTGCTGGTTCTTTAAATTTTACAGGGATAAGGTCTGTTACAGAAGATAATAATAATGATAACAGCAATAATTTTGATCAACTCGATAATTCAAGCGACATAATTAAACAAGCATTAAAGAATAAAGGACTTGCGTTTGATTTTGGGGGAACATATAAACTAAATAAAAGTATGTTAGTTAGTTTAAGTGTTCAAGATTTGGGATTTATTCATTGGGCTTCTAATGTAACAAATATACAATCAAAAAATCCAAATAATTCTTATACATTTAATGGATTAGGATCTGTAGATTATGATGGAGATATTTCAGATCAACTAAATGATATCGGTGATAGCTTAATTAATAGTTTAGATCTTGAAACAGTTAAAGGAAAATCATACACAAAGATGTTACCAACAAAAATATATGCTGGTTTTACTTGGAACTTTACAAAAACGCAATACTTAAATGCTTTATATAAAACTGCTATCGGAAGTAATTATTTTGACCAATATCTGTCAATCTACTATTCATTGCAGTTAGAAAGATACTTAAATATATCATTAGGAAACACATTTGCATTTGAAAATAAATGGAATAGCATATCAGCAATAAACCCAAGTTTAGCTTTTAACTTTAATCTTTACTGCGTTAATTTATACTTTGGGGGATCTTTACGTTCTTCATGTAACTTGTCTTCAATTACTGGACTAAACATATTTGTTGGAATGAACTTAGCTTTTGGTTATAATGATTATTGGAAAGAACCAACAGAAGGAGAAAATGGAGACAGTCAAATGCCAACAGTTCCTGAAGCTAATACTGAGCAGCCAAAAAGTGATAGTAAATAAAATATATTCATATCTTTGATAGTTATTAAGTATTACTTACAAAAAATAATAAAGAAAGAAAAATAGGATTGAAAGCATCGTTAAAAATATACAAAAGACTTATAACACTACTTATTATTATAGTTGTTTTAATATCATGTTCTACTAAAAAAAACAAATGGTATAACAGAGCCTATCACATAACAGTAGCTCATTATAATGCTTATTGGAATGGTAACGATGCTTTTAAACAAGGAGTTCAGTCAATTCAAGATAATCAAATTGATGATTTTTCTCGAATATTACCTATTTTCAAAGTTGGTTCAGAAGAACAAGCTGCTTCCATTAAGCCTAATATGGAAAGAGCAATTGAAAAAAGTTCAAAAGTTATCAAGAAACATTCTATGTTTATTGACAAAAAGGAACGAAATCCAGAAATAAAGAAAGCTTATTTATTAATTGGAAAAGCAAGTTTCTATAAAAAAGACTACAAAGTGGCACAAGCTACATTCCGTTATATTATTTCAGGATGGAAAAATGAGCCAATTATGTATGAAGCAATGATATGGCAAGGTTTTACTTCTTGTATGGAAAAAGATTATTCATTAGCAGAAAGTACCTTAGACCAAGTCAGAAATAGTATTCAAGAAGGAAAAGCTCCAAAAAAATTAAAAAAATTCCTTTACTCTGTATATGCTGAAAATGCAATTGCACAGAAAAAGTATGGAAAAGCATTAGAATATATCCAACTTGCAAAAGATAATTCTTGGTCTCATTCATTTAACACTCGTTTAATGTTTATTGAAGCTCAACTTTATCAACAAGCAAATGAACTTGAATTGGCCAGCAAATTATTTGGGAAGGTATCTATAAGAGCTAAAAAATATGACATGCAATTTGCAGCTCAACTTCGACAATCAATGTGTTATGATCCTAAAAAAGGCGATAGTAAAAAGATTATTGCTAAATTAGAGAAAATGGCAGATCAACAAAAGAATTTAGATTATAAAGACCAAATATACTATGCTTTAGGAGAAATTTCTTTCAAGGACAAAAATATAGATAAAGCTTGTGAATATTGGTGTAAATCTGTGGCTTCATCTATAAAAAATGAAAATCAAAAAATTGCTTCAGCTTTACGTTATGCTGATATAAACTATGACCCATTAGAGAAATATGAACCAGCTCACGATTACTATGACACAGCATTAGTAGTTATGAAAAAAGACTATCCAAACTATGACCAAATTAAAAGCAAACAAATAGTATTAACTAATCTTGTTACGAATCTTAGAATAGTTACACGTTGGGATAGTTTACTTGCATTAAGCAATATTAGTCAAGCCGAATTAGATAAAAAAGTTGAGGTTTGGATAAAAGAATATAAAAAGAAACAAGAGGAGAAAAAGAAAGCTGAAGAACTTGCTAAAGCATTACTTGCTCAATCATCACGACAAAATTCTTACAGTCAAAATAGTCAACAGAGTTCATGGTATTTCTATAACAATAATACTGTTCAAGCTGGAAAAAATGAGTTTATGCGTATTTGGGGAGCAAGAAAACTCGAAGACAATTGGCGTTTAAGTGATAAACAACAAGCATTTGATTTTGCAAATATTGAAGTTGATTCAACAGAAGTTGAGTCATCTGACTCATTAGATGAAAATGGTAATCAAAAAAAAGCAGCATTAATTTCTAATAATAATCCTGAATCAAAAGAATATTACACGAAAGATATTCCAATAACACAAGGTCAAAAAGATACCGCTAATATAGATATATCAAAAGCACTTCTTGCAGCAGGATATATATATTATCAAGGACTTTCAAATAATGGAAAAGCAATAGAAACATTTCTTGAATTACAAAAACGTTATCCAACATACCCAACAACTCTCCCTTCTTCTTATCATCTATATTGTATTTATGATAAGATAGGACAAACTCCTAATGCAAACTACTATAAAAATAAAGTATTAAAGGAATATCCAGAAAGTGAATTTGCTATGATGATACAAAATCCAGACTATTGGAAAGAATTAGTATCATCTAACACCATTTCAGAAAGAATTTACAAAGAAGTATATAATACTTATACTATAAAAGATTACCATCTTGCTATTTCTCAAGCTCAAAAAGCAATAGACAGTATTAAAATAGGACCTTATATACCACGCCTTCTCTACATAGAAGCTATATCTAAAGGAAAAATTTATGGCATTGATTCTTTGATGAATAATTTAAATATGATTGTTTATAACTATCCTCAACATCCAATCACTCCAACAATTGAAAATCAACTAAAATATCTTAGTGCTAACTATAATATAGCAAGCAAAAACTTAGCATATAAGGAAGAAAAGGGAGAAAATAAAGAAGGGGAAAGCAATAGTAGCGTTGGTAAAGAAACAACAAAAGATACAACAAGCATTAAAAAAGAAGAAATTATTGACCATACTGTTAATGATGAAGATATATTAGATGCAGAAAGCTTAGTATACCGCTATAGAAATATGGATCATTTTTATGTTATTCTTTTTGATGATGACAAATTAAACGCTTCTGAATTAAAACGAAAATTCTCAGACTACAATACCAAATATTATGAAGCTGACCATCTAAAACTCACAAGTCTATTATTTACAATGTCAGAACAAATGATAACAGTAAATAGGTTTGACGACATTGAAAAAGCAATGCTATATTATAAATCTCTAATATCAAACAATGAGGTATTAAATGGAATTGACCCTTCATTATACAAGCATTTTATTATTTCAAGTCAGAACTACCCTACTTTCTACAACAAAAAGAATATTCCTGCATATATGAAATTCTTCAGAATATTTTACATAAAACCTCTTGAAAAACAAAAAGAACAATAAACTGAAAACAAAAATAATAACAAAATAAATAAACTATTATGGCAAAATTAAATTACGAACAAGAAAGTAGCAATTCAATTAACATTATCAGTAATCGCACAACAATAAAAGGTGATGTAATATCTGACGGTGATTTAAGAATTGATGGAATTGTTGAAGGATCCTTAAATATTAAAGGAAAATTGGTAATAGGTAATAGTGGGAAAATCAGAGGCAATATAAATTGTCAAAATTCAGATATTTCTGGAAAAGTTGAAGGGAATATTATTGTAAAAGAACTTCTTTCACTTCAAAATAATTCTTGTATAAATGGTGATATTTCAATTGGAAAATTATCTATTGAACCAGGGGCAACATTCACAGGAAAATGCAGTATGGTTTCTGATCAAAAATCATCAATAGAACAACCTCGAAATATTGAAGTAAAAGCATAAAAAATAAATTAAATATTATGCAACAACAAAATCCATTAGTATCATATATCATAAAGCTAACATTTTTTTCAATAGCAGTTTGCTTTATAGGCTTGTTTTCATTATTTTTTCTAAAGGATTATATTAGCCCAAATCTACCATATTATATAGTAATATTCTATCTTTGCACTGGAATAGGTTACTCTTTAAACTACTTTTTAATAAGGGGCAAAAAAATGAAGTTTGAAAACATATTTATGCTAACAAAATTTGGCAAGCTATTTATATACATAATAGTCTTCTTAATTGTCTTATTTTTAAAGAAAGAAAACATCATACCTTTTACAATACTATACCTAATTTTATATACACTATATCTGATATTTGACACAATTACATTAAAAAACCTTTCAAAGAAAATCAAATAAAAAATCATAGACTATGAAAAACAAAACATTATTTTTTTTAAGTTCTTTATTCATAATTTTTATTGCTGTTTTCTTCTTCGGATGTAAAGAAGAAGTAGACCACGATTTAATACAAGGAAAATGGGTAAAAGAATGTATAATATTAGATTCAACAGCAACAGATTGTCAAAAGAAAGCTTATATAGAATTTTCAAACTATATACTTGAAGGAGACTATAGAATAGTTTCTCAACGTCATGCTTGCGAAGAAGAAGGCGAAATTGAAACAGAAACAGGAACAGATACATTTACTATTCCTCCATACTCAGAACAAATAGGATATTATACCGTTAGTGGAGATACATTAAGAATTAAAAGCATGAATAATATTACCAACATTTATACTATTGGATATATTAATGCAGAAAAAATGAAATTATCTTCTTATGATAAAGATGGTATCCTAAGAGATACTATTTATCGTCGTTTTAATTAGTAAACGCCTTTGAATCGCCCCATTTATTATAACCAATGGTGTGATTAATTGATTTCATCCTATTATCAAGACAATGTTGGCATTCCTCAGGTTTATCACCAACACAAGCTTTATTAGGATATATCATATACTCTTCTCTATACTTATTAGGAGTTAGGTTTGGCATAATAACATTAGCCCCAGCCATAACAGCCTCTTCCCTACCATTAGGAGAAAGAGTTTGATCGGCTGTTGCCGCAACCATATTTATTCTGGGCATCAGAAGTCTAAGGCAGGCAATCATCTTCAACGTCATATTAAGTCTTGTCCTATCATCTTGAATCAATCCTCTATATTCATATAAAGGAGTATCACCATGAGGAATAAATGGTCCCATACCAACCATTGCAACATTAATATCTTTAAAGAACAATAAATCATCAGCTAAATTTTCAATACTTTGGAAAGGAAGACCTATCATAACACCAGTTCCTACTTGATAACCAATTGAAGACAATGAATCAAGAGCATTAAGACGAGTTCGAAAATTATGGGTTTTATCATTAGGATGAATTTTATAATACAATTTCTCGTCAGAACTTTCAATTCTTAATAAATAACGATGAGCTCCAGCATCAAACCATTCCCTGTAAACATCTTCAGTTTGTTCCCCACAAGAAAGAGTAATCCCAAGTTTTCCATCAGAAAGACTCTTTATCTCCTTAAGCAAATAAGTTATCTTTTCTGTAAAAGCCATGTCTCTCCTCTCTCCACTTTGAATTGCCAGTGAACCATATTGCATATCAATTGCTTTCTTTGCACAATCCAACACTTCTTCATCACTCAAAGTATATCGAACCACTTTCTCATTTCCAGAACGAACCCCACAATATAAGCAACTCTTCACACAACGGTTAGAATATTCAATCAATCCCCTTAAATATACCTCATTACCTATTTCTCTAATCTTTACATCCAAAGCTCTATCCAAAAGCCTTTTCATCTCTTCACCTTCCAAAGAAAGCAAAAACACTAATTCCTCTCTATTGAAATCTTTTTTATATAATAGTGTATCTAAATTCATCTCTAAATTATTATTTCAAACTAATACTTAACGCCAAAACCATAATTATATTTTAATACATAATTCAGGTGCAAAGATAAGTAATAATTCAAATTTACTCTATAATTACTGATTTTCAAATATAATAAATCAAGACTTTGAATTTTCAAACTTTTCTTTCTAAGTTTATTCTATATTTTCAAAAGGAAAATCTTTACATAAGGCTTGTTAGTATTAAAAAAAGTTGTACTTTTGCATCTCGGGTAAGTCTTACACGGTTAGCTCCCTTTGAATCTCCCCAGGGCAGGAATGCAGCAAGGTAATTAGGTTGTAGCATCGCGATGTAAGTAGCTTACCCGTTTTTTTATGTACTTTTCTTTCCTCCACGAAAAAGTCCCTTAATTCAGGTCAATGTAAAATTCCAGTGGGAGAAAAAAATTAAGCAAACAATTTAGATAATAGTCCAGAAAGATTAATTCTTTTCCAAAATAGATTAAATATAAATCCAAAAAGGTTTAATCTTTTCTCAAATAGATTAAATATAAATTCAAAAAGGTTTAATCTAATTT
>Ga0172378_10005454_pt1 | contig 11886 bp, 14 predicted proteins | sample GrowelOW332metaG_FD_119755 | JGI IMG/M metagenome (GOLD analysis project Ga0172378, IMG submission 119755) | Groundwater microbial communities from an aquifer near a municipal landfill in Southern Ontario, Canada - Pumphouse #3_1 metaG | ecosystem: Environmental > Aquatic > Deep subsurface >... | reverse complement strand
TTTAGTTGAACCTTTTTTTATGTTTCTTAAAATTAATTGACTTTCAGCCTCACTATCAGATAAATATTTAACACCTTTTTCATTCATATTTTTTTGTATATTATTTATGGTGTTTGCTTCTTCATCTGTAATTTTTCTATTTTCATTTGAAGCTGTTTGCATAATTGCGTTTATTTCATCTAAACCTTTTTGATAATCAGCTTTGATACCTTCATAATTTTCTTGTATTGAAATTGATAAATCATTAAACGCTTCTTCTCCAAGAGTTTCTCTTAATGGTTCAATACCTTGCAACTGTTCTGTTAATTCTTTATCCAATTTATCAACAATTAATGTGTTTATTGCATTAAGTCTGGTTGATATATCAGTAACATCACTTTCGCTTACAATTCTATCTGACCAATCTAATCCATCTAATGCCACATCAAGTTCATCCATAGCTTCTAAAAATGGCTCAACACTTTCTTTGGTTGTTTGTGATATTGATTGTAGTCTTTGTGAAGTTTTATCCCATTCTCCCGCAAATACATTAACTTTTTCAATCGCACTAGAACTTAAATAAGCATCTGCGGCAACTACTGTACCCAATGCAGCTGCTAATGTTAAAGATATGGGTGCTGTAACACCAGCCAACATAAGCAAACCCGTTGTTCCTAAAAAGCCAACCATTCCACTTATAAACCCTTTACCTGTCAATTCTCCTGTTTCGTGAATTTCATTATACATACCAAGATTGCCTATAACCATAGCAGTTCCTGCCGCTAAGGCAGGTGCATATTTTACAAATCCTTTAAGTATTGATTTACCCAAAACAGTGCCTAAAGTAACACCACCAGTGGCGGTTGCGACGGTTGCACCAGTGGCGGTTGCGATGGTTGTTCCTACTCCAAAAAAATTAAGCACTTTTAATGCTAAGGCGGCAGCTCCAATAAGAAGTAATACATCTAATAATGCTTCCATTTTAGGTTTTAAAGCATCAACAGCATTTGCCACATCGCCTAAAAATCTTTCTGTATAGTCATACTTACTTAAATCAAGATTAGATAACAAACCCGTAGTATCAGTATCTGTGCCGCTACTTTCACTTGATAAAACATTTAATTCATCAAAACCTTGTGTTGCATTTTTAATAGATTCACTTGCACTATCAGCACTATCAGCTATATCATCAAATACTTCTCCACTTGCCTCTAAATTACTATAATCAAATACCGGCATTTCAAAGCCAAAGAATATAGCCAACTTATTTATGGCTTCGGTTAATACATTTATAAAGGCGATTATATAAGGCAATATCTTTGAAAATACAGGTATTAATAAATTACCTAAAGCTCTTGTTAATTGTGTAACTTGTGCTTGTAAAATACGAAGTTGGTTGGCTGTTGATGATATAGTTCTTGTCATATCACCCATTACAGAATTAGATTTTTCATAAATGGTTATATATCTTAATATAGCTTTATCTGCTTGACTTAAAGTTCTTACATTTACATCTAAACCTAAATTAAGTGCTGTAATCGCAATTTCACTTTCCTGTATATCTATACCAAATGCTCTCAATGGTCTAGCCATACCAACTATTGCTGATTGAAATTTCTCTGCCGAAGTATCAACATCAACATTAAATAATGATGAATAATCATAAGCTAACATAGTTAGGTTTCTACTCATTATAGTTGCTTGATCATTTACTATACCAAACGAATTACCAATCTGTTTAAATACACCTTCGTATCTGATAAACTGACTAGGATCAATACCTAGTGCAATTCCTAAATTGTCTGCAAATTCAACCGCTTCATCAGAGGTATCTCCCATAGCAACTCTAAACAAGTTAAGGTTTTCTACATACGAATTACTCTCTTTAATAAATTTTGAAAGTACAGTACCTATTCTCATTATTCCATAATATAAACCACCTAATGATAAATATTTACTAAGTTTGCTAAATGATGTTGCTGTTTTAGTGGTTGATGTACTTGTTTTTTCAAGACTATACATAGCTCTTTGTAGTTTTGTTGGTAAAGCACTAAAACCATTACTTACCTTTTCTAATTCGGTAGCTAATGGTCGTAATAATTCTGTCAATCTTAATATATTATTAGCGAATAATTGTACTGCTGTTTCATCCTGAAATGTAGTATTAAGCCCTGCCATAACATCGGGCAATTTTTGTAATTGATTAAATGTGCTTGATAAATTACTTTTTTGAATATTTTGTAATGGAGCTAATGCACTACTTAAACCACTTAAAGCAGTTTGCAAAGTAGCAAAACTTTCAGCGCTAATAGAACTGGCCGCCTGACTAATTTTTGTTATAGAATTAGCAACATTAGTTAGTCCTTTAAAACCACTTGAAGCGTTCTTTAAGCTAGTAACCGCCGCCGATAAAAGTTCAACTCCTGCGGCGGCTCCTGCACTGTGATTTTCTATTTCTATTATAATGTTAGCATCTAATTCACTGGCCATATTTCCACTTCCTTATCAAATTATATTTTTGATAAAATCTATTTGTTTTGTTTTTTCACCATATTAGCCCATTGTTTGAAATGAGCATATGCCTTTAATCTTTCCTGTTCTAATTCATTTTTATCATTTATATTTGTTTCAACATTTTGTTTATTCTTAGTAGAAAACGGTTCTTTTCTATAAGGTTTAATGTTTACTTTCTTGCTAAACGGTCTAAACATTGGTGCAAGATTACATAATGTATCATATACATATAATCCCATTAGCCACGCTTGTTCATTAACCCTTTCTTGTTCTAGTTTAAACTTTTTAAGGTATAGGGAGGGTAATTCATTGTTCCCCTCCCAATATTCCTCATAAGTCATTCCTATTGACAGAAACAAAGGGCATAGTTCTTCAAATACTTCGGTATAAGTCTTTTGTGGAGTATTCTTTTTTTCTAAAATAGAACTTATTTTAAAGTCTATTTCCTCGGAAGAACACTCCAAGTTGCGTTTTTTCCTTCTTCTTTATTCCCATCTTCCATCATAGCTGCTATTGTATCACTATATAAAGTAACCAGCTCACTTATTAACCCTACTTTATTATCTAAAGCATCATATATTTTATCAACTAAATCCTCTTTAATTCTTGCTTGTTTCGCTAAAAACGAGGAATAGAATAATATAGTGATTGGTGCTACTACTTTGGATTGAGTTTGTAAATCTCCAAGATTAAATCCCATACTTTCAGCAAGTCTAACTGTCTGCTTTGTAAACCCTAATTGATAATCCTTATCCTCATACGATACTGTAACCCACCTTTGTTCTGCCATATTTTTTTTAATCTCCTTTTTTTTATTTAATTATAAACTAAATTATGCTGAAATAACTGTTGGTTTGGTTTCCCAAGCTGGTGCATTGGTTGGTGTAATGTATAGATTAGTTTCTAATATCGCATCAACACTTGCGGCTGGCATACCTAAAGCACTTGGTGTTCCTGTAAAGAAACAGGCTTCATCAATTCCCGGAATGATAATAGCAAACCAAACAGCTTTTCCAGCCGCTTCGGCCGCCTCATATTCTGACATTAATTCATCCCATTGATCAACTAAAACTTGCGTGAAATTAGCCAAGAATGACAAAGCACCCCCAATATCTTTTAACCCTTGAACATAAACTTTATATTCAGTTTCATCTAAAGTTGTTGCATCTAATGAACTTGGTTCTGGATTTAATTCTGGTGTTTCTTTAATACCAACCAATCTTTCATAATTAGTTGTAGGTCTTACACCAGCTGTTGCTTCTATTGCATAATTTACACTAACACCTGCTGCTGATAAATTTATAGCCATTTACTATTCCTTTCTGTTATATATAATATAACTTTTTATCTACTATATAATCTGTAATCACTACTAACCACTGCTTGATACCTTGCTGTTAATCTGCAAGTGTGATCATCATTGTTTCTAAACATTAAATAACTAACCCTTCTAAAATTATAGGCTAGAAATGCAAGATCAACTTTTTTTAATATTTTTTTACACTCTAATTTTGCACCATCTATTTTATTAGAATAAATATTTACATCATAAGCGATTGTAGCATAGTTCTCATATTCTTTATCGACTTGTCCACTAACATAATTTAAGTTAGATACCTCTTGTATTACTACTAAAGGGAATGACACAATATCGTTAGGAGTTTCGCTGTAAATGTTATCCACTAAATCACTAAATTCAGTTTCTAATATATTTACTAATTTGTCAAATAAAACATTTTCAATGTCTATCATTACTCTCCCCTATCTACATTCCTGCTTTTCATAGTAACTTTTATGCCTTTAGGTGCTAATCCTTTTAAATACTCGGTTGTATTATACATAATTGGATTAGGTTCTTGTCCTTTGGTAAAATAGAATTTATCGTGCTTTTTATTATAATATGTCCACCCATCCATCCTACCATTTGCAAAATCACTATATATGCCTGTTCCATATTCTAAATAAACAATATACTGTAAACCATAATTTGTGTTTTTGCTTTCGGCTGGTGGCAAGTCTGAATAAATGTAACCAATTCTATTAATTTTGTCATAACTGAATGTGATACTTCGTTCTAAATCTCCACTGTTCATATCGTTTTTAGGGCATATACTTTGGCAAAAGGCAACTCCATCTGTCAATAAATCTATCATTTGTTTTTCATCATATGTTCCAACTTTGATAGTCTTTAATTGCTTTTCAAGAGTTTTAGCCCAACTATGCAGAGATTGTTTCACTATTGCTCACATTCACTTTTCTAATTGCATATTTCAATACATTTAATGATTTTATTACAGATACTACTACATAATCATATATACCATTATTATAGTCTTTATCTATATATAATACATCATTTTCATTTAATGATAATGCACTATCTCTAGGTTGTAATATTCTATCATAAGCAACTAACTTACCATAAGTGTTATATATAACTTCGCCTGTATTGGCACTTATGTTGCCATACGCTTTTACAGGTGTGTCATAAGTTAATTCTCTAGTTCCTGTGCGATTACCATTATCATCTAATATTTCGGCTTTTCCTAGATATTTGCTATAATAAAATGTTTGCTCGTTTTTTCTTAAAGTTCTCATAATAACTACTTAGGTACATTAGCTTTAGTTATAACCCTTTTCATAATACTAGGGCTAATATCGGCACTATCATAAGTTCGATCAATGCCATTTTCGCTATGAGCTAATTGTCCTTCAACTCCCATTTTACTATATAATTCTTTAGCAATATCTATTTGAATATAAGTGTCAGAGGACAATAGAGTTGTATCTCTATCATCCTCGTTGAAATTCATCCATCTTTTCTCTAATATTCTGCTCTTTGCATTATCTAGCAAACACTGTAAAACATCATCCTGATCTGTTCCTGATAATGAAATACCTAATAAATTTTTTAATGTTATAAGTGAAGTGTCTGCCATATTTTTATTACCTTTCTAAAGTTAATTAAGCACTGATCTCGGAAGTAGTAACTGTTACAAAGAACATTGATTTTGAATAAGGCAATACTGGAATAAATACACCAGATGCTTTAGTCCAAATGGCAACTGGGTCTTTCGTAGCCCAATTCGTTAAAGTAATAAATTGCTGTGCTGATTTTTCGTTGTATTGTCCTAATTCTTCTTCTTCTGGAGTAACTCCCCACAAACCAACACCTGCGGCCATTCCAATACTTGAAATTAAAGTAAGTGAATTTTCATCAATATATCTTACCTTTGTTAATGTGCCATCAGCATTTAATGTTTGATATTTATTATCATTAACTAAAATTCTATTAATACCAAACAACTCTGCAAACAAGGCTTGAACTTGTGCCTGTGAAACTAATCGGCCTGTATCTGTTCCGTAAATAGCACCAACAATATAGACATTTTTTTGTATTCGTCTTAATACGGTTGTACTTGTTACGATTGTATCTGCCGGTTGAGCATTATCTTTCATTAAATCAACATACTCTTGAATATCTGCTAATACATCAGCATCATCAGCCGACCAATCAACACTGGCTTTATCATCAGATGTAAATCCATAATCAACTGTTAAATCAAGGTTGTTTTCTTTTATTGTGATTTTGCCTTTATTAATAAGCTCCATCTTAGCAACTTCTGTTCTAGTTTTAACATTATTCGCTAATCTTCCCATATCATCAAATACATATTTTAAAATCGCATCATCTTTATTTACGCCCGTACTTTTAAGAAGTCTAACTCTTTCAGAAAGATTAATCTTTTCTTTAATAAGTAACTTCTCGACTTTTACTTCTTCCCAAGTAGGTCTTACACCAATTCTTGCTTCGGAATCAAAAGCGTGTACTGTTGACATAACAGGCAATTTTCCATCTGCTTGTAATCTTCGATATTCAGCTACTAAATTTTCTGTTTTTGAATCTGGAAAAAGCGTATCACCCATCAAATTCGGTCTAACGATCGATAAATCTTGTGAGAATGATAACATTTCCTCGTTTGTTAATACTGTTAATAAGTTCATATGTTTTCCTTCCCTATCGTGTTACGCTAGGAGCATTTTCAAATTTAATATTTGTTAATACTGCTTTAGCTGTACTTTCTACATCATCAGGTAATCTGTTTTCATAAATATAACCGCCCACAATTAGCGATCCTGCAAAGCTACCCTCTGTTACATCAATATCTTCTAATACAATTCCTTTAGCACTTGCGTCGTTGGTTGGGTAAACTGTACCCCCAGCAATTATAATATAGCCCTCGTCGTTGGCTGTAAGTCCACTGTTACTAAATTGACAAGTAATGGTTTTAAAACCAACTTCACTTGCAATAAATGCAGGAACAGTATCTATACCAACTGTGTTAAAATATCTTCCCATTCTGTTCTCCTTTGTTCTTGTTATTGAATATATTTAGAGTTGATTTCTTTTGCCGCTTTAGAACCAAGAGTATGTTCAAGTGATCCAGCTGGATTTGGTTCTCCACCTTTTCCCGTTAGTTTAGTTTCTAAATCAAGTATTTTAGCCGAGCTATCTTTTAACTTATTATCAATAGTTTTAATAATACCGTTGGCTAATTTCTCTGATTTTTCAATATCTTCACTAACAATCTGATCAATATACTCTATGTACTCTGTTTCTGCAATTCCTTTTTGAGTAAATATATTAACTATTTTTGCTTTATTATTTTCTAATTGAGCTTTTTTAATAGCCATATCTTTAGCCTCTAGGTCTAACTTTAATCTTTCAACTTCCCCTAATCCTTGTCTTTTGATTTCCTCTAATTCTTTTGCCAAACTAGATTTATCGGTTTTTAATGTTTGCAACTCACTGTCTTTATCTTTAAACTTTTTAAGTGAAACATAATCCCCTTTTTCTAAATCCACCAAATTCATTTTGGAAGTGAGTTCGTTGAGTTCTGCAACTGTTAAATCTTCTCTAAATTGTTCTCCTAATAATTCTTTTAAATTCATATTTTCCTTTCCGTTAATGATTTTTTTTAATGTAAGTTCACTCTTACTTTTGTAACGCACCAATTTATATCTCGTGGTGAAGAGTCATATATATAAAGGCTTTTTTTATTCGCCTAATATATCAGTATCTGTTTGCTTGTCTAAACTGCTTTCTTTAGATAAAGTTTCTTTTTCTTCTTGTTTGGCAACAAGGCTATCTCTTTCAATAGCAACTGCGTGTGTGTCATTTACAAGTCCAACTATATTTAAAGATGTTTCTGTGGCGAACCCTAAATCTAACAAAGTTTGTAATGATTGTGTTTTTACAATCATATTATCTGTCATATTAATATTGAATTTAATATCAATGTCAGCTGGATAAAGTTGGTCTATTTTACAATTAGATAAATTATTGCAAATTTTTAGCATTAACTTTAGTGTCTTTCTTAATCCTTTTTGAATATATGTGCAATCATTTTTAATATCGTTATAGTGCTTACTCCAACCTTGACCAAGCAATCTAGCTTGTCCTGTATCTCCACCACTTGTTACATTAGCACTTGATTTAGGAACACTAGCGATACCATAACAAGCGTTAATAAGTCTATCATAGAATACCTGCACATCTTCGTGTTGTAGTTGTAACACTAATTGTTTAACATCAGCCGGTCTTTCCTTATCATCACTTCCTATTACTAAAGCACCCATAGCTTTCGCATCTTGAAGTACCTGTGCTGAAACATCTTGATTTATAAACACCAACAAACAGTTAGCAACATCAATTAGATTGTCCATACTTGTAGATGATATAAGATTAATGGCGTGATATAAATAATAGCATAATTCAATTAATCCTATACGATCTTTATTTCTTGAAAATTCAACCAAACATATCTCGTTCAATGAATTATTTTTATTTTCAATTATTTTTATATCATTTAAACTTGTTATATCGAATGTATAAAAACGATCGGTTGTGTATATTTTAGCTTCACTAATTTGTCTATTATCCTTATCAAAATACGAATTAAATATAATACCAAACAACTCTCCTTCATTAAGATAAGATGAATAAACTACACAGGTTGATTTTGGATCACAAGAAATTATAGTATAAGGACTTTCGTGTTCTATGTCATAATCATCATATCTAGGTAGTGTTAATTGATAACCAACCCCACACACATAAACATTTGTGATTGTTTGGTTGTCTATTTCTGGTTTATAAATATCGCTATTATATGCAATAAGATAAGACAAATCATCTGTTTTTAAACTTTCTTTTTGTGTATATTGTATAGGTTCTCCTACAACCGATGAAACTTTAAAACCAACTTGTGAATAAGCGTGGTTTTCAACAATAGCATTATTATTATCTGAATCATCTGCATAAGGTCTTGTTTTATGAATAATATCTTGATCGCCCTCATATATATCTTGAAAATATTTTATTTTTGAAACATTTATATCGTGTTGCTGTTTTATTCTAGGTAAAAAGTCAACAATATTTTCTATTGTTAAATTGCTTTTTTTTAAAGGTACAGATATTCTTGTTATGCCACTAAAATTAAATTTTCTTACACTGTTGCTCATAGTTTGTCATTGTCCTCTAACTCATTTACATAATTAACACAAATATATTAACTTGTAAATGTTTTTTTTAATTTTATTTTAATTTATTTTATATTCTACGATCTATTGCTTTTGCCTTTTTAAAAGGATTTTTAGTAAAAATATGTTCTTTAACATATAAAGCAATACTATCTATACTATCATCATAAGCGTTTGGCCTATCAAAGTTAAACTGTGTTATATGTTTCATAAACAAACCCATTTGTGTTGCAGGAGAAACCGTTGCTCTACTAGGGAATATAATGTTTGCTTTTATACTTCCTTGTAAATCTTTAATTCTTTGTTCCTTGTTTGCTGTTGCATATTTTTCAACAATCTCTGTGTTGAACCACCCTAACTTGTCTAGTTTATCTAATAAAACTCTTTTTAATGATGTATCAATATTATTCTCTAAATATAACTTGATTACATTGTGTTGTATAATCTTTTGGCATATAGGGTTATATAGTTCCTCCATACCTTTTTTCTCATAAAGACAATCTATTAAATAATAATGATTATCTATCTCATTTAATATTGGCATTGAAACATAGTTCTTGCCTTTTCTGGCAGGATCAAGACTTGCAGTATTAAAATAATTCTTTTTACTTTCACCAGAATCATCTTTGGGTAGTTCATCATAAGTTTTTAATTGCGACCAATCAAACGATAAGTCTTTAGGTGGTAAAGGCCTTTGTTGAGCCATCGCCGCCCACAATTCCGGTAGCATAATATTTCTTTCCCTTTTAAATTGCTCTGTACTAAACTTTTCGGGTAATGTGCTTTGGTCTGTGTCAAAATCTAAACTCGGAACACCTACAAATACTTTTGATCCATCACTTGATATTTCAGTATATTGAAATATATCATCATCAACTATTTCTTGATAATCTTCAATATTTTTTCTAACAACATTTAATAAGTCGAAGTCAGCCCACATAGTTCCTGATATAAGTATCTTGGTTTTCTTTTCATTATCAACACGCTTAAACCAAATTGTGTAAGCTGTATTTACAATTTTTTCGTGAACATTAGCATTGGCACTTTCTGAATAGCCTTTAGATAAATCATCTAGCATAATAACATCTGCTCTAACACCATTAGCCATACTTTCTCTGGTAACACATAAATAACTACCATTTTTTTCACTAGCTATTAAATTAAAACTTTCACTATCATTATTGCGATATATGTTTTCTTTATCAAACATAGGAAATGCTTTACGATACATTTTACTAGCCATAATAGCTTTTGTATCTTGGGTACATCTCTTAACTAGATGGATGCTTTCTGTAATTCGTAATATTCTGATACTAGGGTTTACACCAAAATAAAAAGCGGCGGTTGCGTTTTGTGAATATGTTTTACCATAACCTGTTGGGCAACTTAATCTAATAAGATTCACATCATCATCAAGTATCATCTTGTTTGTGTAATAGATTAACCCTGCCATAGACTTACCACTATAAATCCACACCTTATCATCTCTACTTTTTTCAAAGTCCATATATAAGCAAAAGTGTCTGAATGATCTAAAAGCCGCTATACTCATAAAATCATCATATAATCTTGTGAACTCTTGTATATATTCCCTATTAACTTTATTACTTAAATTATTAGCTAAATAAGTAATTTTGTTTTCTATAATTGGTAATATTTTATTTATTATTAATTTAACAATATTTCTAATTTCTTTTTCACTCTTAGCACTTCGTTTAGGTATTAGTGTTTCGTGTATTTGCGTTCTTGTAATTGAATATAAAATATCAAGAAGTTCAATTATTTCTGTGTGATTACTCCTTGTTTGTCTATCGCTATAATAAGCATTTATAGCATTTGTATATTCTTTTATTGATTGTCCATAATCATAAGAACTCATATTTTAGATATTCCACCTTTAATCATAATATTAATATAACATAAAAAAAACCTATATGATATAGGTTTTATTAATTTAATCTAGCAAACCAACTATTAAACTTTCCACCTGCTCTTTCTGATATGGTGTCATTTTCAATTTTCGTTGACCATTAAGGCTAATCTTTTTTACTTTTTCATTATGCCTTTTTAGTTGAGATAAAATGCTTATTTTTTCATTTGCTAATATGTTGCTATATTCAAGCTTTGTTGCCATTTTTATACCCTTGCTACTATCACATAGAATCACTTTATGAGGTATGTTATTAGTGTTTATAGCTTGAATATCCTTAGTCATTAACCTTAATCCACTATCATTAAATATGTTTTTACTCGTTCTAGGGTATATTTCAATTAAATCATCTTGAATATCTTTTCTATTTTTCCACTCACCATTTTGTGAATATTCTTTTATATACTGATACAGTTTCCATTGTCTAGTGTTTAATTTCTTTTCATCCATTTTTATTCCTCCTTTTTAATTTGTTAATTCGTTTAAATAGTGCTGATTTGTTCGGCTATTTGTAGAATTCCACCAAATCATCATAAATGGTTTGGCTAATTTCATCTAAACCATTTCGTACTGCTTGTAAGACAGTTTGCACTTCCTTTGTCTTTTTAGCAAGACAATTCTTACATAAATAAACTTCCGGCAATACTTCTTCTTCTATCCACTTGTCACAGATTTCGCATTTGTAACCTTCATCAATCTCTGTCGAATGGCAGCGAGGACATTCTGTTATGTAGTTATCTCCATATTCTTCTTTTTGCCACATAGCTTGATCATCATCAAACTCGTATTTACAATCGTCACATTTATAATAATTTTCCATTGTTATGCCTTTATCCCCGTTATTTCTTCAAAAACATTTTCGTCAAAATTAGGTATAGACATAATAATTTTTTTATTTTTAGCACTCATACCATTCCACC
>Ga0172378_10005452_pt1 | contig 11886 bp, 10 predicted proteins | sample GrowelOW332metaG_FD_119755 | JGI IMG/M metagenome (GOLD analysis project Ga0172378, IMG submission 119755) | Groundwater microbial communities from an aquifer near a municipal landfill in Southern Ontario, Canada - Pumphouse #3_1 metaG | ecosystem: Environmental > Aquatic > Deep subsurface >... | reverse complement strand
GCAGCTGAATGAGTCATACCGGAGCAGCCGATAGTCTCAACCAAAGCTTCCTGAATGATTCCCTTCTTGACGTTAAGAGTAAGCTTGCAGGCACCCTGCATAGGGGCACACCAGCCAATACCATGGGATAAACCAGAAATATCCTCAATGTTCTTGGACTTGATCCAAAGCCCTTCTTCCGGAATGGGTGAAACACCCGCATCACAACCGTTGACGACTTTGCACATCATCTCGACATCTTTTGTGGTTTCCATCAAACAAGTCTCCTTTCTTTGGTACATCAGGTTATCATTTAAATAAAGATAACCTTTGTAGCAGTAAGTCGTTGATTTCCTGCCGTTGTTAATTATAAACCATTGAAGTATTCAAAAAAAGAAAAAGCCGTAAGTGAGACTAATATATTTTTTTTTGAAACCAATTATTATTAATTGGTGCTTAGATTAATGCCAAAGTTATATAAAAATGCATAACGTGCGCAAAAAACAAAGGATGATTCTGACAACGGAAAAAACAATCAAGCAGTTGCTATTTAGTTTTTACATTTAACTGTTTAGAATAAAAATAATGCAAATAGGCAAAACCTAAATTTTTATGTATCATTGTCCTATTTGATTAGTGTAAAATAGTTTTTAGAAAAGGATGCGAATGTATGAAAAAATTATTAGTCTTAGGAGGAACGGGATTCTTAGGTTACTATACGGTTTTAGATGCTTTGAAGAAAGGCTATGACGTTACTACTTTAGGAATCGATGACATCAAACTTGATGGCTGGTTCCCTAAAGAAGTCCATGTCAGAGTCGCTAATGTCTTCACAGCCACCGAAGAAGAATTAGTTGAACTCATGACAGGCTATGACTTCATGGTTTACAGTATTGGCCCTGATGACAGAGTCACTCCAAAAGCTCCAGCCTATGAATTCTTCCATGTCCGTTTAGTCGACTATTGTGCCAAGTGCTTCCGTGCGGCTGAAAAAGCCGGCATTAAGAAAGCCGTTATCTTCAACTCCTACTTTGCTTATTTTGACAGAGTTCATCCGGAGCTAAAACTTGCTGAGCACAATCCCTATATAAAAGCCCGTGTTGAACAGGCTGCTTTATTGTTAGAACAAAAGAAGAATATGGAAGTTGTAATCCTTGAGCTTCCATATATATTCGGTGCCATGCCCGAAAGAATGCCACTATGGAAGGAAACTCTCCTTGACCGTTTCTGCAACGGACAAAAAGTTATTTTCTTCCCTAAAGGCTCCACTACCATGATTGCTGTTCAGCATATCGGCGAAGCCGCTATCGGTGCTTTGGAATATGGAAAAGACGGTGAAAGGTATCCCATCGGTGATGAAAACCATACCTTCAACTGGATGCTTGATAACATGATGATAGGAATCATGGGCAAGAAGAGAAAGATCATCAACCCTTCCGGAAGAATCTGTGCCTGGGGTGCTAAGATGACCGTTGGAAGAAAAGATAAAAAAGCCGGTCTTGAATCTGGCCTTGACTATGGAAGATTAATGACTGACATCATGTCTAAGGACTTAGTAGTTGAGCCGGATGTCATCGATAAGATCGACAATGAATTGCATGTAGGACGAGGCGGTTTAGAAGAATCCATCAAAGTCATGGTTAAGCGTTGCTATAAGGACGGTGAATTCAAGTAAGCCATGAAAAAATGTCTTCTCTATGTCTTTTCCGGTACCGGAAATACCGCTTTAGCCAGCAAGTTTCTAGCTAAACATCTATCCGAAAACGGTTATGAAGTAACTAATTATCTTTTTCAGGCCCCTAATTCCGAGGTTCCATGTGCGGAAGGATACGATTTAGTAGGCTTTGGATATCCAATTCATGCTTTCAATGTTCCCGGCGCTTTTGCTAAATTTGTGAATAAACTTCCAAAGCTATCTAAAAGAACTAAGGCATTCATTTTCAAAGTCAGCGGCGAGCCTTATCATCTGAACGATTCTTCCAGTCACCATATTGTGCCAAAACTAAAGCGAAGAGGTTACGACCTGATTATGGAAAAGCACCTTCTCATGCCTTATAACATCATGTTCCGTTATCCTGATGGGGTAGCCAAACAAATGTACCTCTATCTTGATGCTTTAACCAATGTCTTAGCCAAGAAATTGGCTGCCGAAGAAGAAGATAAGCTACATTATAATATAGCCCTTAATTTCTTTTCAGTTCTCTTACGTATTGAATGGGTTGCTCCCAAACTGAATTGCTTATTCGTTAGGATTGATAAAAAGAAATGCACGAATTGCCATCTTTGCATGAATAAATGCCCTACTCAAAGTATGTACTTGAGCAAAAAAGGCGAAATCAGAATTCATTCCTCTTGCGCTATGTGCATGAATTGCACCTACTGCTGCCCCAAAAATGCTATCAAATTCGGTTTCATGAACAACTGGAAAGTCAACGGTCCATTTAACTACGAGAAAATCAAAAATGATGAATCCATCAAAGCCGATTACATCAACCGCAACACCAAAGACTACTTCCGTCACTTCAAGAATTATTATTATGAACAAAATCTTCTCTTAACAAAATATCAGATTCCCCTTCCTGTCAACTATCCTGATAATGAGTCATTGCTAAATAAGAAAGAAGATAAGAAATATGCAAAGCAAATAAAAAAGGAAAGTAAAGCTTCAAAATTTTAATTAGATTGCTTTCTTTTGTTATTTCCTAATAAAGCTTATTTTAAAAAGAGGATTCAATGGGTAAAACAATATTGATAACTGGTATCGCCGGTCATTTAGGTCATGCCATAGTCAAAGAGCTTAGTGGCAAAGGCTTTCAAATCAGGGGTCTTCTTTTCAAAGGAGAAAAACCTGACCCGGAATGGCTAGTGAAAGATAGCGGGATGTCTTTTTACTATGGGAATGTCGCTGATGCCGATTCCTTGTCCGCTTTCTTTGCCGGATTGGAAAATCAAGAGGCTTACCTTATACACACTGCTTCTTTAATTGATATTCAGCATCGGAAGATGACGGATAGGCTAATGCAAACTAATGTCAACGGGACTATAAATATCTCAAACGCGGCCAAAAATTTCACATCCGGAGAACCATCTATATCTCTTCCGTTGATTCCTTCAAAGCAGAAAACAAATGTGTGGATGAAGATTCTCCCTATGCTACAGACCCTAAAAGCGGTGGTTACGCCTTATCTAAATCGTTGGCAAATCAAGAATGCCTGAAAGCCCGAAAAGCAGGTCAGGATGTCGTCATTATCTTCCCAACTGCTTTGATTGGTCCTTATGATACTGGACATAACCATGTAGTTCAGATGATGAAGGACTTTTTGAATCATCAGCTTCCTGGTGTCATTAAAGGCGGATATGATATTGCCGATGTCAGAGACTTAGCCAAAGGAATTTTTTTAGCTTTATTCAAAGAGAACTGTTCTTCCTCTTACATTCTTTCCGGTCAGCAAATTTCACTGAAGGATATTCTTTTGAAGACAGCTGAAGCTTACCATACGAAAAGACATGTTATAGTCTTCCGAGCTTGGCTTGCCCATATCGGGGTTCCTTTTGTAAAAATATATTTTTCAATCAGGAAGAAGAGACCTTTATATACGTCTTTTGCATTATCGGTTTTAAAGCATGCTAATACCTTTAACGGCATCAGAGCCAGAGAAGAATTAGGTTATTGTCCAAGGCCTTTAGAGGATACTATTACGGATACTGTTAACTATCTTGATCAAAGCGGTGTTCTGAAGAAAAAGAAGTAATTATTGGGCAGCCTATATTGAAATATGTAAAAAAAGAAAAGCGTTTTTTTGGCTTTCCTTTTTTTAGCTATAATTTAATGTAAACTAGTTTCCCCAAGCAAAGAGAGGATTCATGATGACAAAAGGAAAAACTGTTTTGAAGCTGGGTTTAGTGTTTTTATCGTTATTTGTTTCTGGCTGTAGCGATAAAGCTTCTTCTGTGAGTTAAGAAGAAATCAGTTCCGATACCAGTTCTTCTAGTAGCAGTTCTTCTAAAGAGGAAGATACTACTAAGAAGTACGGTCTCAGCATGGATTATAAGAAAGGCTTTAGGATTCTTTGGCTGACTGATATTCATCTTGGAAATCCCACTAATACGTATGACTACAATGAGGAAAAAGAATACACACACCTTAGAGCCATGATTGAAAATGCTAACAATCCCGATTTGATTGTCTTAACCGGTGATGTCTTTGAAAGAGAAACCATTGATCAGGTGGATGCCTTTGTTGCTTTCATTGATTCCTTCAACATCAAATGGGCATATACCAACGGAAACCATGACCCTAGTGTTCTTATTAAAGATAAGTTCTACATCAATAGAAAAATCATGGCAGCTAAGAACTCCCTCTTTGTCGACTATGAGAATGACGATCTTTATGGATTAACTAATTATTTCATTAACCTAGTCAGTAATAATAAGACGGTATACCGTCTTTATATGGTTGACAGCAATAGCGCAGAACCCATGGATTCCATCAAAGGAGACAGTGATGCGGATGTCATTCATCTTGATCAGCTACAGCATATAACCAAAATCAATCAGGATCAGGCTAATAACGCGGCCGGTTTATCTTTCTTCCATATACCATTACGTGAATATGTCAATGCTTATCAAGGATACAGTGATAAGTTATATGATGGCTTCGGTGCAAAGAAAGACAACATCGGTTATGGCTATGTCAATAACGGCGCCTATACTGTCATGAAGGAAGCGGGAGTCATAGCAACCTTTGCAGGTCATAATCACGGCAATGACTTTGATGTCGATTATTTTGATGATGATAACCATATGGTTTTATCCTGTGGATTAAAGGGAACTGATTTAAATTATTATGATCCCGACTTAGTCGGCTATAAAGTCATTACTTTGCCTGAGGACCCTACTACTTTTACTCATAAGAACATTGCCGAAACCAAATTTGGGTATTAAAAGAAAGAAAGGAAAATCTTATGAAAAACAGAATCTTCAGAATACTGGCACTTGCCGCTGCCTTTACTTTAGGAATAGGTTCGCTTTCTTCCTGCGGTTCTTCTCTTTCTTCATCCGGTGAAGCTAATCAAGCTGTTGTGGAATTAGTTACTAATAATAACGGTACCATCTTAATCAACGGTTCTTCTTTAAGCCAAAGTGTTCCTCTTAACCAGGAAATCACTGTTACTGCCAGACCTAATGAAAGCTATTATCTTGACACTTTGATTGTAAAAGGAACTGATGTTACTTCCTCTTTGTCTTTTGTACCAGTCGCAGCCAAAAACTACATTGTCAGTGCCACTTTCTTAAAAGAAGCCGATAAAAGCAGTTATAAAGTTGAGCTATCTAGTGATTATTTTGTCGAAGTCGGCAATACCCTGCAACTAAAGACCACCGTTTATGGGCCGGATAAAAGAGTTTCCTATTTCTGCAGTGATCCGGATTTAGCCAGAGTTGATGAGAACGGCTTAGTAACAACTAAGAAAGCCGGTCTTGTCACTGTCACTGCTAACGCTGTTGGTTCGGACATATCCTCTCCGGCATGTGCCTCAGTCGGTTTCTTTGTTGCACCTCACTATATAGCCAGAATGGTTGACTCCATGAAAGGCTATCAAGTCAATGATGGCATTGCCCTAAAAGGAACCATCTCTTATTGCTATAACCCTTCGACTGGAGCTGACCCGGAAGAATCAGCCATGTTATTTCCTTATCAGTTATCGATCATCAAAGATGAAAAAACCGGATTGAAGATTGATTTCAATGTCGAAATCAATAGCACGGCCAGTTTTCTTAAGATCATTTTATCTTACATTACTACCGATACGGGTTTAACTGCAGCCACTGCTTTCGGAGTCACTTTCCTGAATGACGGCTACTTGTATGTCTATGGGAAGAATGATCAAGGAATCTGTTTCTTAAAGAAACTCAGTATGGCCGATAGTGTCGTTCCGTTTATTTATACTCAAGTCAGTAAGCTTATAACTTCCTCTGAATCAGGAGAAGACAGTGCCAATACCCTCATTTCCAAAGAACAAATGACTGCTTTAATAAATGGCGGATACAAGAGCTATGGATTTGCGACTTTGGCTACTCTTCTTAATATGGTCTTTACCTTTGATGAAGACCCAAGTGTTGGAATCCATGCCGTCAAGTACCATTTGGCTACCTTACAGACAATGATTGATTCTCTGAAAGAAAAAGCCTTAGCCGCTTTAAAGAAAAAACTAGGCGAAGATTCTATTGCTTGGTTTATGGCTAGTACTATTGTTCCTAATCTCTTTCCAACCCGTTTAACGGATGCTAGTTTCACTGTCAAATTAAAGGATGATGGTTCCTTTGATTCTTTCTGTTTTTCCATTATTGACACCAAAGGAGTTACGGAAAGCGGAGCTACAAAATCAGTTAAATACACTTACTTAAGTATTGATTATACCAAGATTGCTTTTACAGAAGATTACCTTACTAACCTAGAAACCAGTTTAGTTCTGGCAAGTGCTGAACAAGATAAGATTGCTAAGGCTACTACTCTGAAGAATACTCTAATCACGGATATTAAGGCTTCACCCATCATTGATAAAAGTAAAGTATCTTCCACTACTGCAAAGCCAGAGAAAGTTTATTCCATCTATGATGCCATCAACTTCGGTTCATCCTTTGTTTCTGACTTAACAGCTTATCGGGATTATGTTGCGAGCCTGAATGATGAAGCCAGTAGCAATTATGTTTCCAACCTCTCCTTCAAGAAATCCGCCAACTTAGATGAATACGTTCCTTATACGGGTTTCAAGGCTTCTCTCTCTTCTAACCTTAATAACACCTTGCCTGATATGTATTCCCCACAAGTAAACGATAAGATCGTTCTTCATTCATTCTCAGCCGTTGGTGATTCGACTCTCACCGATCCTATTGATGCCTCGGCTATCACTTTCAAAATGAGTGATGACAAAGGCAAGACCGTTGATAGCAGTATTGCTACCTTTGATTCAACCACTAATACCATTTCTATCTTAGGAACACCTACGGCTAATACTAATTTAGTTATTACGGCAACTTCCTCCTATGCTACCTTAACTTACCGTCTATGCCTACTAGCAGCTTAAGGAGAATTACGGGCTTTTTAACCTGAATAAAGAAACTCGGGTTTAAAAGCCTAACCGTTTTCCTTCTTTATCACTTAAAATAGAAGAAGACGAAACGCATTCATTTTGCTTTAAAAGTTTCATGAAAAGAAAAAGAACTATTGCTACTAAGATCATCGTTCCGGTATTTATTGCTGTCCTCCTTTGTGAGACAGCTATTTCCTTATCCGGCTTTTATATCTATCAAAATAACAATGAAGAGACCTACCGGGAAGAAAACAAAAAACCCACTATGGGTCTAAACGAAACTTTTAATTCCGTCCTGATCATAGATACCTTTGATAGTATGCATACCATCTATCTAAATAATACTCCGGCAAAGTCAATCACCGAAATGACTGATGAGGAGAGGCTTGCTTATTACGACAAATACAATGATATCACTAAAAAAACCGATGAAGAGGATAAATCCGGCTATTATTCCTTCTATGAAATTCTTTTTTATGGAAGCACCTCAGCAAGTAACAGTGATGGCGTCTATATAGGTTTTACTGATAAGATTAACAATCGCTTCGTCTGTCTTTTCTCAATGGATAAATCAACTGATGTTGTATCTATTTATACCATCGGTTATTTCTTTGATTTACCAAAGATTGTTGCTGATTGCGAAGAACAGGGGAAGACCGCTTATGATGGTGTCAAATACAATCACAATTCCGTAAAGATGTTTGGCTCAGGCATTAAAATGGATCTTTTGACGAATGAGGACTGTTGGATCCCCTTTGAGCAAAAGACCAGTGTCATCAACAAAAGCCTTGATACCTTCATGATGTTCTTCTTCGGATCGACCGGAATGATCACAGCTATCATTCTAATTTCTTTGTACTTTCTTTTAAACCGTTACGCCATTAAGAAAATCCGGTTTCTGTCATTGCGGTCTCAGGAATACACGGAATCTTTGAAGAAAGGAGAATTCAAGGATATCTTCCAAAAGTCAAACAAAAGGCCGGATGAGATTATCACCCTTAACGATTCCTTCTATTACTTAGATATGGAAATGCGGAACTATGTCAAAAAAGTCTCAGATTCTGCCAAGGCCAGCGAAAAGCTGCAATCAGAATTAGCCTTAGCAAAAGGCATTCAATTAGGGGCTCTGCCAAAAAATAACATTCACAGCAATTTTTTATCATTGCAGGCCTTCATCATGCCGGCTAAGGAAGTTGGGGGTGACTTATATGGCTATGGTGATTTAGAAAATGAAATCCTTTATTTCTTTATCGGCGATGTCTCCGGAAAAGGAGTGCTGGCTGCTTTATTCATGATGCAGGCCAAGACTCTTTTACAGGAGAATTTAGCTAATAATGATTTATTAATGGCAGTATAAAGAACCAATGACACTTTAGTCAAAGAAAATGATGAGGAATTTTTCTTAACTGCTTTCATCGGCTTACTAAATACAAATACCGGCTTACTAAGGTTCGTCAATGCCGGCCATGAGATACCATTTATCACTGAAAAAGGCATTTATCAGAAACTAAAAGAAGAAGCTGGCATTCCTTTAGCGACTATGTGTGGCTATCAATATAAAGAACAAAGACTGACTTTGAAACCTAATCAGCGTTTGTTCATATATACAGACGGTGTCTCGGAGTCACAGGACAAGGACGGCAATCTTTATGGGCGTAATCACATAGAGATGGCACTTAATTCTTTAGCTTTAGGCGATGACAATGAAGTCATCAAAGGCATGCATGATTCTCTGAAAGAATATTCTTCAGGAAGAGAGCAGTACGATGATATTTGTATGATGTCCTTAACCTACTTAGATAAAACGGAGTTTTTAGTAAATGAAGAAGCAGACTTAGAAAAGATACCGGATTTCGTTCAAAAGAAATTAGGTGACTATTTGAAGAAAGATGAAATTTCAACTATCTGTGTAATTATGGATGAATTAATCTCAAATGCCATATTTTATGGTGAGAACAAATCCGGAAACATAACCATCGAACTTACCTATGACCAGGCTGAAGGCGTTAAAGGAATAATCCGCGATCAGGGGCGGCCCTTCAATCCTCTTAAAGAAGCTCCCAAACGAAAAGAAGGCCAGATTGGTGGCCTAGGTATAATTATCTCGAAAGGTTTAACAACCTCGATGTCTTATGAAAGAGTAGGTTCATCTAATGTTTTGACTTTCTATAAGAAATAGAAAACTGAATATTTCCGAATTTATTATTGTTTATTCCAGAAGCTTTTTGATTCATATTTAAATCAGAAACTGTTTTTTATTTTTGACATTGAAGTTGGTTTTAAGATATTGAAGTAGATTCTTCTGAATTATTTAGTCTATTCCTTTCCGGAAGCGGTTAAAGTGATAGAAGAATTATCCTTTATAAAAGTCAAGTAGCAGTTATTGTATTGATTAAACCCAGTTGCTGAACTGCCTTCGCCTACTACATCATTAAATGTGTAGAAAGTATTTTCCTTATATAAGCTAATCAGATAACGGTGAGTAGGGATATATGAAAAGCTGTATTCATATTTGTTATTAGCGGCATTCAGGTTTTTGTTTGTTAAATATTCTTCACCATTTGACCCATTGATATAATCATGATCAGTCATTTGAATACTGAAGTCCGTAGGAGCAGTAATTGACCCAAAGTCAAAAACAATCTTCTCATTCCACTTAGTTAAAGTGACACTATCGGCTACAGTTAATTAAAATATTACCAATAAATGTATCTATACAGGTTTAGAGGCTGGGGACGCGTTCTTCTTCGGCCTCCCTCTCTTCCTTTTCTCCCTGGGCGCAGCCTCCGCTTCTTTGAGGCCGAGCCTCTCCAGCATATTGATCAGTCTCGGATTCATCGCCGAAAAGACGAACCCCCCTTCCTTCTTTATCTTCAGGGCCGAATGGATGTCGTCTAGGACATCGCCGTAACTGCTGTCGTCCAAGAGCTTCGCCTCCTCCATCTTCCTCATCGTCCTCCCCGTCACGACCTCCGAAAGGAAATCGATGACTTCTCATACCGTATGTCATCTAAAGTTTTTTTGAAAGCATAATTATCACCCATAAATTGCGTCTTGATTTTTGCTCAGTTAGTAATAGACACTCACTTAAATGATATTTTGTAATTAAAAAAGGGCTTTGACAGCCCTCTTTTTAATCTTTACGAATTCAGATAATTGAAGACAATATTGGATGCATTGTTGGTGTAGTCCCAATAATAATGGAAATTACTTTCCGTCTCATAAGAAAGGTCGTAGAGATTGACAGTGATGTTTCCTTGACTATAGAGAAGAATACTGTCACCAATGTAATCAATTGTTCCAGGAATACTGATAGTCAGGCTTTGTCGTATGTCAGTAGTAAGATAAGAGAAGGCACCGGCCTCTATTCTTTCTATACCGGAATCGCGTAGGTCGATATGACCAGATAATGAATCACCGTTAAAGGCATTCTCGCCTATTATCTTGACTTTCAAATTATCCATCTTGAAAGTAGCATTACGGCAGTACTGGAAAGCAATGTTTCCAATCGTACCAATATTCGAATTAGATAGATCAATAGTTCTAGCGGAGCAATTATAGAAGGCCCCGTAATTAATCGTTTCAAGATTGGCAATATCATTTAAATCAATATAATCAAATGAGCAGTTATAGAAAGCATAGGAGCCAATATAATTAAGTTTTGGTCCAAAAGGAGTCGCAGAGCGATCAAATCTTACACCAACAAAAGAATTGGATTCAATTCTTTCGATGTTGTTTTCAGAAGTAAAGGAAATGCCTCTCAGTTGGGCATAATAGAAAGCTTTAGAACCGATGGTAGTGACAGTGGGAGCAATCACTGCTTCATAATTGCTGATATAATTAGGGAAAGTGTATCCAGTGCCAATTTCAGTCACTGGATGAATCATTAATTCACCATTGACTCTTTCAGCATAATAAGCCGGGAACTCAACCTTTTGGAAATCAGCATGTCCTTGAACCCAGTGGACAGTAAAATAATTGATAGCAATCGGGCTATTGTTAGTATTGACACCATCATCTACAAGATAAGTGTTGGAGAAAGTAAGATAGTTACGCTTGCGGTCAATATTCTCTACCTTGTTGCCGAATTCATCATAATACCCGACATCGTTAATATCAGGAATATTGTCAAATGTCCATTCAGGAATGGTGATGTCGCCTACATCAGCGACTTCATTTTTGGTATTATCAAAAACCCAGAAGCCACTTGCTTTAGAAACAAGAACACCTAAACCGGTCACTAAAAGGCCTAATGAACTTAAGATGATGACTCTTTTTAAGCTTTTTCTTTCCATGTTTACTGTCCTTGCATTAGCACAAGAGAATTTAGGCTAATTGAAGTCTAGTTTTTATAGCGTGATGTAAGGAGAGCAGAAGATTAGGAACAACATTTAATAAAATGTTCGCCTCACTCTGTTTTAATGCTTGGTAATTATAAGGGAAAGAAGACCAGTATTTCAACTTTGAAACACCCTATAAAACAAAATCAAACTTTACGGATGGTATTACTATAAGTTTAAAGTAAAAATATATTACTTTTTACCAAAAAATGTTAAAAAAATCATTATTTAGGTAATTAATATGAGTTGACAAATCTTCAAAATAGTCAGATGGCTTTTTTAAGAATTATCATATTTGCATACAATATAATAATAGTTTCCCAACGCATAGGACTATATGATCCGACCTGAAAAGGCCAGAAAAAGCCATTCCTGAGCCCGTTTCCCTTCCGCGATTCCCCTCGAAGGGGATTTTTCTTGCCGGGATGGCCCGGAAAAGCCTCGGAAAAGTGCCTTTTCATATGCGAAAGATGTTG
>Ga0172378_10005451_pt1 | contig 11887 bp, 10 predicted proteins | sample GrowelOW332metaG_FD_119755 | JGI IMG/M metagenome (GOLD analysis project Ga0172378, IMG submission 119755) | Groundwater microbial communities from an aquifer near a municipal landfill in Southern Ontario, Canada - Pumphouse #3_1 metaG | ecosystem: Environmental > Aquatic > Deep subsurface >... | reverse complement strand
TGTATCGCTAGTATCTGTTGATAATTTCTTTTTAAAAGTTTCCGTTGCTAAATATACACAAGCAATAGAAATTAAACACATAAATGCCAGAAAAAGTGATATTGGCCAGGAAGCCCCATCTGCTGAATCAACCAAAATAGTAGCAATCATAGGCGTCAGCCCACCAACAAGACCTGCCATTTGAAATCCCAGCGAAATGCCCGTATAACGCACATTAGTTTTGAACAATTCTGAAAAAAACGCCGGCTGTACGCTGAACATAGCTCCCAGCCCAATAGAATAGGCAAATATTATAGATGCATACAACACCCAAACATTACCACTGTCAATCAGCCAGAACATTGGAAAAGCAAACAGCAGCGTAACGATCGCACCAAACAGATATACAGGTTTGCGGCCAACTTTATCCGATATTGCGCCAAACATTGGAAAAGTAACCAGTGCTACTGCCGCCGAACATAAAACTGCATTTAAAGCCACACTGCGATCAAGACCAAGGTTATGGGTAACATACGATAAGATATAAGTGCATACCGTAAAACCAAGTACAATTTCACCCATCCGCATACCCATTGCCACTGCTATTTCTTTTCTGCCCGATTTTAAAAGCTGTAAAAGCGGCATTGGCTTTTTGGCTGTTTCTTCACCAGCTGCATTGGCCTTCATTGCAGTAAATACAGGACTTTCTTTTACATGCAGCCGAATAAATAAACCAATCCCTAATATAACGATACTGAGCAAAAATGGAATTCTCCAGCCCCATTCTAAAAATATGCTGGCCGGTATAATCGCAATGGCTCCCGTCGACAGGAAAAGTCCTACAACATTGCCCAATTGAACAAAGGTGCCAAAAAATCCCCGATGCCCTGCCGGGGCATATTCAATGAGCATAGTTGTCGCTCCACCCCACTCACCGCCAAGAGCAAAACCTTGTATTAAACGAAGTACAACAAGCAAAATCGGAGCCAGTATACCAATAGAATTATACGTGGGGATACAACCAATTAAAAAAGTTGCAAACCCCATAATTAAAAGCGATACGATCAGTACAGACTTTCGCCCTGTCTTATCACCATAGTGACCAAAAACGATGGCACCAATCGGACGACTTAAAAAGGTAACTGCTAACGAACCATATGATGCAATGATTCCTGCCACCGGAGATAATGATGGAAAAAACAAGTGTGGAAAAACCAGGGCAGCAGCTGTTCCATAAATAAAGAAATCATAAAACTCAATGGCCGTGCCTACCATGCTTGAGCCGCCTACTGAAAACAACTCTTTGTATTGATGTGAAACTCCGGTTTCATCGATGTATGTTTTATGTGATAAATCAAACATAACATTTCCCCTTTTGCAAATATTCTGTTTTTAGCTAATCTCTTTAACTGTTTTTACAATATTTTCCACAGTCAATCCATATAATGCAAACAATTCTTTCGACTCACCCGACCGGCCAAAACAATCCTGAATACCAATCTTTTTTACGACGGTCGGTTCAAAGCTTGTAACAACTTCACTTACTGCGCTTCCCAATCCACCAATAACATTATGGTCTTCAACTGTCACAATACCTTTTGTCTCTTTTGCTGCCCGGACAATCGCCTCTTTATCAATTGGCTTAATACTGTACATATCAAGGACTCGTACCTCAATGCCTTCTCCTGCAAGAACCTTTGCTGCTTCAATGGCCTTCGACACCATCGAACCAATCGCCATGATGGTTATATCCGTACCAGCCCTGAGCTGCTTACTTCCGCCCAAAACAAATTCTTCATTTTCATCGTATAAAGCTGCATTGGCATCGCGTCCTACTCTCATAAACATCGGACCTTTATGCTGTGCCATGAGTTTTACGATTTTTCCTGTAGCAACATGATCCGCCGGAACTAATACACTCAGTTTTGGAATACTGCGCGTAATCGCCAGATCTTCAATAGCCTGATGCGTCGCTCCATCGCCACCACATTCTATGCCGGCATGCGTTCCTACCACTTTAACATTAAGTTCCGGATAGCATACGGAGTTTCGCAGCTGTTCAACCGCACGCATACTGACAAATACCGAAAATGTACTTGCAAACGGTATTTTGCCGGACGCCGCTAGTCCTGCAGCAATACCAATCATATTTTGTTCAGCAATCCCACAGTCTATATATCGTTCGGGAAATTCCGCCTTAAATCTGATTGAATTTGTCGCCTTTCCCAAGTCCGCATCAAGAACAACAACATTATCATTTGCCTGACCAATTTCTGCTAATGCCTTCCCATAAGCTACTCTATTCGCTTCCATCAAAGCACGCCCCCTAATTCTGCAATAGCCTGCTTTAACTCATCACTGTTTGGGGCTTTGCCATGCCAGTCTACTTTATTTTCCATAAAAGATACACCTTTACCCTTTATTGTATTCGCAATGATAACTACAGGACCGTTTGTAAGTCGATCCGCTTCATCAAGAGCTGCGCCAATCTGCTCAATATCGTGCCCATCAACCGATAGTACCTGCCAACGACTTGCCTTAAAACGATCGCTGACATTTGTTATATTCATAATTTCTTCATTTGTTCCATCTATTTGCAAATGATTATAATCTACTATGACCACTAAATTATTCAGGTCAAATTGGGCTGCACTCATCACAGCTTCCCATACCTGGCCTTCCTCACACTCACCGTCTCCCAGCAAGCAGTATACACGGTAATCCTTTTTATCCATTTTTGCCGCATAGGCCATGCCTACAGCAGCTGAAATTCCCTGCCCGAGCGATCCTGTCGACATGTCAATACCCGATGTATGTTTCATGTCGGGATGACCTTGTAAAAAACTGTCTGTCTGTCGCAAGCTTTTTAAATTCTGTAGTGTTATGTACCCTTTTTCCGCTAAAGCCGCATAAAGAATTGGACAAGCATGTCCTTTGCTCAAAACAAATCGATCGCGTTCCGGCCACGCTGGCTGCTTTGGATTTATACGCATTTTATAAAAATACAGAGTGGCCACAATATCAGCCGCTGACAGAGATCCTCCCGGATGCCCGCTTCCAGCATTCGCAATTGCCTCCAAAGCCAGCTGCCGCATCCGATCTGCCTTTTTTTTCACCATTTTTACATCGATCAAATTTTATTCACTCCCCACAAGATTTCCTAACGATCAATTTCGGCTGCAAAATTATTTTTTGTTTTACAGTATAAGGATTTTTTATCTCATTTATTAGTACCTCTGCCGCTTTTTCGCCTAAAGCGAATTTTCTCTGATGAACAGTTGTTAACGGAATGTGCAGCATGCCGGCTTGTTCTATATCATCATAACCAGCTAGGCCTAAGTCCCGTGGAATTTCAACGGAATTTTCATGACAATATTTCAAAACTCCCATAGCCACAGTATCATTGATAGCAAAAATTGCATCTACAGACTTCTCAATTAAAAACTTTGCATATTTAACACCATCAGCAAAAGTTGCCGTACTGTTAAAAACGATACTGTCATCCCGATCAATTTCACTATTTTTCAACACGTCTGTATACCCGCGAAAACGGTCATTACTGGCCGAGGAATTTTTATTACCTAAAATAACACCAATTCGTTTATATCCCAGCCGAATCATATGCTGAATAATTTTTCTTGTTCCTGAATAATTGTCGTTCGTTATAAAGCTGACATCCAAATCAGCAATGTAATTGTCTACAAAAACCAACGGCGTATTCGTTTTGATGAAACTTTTATAATCATCTTTGTCGGAGCTGATTGGAATGACAATCGCGCCATCAACCCGCTTGCTTGTTAAAAAAGTTGAATACATCAATTCATTTGCCTTATTTCTGTCACTGTTGCACAGTAACAGCCCATAGCCTCTTTTTTCCAAATACGCACTGACACCCTTGCTGATAAACGCATAGTACTGATTCGTAATATCCGGAACAACCAACCCAATCATATTCGTTTCATTGAGTATTAAACTACGCGCTACAGAATTAGGCTGGTATCCTTTTTCTTCACAAACACGCAATATATATTCCTTTGTTTTTTGAGAAATTCCCGTACTATTATTTAATGCACGTGAAACGGTAGAAACAGCTACATTGCATTCTTTAGCGATATCTTTAATTCCAATCATTGCCAACATCTCCCCATTATATAAATATATCATTTTGTAAAATATCTTTTACTACAATCAAATTCTATTATATAGCATTAACAGATATTTATTAATATATATTGGGCAGCTTCCCTGACAATATATTGGTTTTTACAATTGATATGTACGATCCGTTAAAGATTTTATTTTATCGGAAACGTTTCCCATAAAATACTAAAATTATTCGTAATTCAGATAATTACAACAGTACGCTATCATCTCCAATCCATATTTCATATAGTATTTCTGCAGATTCAATTAAAAGGAAACGTTTCCGTTAATTCACAGTATATAAGCTTTTATTTAATAAGTCAATAAAAAATTCACATTATTATAAATAAAAACTGTTTTATGTTTTATTTCATTATCAAGCCTTGTTATCAAACAAATCTAACCATCATTACACAAATGTAGGAAAAACACCTACGCAATAAGCTTTTTATTCTTACATAAAAATCAGACTTTTCCCGCTACTTTTATTTTTGTAAAAATGAGATACTATAGTATAGATATTTTTCTGTACATAAACTGTAAGAAAGGAGATATTTTATAAGAGACTCTGCTCGAAAGAAATACAATTTGTCATAGTGTAAATGAAAAGGGGGATATACATGATATCACAGATTTGGAATTTTTTTAAAACAGGAGTTGATCTGCCTTTAATGACAGGCGATTCAAAAAAAATCGCTGCCGAGTTTAACAAGCGTCGTTGGCAGGTATTCACTTCTATTACAATGGGATATGCGTTATTTTATGTAATGCGCCTTAATTTTTCTGTCATCAAAAAACCACTTATGTCTGCGGGCATACTAGACGCCCAGCAATTAGGTATTATGGGTTCAGTATTTTTTGCAACATACGGAATTGGTAAATTTACAAATAGCTTTTTAGCGGATCGGATGAATAATAAGCGGTTTTTTGCTTTCGGACTTTTTATGTCTTCTATTGTTACTGTAATTATGGGCTTTTGTAATGCATTTTTACCACTTGTTGTACTCTGGGGAATTAACGGCTGGTTTCAATCTTTTGGTGCAGGCCCTTGTATTGTTGCATTAAATCAATGGTTTAGTAACAAAGAACGTGGAACTTATTATGGTGTTTGGTTTACAAGCCATAATCTGGGTGCAGCGTTTACCTACGTAGCAACTGCAGCAATTGTTGGTGCCTACAGTTTTCATATGGGCTTTATTATGCCAGGTATTTTTTGTTTAATTGGTTCAATTTTCATTTTTTTCTTTATGCATGATCGGCCTGAAACGTACGGCCTGCCAAATGTTGCAGTTTTTAAAGACGATGCTGCACCTGCATCAGTTGCTAGTGATGGTAAATCTGTTAGCCAATTGCAATGGGAAGTTGTTAAAAATCCTGCTGTATGGATTCTTGGGCTTTCCAGTCTTTCGTGTTATATCACACGTTATGCGATTGAAAGCTGGGGAATTATTTACCTTACTGAAATAAAAGGTTATTCAACCATTGGTGCTGGTGGTGTTCTTGGTGTTATGCAGTTTGCCGGAATTTTCGGGGCCTTAACGTGTGGATTGTTTTCTGATAAACTTTTTAACCATAAGCGTAATATGCCTGCATTAATTTATGGTATATTATATATTATTTCGATTGCAACTTTCTTATGGGCGCCATCAAATATTACGACGGATATGTTTAGCATGCTATTATATGGTTTTACGATGGGAGCATTAGTATGTTACCTTGGCGGACTTATGGCGGTTGATATTTGTCCAAGGCGTGCGACCGGTGCAGCAATGGGTATGATTGGTCTTTTAAGTTATGCCGGCGCAGCGATTCAAGAACTTATCAGTGGTTATCTGATCAATGCTAATATGACAATTGTTGAAGGAAAAAAAATGTATGATTTTACTTTGGCTGGTGACTTTTGGGTAGGAGCAGCAATTGTCTCTTGCTTATTAGCTACTTTGGTTTGGAATGTAAAAGCGAAAGAATAGTCAGTTGTTTCATTTTAACTATCGTAAAAATCATTTATGCGTGAGTTTATTTTCAGGGACTAAATGCGATTTTATATCGTGTTTAGTCCCTTTTAGAGTACAACTATTTTATTTAAAGCACGTTGTCGATTAAGATAAAGCAAAATATAAAAAGTTATAAAATTTTTCATTCTTGCGTTAGAATTATCATTCTTGCGAAAATATTTTGTCTATAGTATACTTATTATATTATTGCGTTTTTTAAGGGTTAAAATAACCCTTTCTTTAAAAAGGGAAAGGACTTTTATGCATACATTGAATCGACTGATGATAAGCATCCTTTTTTTTTGCCTGTTGTTCGGACTAGCAGGTTGTAACAAAACAGAGAATTATATTGATTTCAGCAAAGCACAGCCTGTGCCAGCAAAAGATTACAGCGGTGAAAAAGAGCAGCGACCCCTGATTATTGCATTAGCTTCCGTAATCTCACCAGAAGAAACCATCAAATTTTATAGAATTATCGCTCAGCATACTGCGGAGCTTACTGGGCATCCTACGGTATTGGTTCAGCGCAAAACGTATGCGGAAATCAATATGCTGCTGTCAAATGGTGAAGCAGATATTGCTTTTTTATCCACAGGAGCCTATGCTGCTTATCATGGCATGAATGAAATTGAGCTTCTTGCTATGGCAGAACGTGATGGGGACTCGCTTTACAGCACCGATGTTATCGTACATCGCGACAGTACAATATATTCTTTAGCAGACTTAAAAGGAAAGACTTTTGCCTTTACAGATCCCCTGAGTTTATCCGGGCATTTAGTCATAGAAAATAGTTTGCTTAATCAAAATACGATGCCCGAAAAATATTTCAAACGTTATTTTTATACATATAATCATGATAAATCCTTATGGGCTGTAGCAAATCATATTGCCGACGCGGCCAGTATTGACAGTCAAATTTATGAATATGCTAAATTAAAAACACCCGAATTAACGGAGCGGGTCCGTATTATTGCTTCACTGAACCCGGCTCCAACAGGGCCGTTGGTTATACGTAAAAATCTTCCGACCGCACAAAAAGAACAGCTTCGGCAAATCTTTCTGGAAATGAATCAAGACCCGGACACTGCTCAGGCAATGCAAAAATTGATGATTGATCGTTTTGTTCCGCCGCAGCCGAAATTGTATGAACCGCTGAAAAAAATCTATGATCGGATTAGTGCTTATTATGCAAACAGTCTTTAAAAAACTCAGAAGAAAAACAACCCATCTCAGCTTGTATTATAAAATTAATATTCTTGTTGTTGGTATGATTTTAGCCTGCGGACTTTTGATTGGCGGTATTATGCTTCAGACAACGGCACAGCTTTTTGAAAATCAATTAGATAAACGCGGCATAGAAATAGCAAATTCGATTGCATCACTCAGCAGCAACGATATTTTACTTGATGACCATTTTTCTATTTCTGAACGTCTAAACAAAACAAAAAGTAATAATGAAGAAGTTCGTTATATTCTGGTAACAGATTCTACGGGACATATTTTAGCCAATACCTTTACTAATTATCTGCCAAAAGGATTGCCGCCTATACGCTTACCTGCCAACCCTGGTGCGCCTTTAGTCAGCGGGTTCAACAGTAATGAAGGCTCCATTCGTGAGGTTTTATTTCCTATTGAGAATGGATCCATTGGTTTTGTCCGTATTGGCATGTCAGAAAACATCTCCCAACTTTTACTGAAAGAAAAACTAACAGAAATCATTTTTACTATTTTAATCGTATGCGTTTTAGCTGCTTTGGGAGCCACACGATTGTCCTATATGTTAGTTCAGCCAATTCGTTTTCTTTCAGAAGCAGCCTATCAAATTCAGCAGGGAAATTATAACATACACACCCGTGTTCCCAGCAAAGATGAAACCGGAAAATTGGCTGCAGCTTTTAATGCTATGGTCGGCAGCCTGCGTAGTAAAGATAGGGAAAATAATAAGCTTTTACAGGAAATCCATACAAAAGAAGCTCTTCGTGCTTCTTTGATCAAAAAACTATTTACGGTTCGGGAAGACGAACAGCGGCGTTTATCACGTGAATTGCATGATGAAATAGGGCAGTCGATGGCATCCTTGCTTGCTTATATGAAAGTTCTGCATGCAAAGCTGGTGACCCATGAACAAAAAGCGTTACTTGTAGAAGCCCGTGATGTTACGGTTGCTGTTTTGGAAGGTCTGAGGAAAATGGCCGTTGAACTCCGTCCACCAGCACTGGATTATTTAGGGATTATGACAGTTCTCGAAAGATACACAGCAAATTTTAGTGTGCAATATGAAATTGCTGTTTGTTTTGAAGGCCCGAAAGAGAAGATTTCTGTTTCGAATGATGTTGCTTTGTCGCTTTATCGGATTTTACAAGAAAGTTTGACGAATATTATTCGGCATGCTAAAGCGGATCAAGTAAAAGTTCATGTAACTAAAAATCAAAAATCAATTTGCATGGAAATTTGCGATAACGGTCAGGGTTTTCAAGCAGATTTCCTGGAAGTGGCTCGCTCAAACAACCGCTTGGGATTATTTGGTATGCAGGAACGAGCAGAAATGCTTGGCGGAAGTTTTGAAATCCGATCTACCGTGGATCGCGGTACGACAATTATTGCAATTTTACCGATAGGAAGTGATAACTTTGTTAAAACTGAAAATACTTTTGGCGGATGATCATTCCGTCCTGCGTGCTGGTTTGAAACTGCTCTTGAATAGCGAAGATGATTTCATGGTTGTTGGCGAAGCAGCCGATGGTGAAGAAGCGCTGCAACTAATTGAAACAATACCAGCTGATATTTTATTACTGGATCTTTCTATGCCAAAAATGAGCGGTTTGGAATGTCTCCGGGAAATAAAAAAACGGAAACTGCAGCACCGCATTAAAATTCTAGTTTTGACAATGTATCAGGACGAGCAGTGTATAAAAGAAGCCATGCAGTTAGGTGCCTTTGGTTATTTAGAAAAAAATTCATTGGATACAGAATTATTTCAAGCCTTGCGTACAATTGCAACAGGAAATCGTTATTTGCGTCCTAAAGATAAACAGGTTTTACTAGAAAGTTTTCTAAACACTTCAGAAAATGACGGTTCAAACAAGCAGCAATTATTTTTGAGTGTGCGTGAAAAAGAAGTGTTAGAGCTTCTTGTCCGAGGACATTCTATGAGCTGTATTGCCGATATTCTTTATATTAGCGTAAAAACTGTCAGTACCTATAAAACACGCTTGATGGACAAGCTTAACTGTACAAAGAAAAGTGAACTTGTTGAGTACGCTTTACGGAATAATTTACTAGGTCCTGATAAGAATCAAGCTCCACTATAGAGTAACTCCGCCATACTTTTAGAACATCAGCTTTTTGTGATAATTCTTTTGATATTTCGGTGTTACTCCCTCTATTTTCAAAATTAATAAACAATAAAAAGGCCTGGTGATAGTATGCCCGTTTTAACGGATATACTGTCGCCAGGCCTAAATTATAAACGTATCTAAAGCAATAAACACACGATTTTATTTTTTAAATATGCTTTATTTACTTCACCAAATATCCTCCATCCACCGGTATAATAGCACCTCCCAAGTAATCACTCGCATGCGATGCCAGAAAAATACACGTTCCTTTCATATCATTACCAGTTCCCCAGCGATGTGCCGGAATACGATCTGTAATCTCCTTGTACCGCGGATTTTTCTGATCAAGAAGTGCTTCATTCATTTTTGTCGCCATATATCCCGGAGCAATTGCATTTACATTAACACCACGACTGATCCAGTCATTACTCATTTCTTTTGTCATCTGTGTCACACCGCCTTTAGCTGCCGAATATGCTGGTACAGTCTGTCCACCAAAAAACGAAACCATCGAAGCAATCGTGATAATCTTGCCATAACCTTTTTTCAACATAACTTTTGCTGCTTCCTGACAAAGGATAAAAACCGAATTCAAATTCACATTAAGAACTCGATCCCATTCTTCAACAGGAAAAACTTCCGCACTGTAACGACGCTGAATTCCATGCGCTGTCACAAGAATATCAAGTGTCCCGTCTAACTTTTCAAGACAATCATTAAATGCCGTATAAACTTCTTCGCGCTTTTCAAAATCACCTACTACACCATGGCATTTAAAGCCCTTATGGCAAAACTCTTTAGCAACTTCGTATACCTTATCTGACGTTCCAACAATCGCAACTTCGCAGCCAGCTTCCATCAGACCTTCTGCCATGCCATACCCCAAACCTCTGGTTCCACCTGTAACAATCGCTTTTTTTCCTTGTATATCAAAAAGATTTATCACTTTTATTTTCCCCGCTTTCTATTTTTCATCAAATAATATAACCATTTTCTTTACTGTCGTATTAGGATGCTCTATCTTGTCAAAGCCTATTCTATTTCGCTGAATTTATAAATATTATCGTAATTCTATTAAAAATATGTTTTATTCCGAAATAGTTTTACTTGATTTTTCCTTTGCATCACTTACTGAAAAATTTGTCATTGCGGTTAAAGCAACTGCCAATAACAACGAACCTGCCATAAATCCATACGAGGCACTTGGACTTCCTGTAACACCATTCAAATAACCGATAATGTATGCACCAACAAAAGATCCCAATGCACCAAAACTAACAATAAATGCAGTTGCTCCAGCTGCCACATTTTTAGGAATAATTTCAGGAATAGCCGCAAAAAATGGCCCATATGGAGTATACATAGACGCTCCGGCAATAACCAGCAAGCTATAAGAAAGCCAAAAATTAGATGCACCAATGAGGTAGGAACCTAAAAAGCAAATTGCACCAATTAGCAAAAACAGCACTACTACCCCTTTACGGTTTTGACTTCGATCAGAATAATAAGACACACTAATCATAAACAACACTGCTATTGCGTATGGTACTGAAGTAAGCCATCCCGTTTCTACAAGTCCCATATTCGAAGCATTTTTTAAGATAGATGGTAACCACATAATAAATCCATACATACCAATATTCCAAAAAAAATGTACAAAAGAAAAAGCTATTACTTTCTTTGTTCTAAATGCTTCTCCATAATTTTTAATAGGTTTTAATCCTGTTTGTTCTTTCAATAAAGAATCTTCCAAATATTTCTTCTCTTTTTCACTTAACTATTTAGCATCTCGAGGACGATCTACAAATATGCTCCACCAAATAACAGCCCAAATAATAGCAGGAATTCCTTCAATAATAAACATGTTCCGCCACCCAAAAGCGTCGCATAAATATCCTGATAATACAGACATCCATAATACTGTAATTGGATTACCTAAAAACAACATAGTATTGGCTTTTGAACGCTCTTGTTTTGTAAACCAGTGACTAAGAAAAACCAACATCGCCGGCATTACAACACTTTCAGCAACACCTAGTAAAAACCTAACAACATATAACGTATTAATATTATTTACCATACCAGTAGCAACAGCAAGAATTCCCCAAAATATTAAACTCCAAAACACCAATTTTTTTGCACTGCGTTTTTCTGCATAAATTCCACCAGGTATCTGAAAAAAAAAGTATCCAAGAAAAAACAATGCTCCTAACAAAGAAGCTTCACCAGAAGTAATTTGTAAATCATTTGCCATACCTGTAGCTGCCCCAAAACCATAATTTGCCTTATCAAGATAAGCTAGACTGTAAGTAATCGAGTAGACAAATGCCTCACGACATCTGCCCCTCACAGAACCGTACGTGCAGCTTTCCCGCATACGGCTCTTCATAATAACTTTCACTTGAATAAGCTCACATATATCTTAGGCTTTGC
>Ga0172378_10005449_pt1 | contig 11888 bp, 9 predicted proteins | sample GrowelOW332metaG_FD_119755 | JGI IMG/M metagenome (GOLD analysis project Ga0172378, IMG submission 119755) | Groundwater microbial communities from an aquifer near a municipal landfill in Southern Ontario, Canada - Pumphouse #3_1 metaG | ecosystem: Environmental > Aquatic > Deep subsurface >... | reverse complement strand
TGAAGACAGAACGTGCATCTGATAGTATCCTGGCACGAAGCTCCGGGCTCTGTGGCAGATGAACGAGAAGCAGCTCAAGCGCTCCTGCTTCCTTTGCTGCGAGGCCTGCTTCTCTCCCGCTGCTGTGGTTCGGCTTGCCCCCGATTCCTGCTTCGTGGACCATAAGGCTGCATGATCTGGCCGCATCAGGAATCGGAGTGCTGCTGTTGCAATCGGCAAAGCAGGCGATGCGGCTGCTGCCATCGTCGAATACGAATCCAGTGGCAGGCACAAGATGGTTCACAGGGAACGGTGTGATTCGAAGATCCTTTATTTCAAAGCTCGAATCCGTGCATTCATTCAGCTCAATCGGGAACATTGCCTTCTTCTGCCTGAGGCCGAAAACGTCGATGATCTCGGATGCCTTTGCAAGAGTCTCTCGGTTCGAATGGATTGCAAGCGTCCTGGAACGCCCGCTGAGCCATAGATTGTGGATCAGAGACGGCAAGGCATAGATGTGGTCGATGTGCGAGTGGGTGAGAAGCAGGGCATCTATGAGCTCTGGGTTCAGAGCGGAGTGTGCAAGGTTCTCAAGCGGCGATCCGCTGGAGTCGACAAGCACCAGAGACTGGCCGGTGTGCACTGCGAATGAAGTGTTGCCCCCAGAGCTGCCTTGGATTCCACCGCTGTTTCCGAAGAAGACAATCTTCATTTCGATGCCTTCTTCCTGCTGCGTATGATTGGGAATACGACAGAAAACACTGCGAATGCTATGAACACGATGCAGATCGGCTTTGTGAAGAATGTCATGTAATTGCCACCGGCAAGCTTCACGGCCCGTCGGAAGTTCTCTTCGAACATGCTTCCGAGAATGAGCCCGAGCACCAGAGGCGAGAATGGGTATCCGTTCTTCTTGCAGAAGTAGCCGAGGATTCCCATTGCAAGGGCTACGCCCATGTTGAAGATTCCGACGCTTGTCGCCTGGCCGGCAATTGCATATGCTCCGATGAAGCTGAGCATCAGTACCAGAGGCATGAGGATCTTCTCAGGAACCTTGAGTATCTTCGGATAAAGCCTTACTCCGGCCAGCTGGAATACTGTCATGAACAGATTGGCAATGAACATTGTGATGAAGATTGCATACACAAGGCTCATGTTCTGGGAAAAAAGCTGGAATCCAGGATTCACTCCCTTTACCATCAGGGCACCGATGAGGACCGCTGTTGCGCTGTCGCCCGGGATTCCAAGTGAAAGAGCAGGAATCAATGCGCCGCCTGTGACTGCATTGTTTGCCACTTCCGGGGCGAACACGCCCTCAAGACATCCGGTTCCTACTTCCTCAAGCTTTCCATTGGAAGCATTTGTTATGGTTCTGGCCGTATCGTGGGCCATGAATACTGCAATTGAAGCGCCTGTTCCTGGAATCGCCCCTATGATGGTGCCGATTCCGAGGCTGGCGAGGATGATCTTCCACATCGAGCAGACCTTTCTGAACGACGGGAATATGTGATCGATCTTCACATCAGGGATCTCTGCCGCAGGCTTGGTCAGATGCTCGGCCGAAAGCAGCACCTGCGAGATTCCATAGAGTCCGATGAGGCTGCTTGTCAGATCGAGCCCCTTTGTAAGCGGGGTGTGGCCGAGAATGCTTGCAAACGGTATGCGCAGTGCACCGCTGAATGAGTCAGTGCCGATCAGGGAAAGAGCCATTCCAAGAGCGCCCATGAACAGTCCTTTGAGAACGGACTTGCCCGAAACCGAGGCTATGATTACAAGACCCACAAGGGCAAGAGTGGTCTTTTCTGCCGGTCCGAAGGCAAGAGTTGCCTTGGCAATGAGAGGGGAGAAGAAGACGAGGCAGAGCAGTGACCCGATTCCTCCGATGAATGAAGCCACCACGGCTCCGCCGAGCGCCTGCCCGGCTTTTCCTTTCTTCGTCATCTTCAATCCATCTTCAACGGTGGCTATCGCATTCGGGTTGCCGGGAATTCCGAGCAGGATTGCCGGAATGGATGCGCCTGAGACGGCTCCGCAGTAGACTGCAAGCAGCAGGCCCATGCCTGTCGCAGTTGGAAGATGAAAGCTTATAGGCATCACTAGTGCGATGCCCATTGTGGCGGTCAGTCCTGGAAGGGCGCCAAGGATGATTCCAAGCACCGATCCTATTGCCATCCACAGAATGGTCTGAATGTTTGCTACCTGGCTCAGGCCCTGCATGAAGAAGTCCATATCCACCTCCTACCAGCCGATGAGGCCTGAAACAAGATTGACAAGGAACAGCTGCTTGAAGATCAGATAAAGCGCTTGGGTGGAAATCAATGAAATCATTCCAGCCGAGAAAGCCGAGTTGACCTTGTCAGACGAACTTGCCTTAGGCAAAGCCTTCCTTGCTATGAAGACCGCTATGAAGACAAGAGCAGCGGCGGCGATTGCTGTCACTGCAAGAATCGCTCCTGACGATGCGAAGAATCCGGAAAGAGATCCGTTTCTTGAGGCTATCGTCATGGAGCGGGTGATGGTTCTGCCTACGGTGTACACCGCCAGAAGGACTGCTTCTGAAATCAGCATCCCGAAGAAGAAGGGTTTGATGCAGTCCTTCCCGAGACCGAGATTCAGGTTTATGAATACAAGAATATACAGCGCCAGGCTAGTGGAAAGCAGGAAGCCCAGGAACCTGGAAAGCGCTGCATACAGTATCGAAATAATCAGGACGCTTAGAAAAAGCCGTCTGTCAACCGGATCCATCTTCTTCTCTGCTGTTTGTGTCTTCTTGTCAGTAAGGAAGATATAGAATGAAGAGGCGAGCATGAAGATTCCAAGGATCAGCGGGATGATCATCCCGCCTGGGTCTCCTCCTATCTCGTCCCCGAGCATTCGGCTGTCTCCTAGCGCCACTATATAGATTATATAGAGGGTTGAGAGAATGGTAAAAGAAAATGGCACTGCTTTCCGGTTTCTGAACATGGCTTTATCCTAATTGCCGAACTTGTACAGCCCTGCTTCCTTGAGAATCGGGGTGTAAGAATCGATCAGAGTCTGGTCATATTCGGCATAGTCCTTGGTCTTGAGGAAGTAAGGGATAAGTCCCTTGGTCTTCATGTAAGTCTGGAACCTTTCTGTGTTGAATGCCTTCTCGGACATGTCGGCAAGCCAGTCTATGGCCTTCTGAGGAGTTCCCTTCTTGACGGAAAGTGATCTGAAGCTGCCTCCAGGAACCGTGAAGTCAAACCCAGCTTCCTTGAGGGTAGGGACATCTGCAAGCTGAGCAAGGATGCTTCTTGCAGGGGTCAGGATCACGAGCGGCTTCAGGCCGTCGATGTTGTTGATGCATTCGCTCTGAGAGAAGATTCCAGCATCGCAGTGACCGCCGAGGACGGCAGGGATGAGCTCCGCTCCGCCGTTGAAAGCGGTGACATTGAATGACTTGTCGCAGTTGAGGTTGATTCCGATCGATGCTACTCCTGTAGCTCCGGTCTGGCCGGCGTTCCCGAGAACTATCTTGCCAGGATTCGCCTTGGCTGCCGCAACAAGCTCTTCGAATGAGTTGTAAGGGCTGTCCTTCTGGACGCAGATCACGAACGGATCCCAGTTGAGAGCCGCAACGTAATCAAGCTCTGTGAATCCTGCGGTAGTGCCCTGAAGAGTGGCGCTTACCGTATGGGTTCCGGATCCGAGAAGGGTGTATCCATCCGCTTCTCCGTTGAGAAGTTCGTTCGTTCCGGTGGCACTGCTGCCGCCTGGGATATTGGTGATGATGAAGTCTGCCCCAGATACCTCCTTGAGGCATTCGGCGAACTCCCTGAATATCAGGTCAGTTCCGCCTCCGGCAGAGAATCCTACGACGATTGTGAAGCTTTTTTCAGGATCAGGGAACTGTGTTTCCTGAGCTGCCTGAGCGAAAAGCGCAGGTGCGAGAACCAGCAGGATTGCAGCAATTGCAATGATTTTTTTCATAGTAACCTCCCTAAGGTTTAATCATTGATTTCATGATAGCTTTGCTTTTGCAAAAACGCAAGTGAAAGAATTCAGAAGTTGCATAACTTTCGAAAACCTTGCGAAATATTTCTTTTATCTTGTGTTTCGAGAGGATATGGGATAATATCTGGATGAGGTTCGAATGAGAAAAAACAATTCACTTGACAGTTCATCTGCAGTCCTTGTCACAGGGGCTGCGGGATTCATAGGGTTTCACCTGAGCATGAGGCTCATGGAGCTTGGTGTCCATGTTGCGGGCATAGACAATGAGAACAGCTACTACGATGTATCCCTCAAGCAGAGCAGAATAGCCATTCTGAAGAAGAACGGGCTTTTCTCCTACATGAAGGCGGACATCTCCGATTCTGATGCGGTAGAGAAGGCCTTCGTGCAGTTCAAGCCGGATGCAGTCGTGAACCTTGCCGCCCAGGCCGGTGTCCGCTACAGCATAGACAATCCTCAGGCTTACATCAAAAGCAACATTGAGGGCTTCTTCAATATTCTTGAAGCCTGCCGCCATCATCCGGTGAAGCATCTGGTCTATGCCTCATCCTCTTCAGTATATGGGGCAAACAAGAAGGTGCCTTTCTCCACATCCGACAGCGTGGACCATCCTGTCAGCCTGTATGCGGCTACCAAGAAATCCAATGAACTGATGGCTTACACCTACAGCCATCTGTACTCGATTCCAGCAACAGGCCTGCGGTTTTTCACAGTGTACGGGCCATGGGGCCGGCCTGACATGGCTTACTTCTCGTTCACGAAGAAGATCCTTGCTGGAGAGCCTATCAAGGTATTCAATTACGGAAACATGAAACGCGACTTCACGTTCGTTTCCGATATAGTCCATGGAATAGTGGACATCATTCCCAATCCTCCGGAACCTGACGAGACCGGCGCCTTGTACAAGGTTTACAACATCGGGAACAGCAGGCCGGAGAACCTGATGGACTTCATCCATACGCTTGAAGACTGCCTTGGGCGCAAGGCTCAGATTGAGCTTCTTCCGATGCAGATGGGAGACGTCCCCGCAACCTATGCGGACGTGTCTGATCTTGAGCGTGATTTCGGCTTCCATCCCTCAACTGCAATAGCAGAGGGGCTTTCGAAGTTCGCCACATGGTATTTTGATTACTACGGAGACAAGAGATGAAATGCGTTGTCCTTGCCGCCGGATATGCAACCAGGCTCTACCCGCTTACGAAGAATTTCCCGAAGCCGCTTCTGAAAGTCGGTTCCAAGACCGTCCTGGACTGGATCGTGGAAGATGCTGCCGCCACTTGCCCGATCGATGGCATTTATATCGTCTCCAACCATAGATTCGCCCATTTCTTCGAAGACTGGAAAGCAGGATCCAGGATTCAGTGTCCGATTTCCGTTATCGACGATGGAACCGAGACGAACGAAACCCGCCTCGGTGCAGTGATGGACATCAAGAAAGCAATTGACGACGGTCACATCGACGATGATCTGATGGTGGTGGCCGGAGACAACGTGCTTGAGTTCTCCCTGGGCCTGTTCTCCCGGTATTTCGCCAGCAAGAAGACCACATGCATCATGCGCTATGAGTTTTCTCCGCTGAAAGGCCCATGCAAGTACGGAGTATGCTCATGCACTGATGACGATCTGGTGCTGGAGATGAAGGAGAAGCCTGACAGCCCGAGAAGCCATTGGGCGGTTCCCCCGTTCTATATCTACCGCCGCGAGGATCTTGGACTGATCTCGGAGGCGATAGCGGGCGGATGCCCTGTGGATGCCCCTGGCTCGTTCATCGAATGGCTGTGCGCCAAAGTGAGCGTTCATGCATTCCGCATGCCTGGCAAGCGTTACGATATCGGGAACATTCAGAGCTACGAGCAAGTCCAGAACGACTATAAAGGCATCCTTATTCATTGAAATTACTGGTTTTTCTGGCCAAACACTTGATCTTCGGCCATCGTCGGCTATTTCTTGAAGTATTCAGGAAAGGCTTTCTGATAGTCTGAAGTCTCGGTCTCGATCTTGGAGATATGCTTGCGGTCCAGGGCTATGACAGCATCCGGATTGCCGGTCCTGATTGCATCAAGCAGCCCCTGATGCTGGACAAGTATGTTCTGAAGGATGTCATCGAACAGATAGCTGACCATCCGGATCCTATGGTAGTTGCCGCTGCTGTTCTTCATCGATTCGAAAACCTGGATATGATTGCATTTCTTGAAGAAGAGGCTGTGCATGCTGTCGTCAAGCTCAAGGAACTTTCCTGTGTTGCGGCAGGAATATGCGGCTTTCTGATCATCGAGCAGCCGCTCCCACTCGGATGCAAGCTCATCTCCGAAGCCGTTCTTGCCTGCATTCTCGATTGCGCCAAGTTCAAGGTAGAGCCTGGAAAAGCGCTCGTCGCGCACCTTTTCAAGGTCGATGAGCGAGACGAAGGTCCCGCTCTGGGGCTTGATCTCCACCAGTCCTTCGCTCTCAAGAGCCTTGAGGGCATCCCTTATAGGGGAGATGCTCACCCTGTACAGAGGCTTGAGCGCAGAGAAGCTCAGAGGCGAGCCCGGCTTGAGGCTCAAGCTGAGGATCTTCTTTTTCAGGTCGCTGTAAACTTTATCTGTAAGCATAGGGAAAGTATAACCCGTAATATCGATAATGTAAATAACAAATATCAGTCAATCTTCAAGCAATTTCGGAATATGAAAATATTTGTTGCAACTGATATATTAGTGTGGTATACTATGCAAAACGATATCCGGAGGTATCTATGAAGCTAGATCTGCAGAGCATGTGCGATCCTTCACTGCGTGAAGAATGGGAAAAGGCCGGCTATAAGCTGCCGGAGTTTGACATAATGAAGATGAGGAAGAACACAGCACGCGCCTGCCGCTGGGTTCACTTCGGGTCGGGGAACATCTTCAGAGCATTCCTCGGAGCCAAGATGCAGGACCTGCTTGATCAGGGCCTGGCAGATACAGGCATCGTGGTCGGGGAAGGCTTCGACTGGGAGATGATCGACGAAGGCTACACTAAGTTCGACAACCTGTCCATCGATGTGACTCTCAAGGGCGATGGAACCGTGGAGAAGCGGATAATCGCAAGCATCGCAGAATCACACAAGTGCAGCACTCAGCTGTGTTCGGAATGGAAACGCATGTGCGAGATCTTCTCCAACCCTGCGCTCCAGATGGTGAGCTTCACGATTACCGAGAAAGGCTATGACATCACGCCGGCCTACGTACAGAAGGACATCCCGCTCGGGCCAGAGAAATGCACCACGATCTGCTGCATGGTTGCAGCGCTCCTTCTCAAGCGCTTCGAAGCCGGTGCATTCCCGATTGCCGTTGTTAGTATGGACAACTGCTCAAGAAACGGCGAGAAGCTTCAGAATGCAATAGTGAGCATCGTATCCCAGTGGCATTCGCTTGGATTTGTCTCCGATGCATTCGTCTCGTACATTAATGATTCTTCCAAGGTGAGCTTCCCTTGGACAATGATCGACAAGATCACTCCGAGGCCCGACCCGTCAGTCTGCGAGATGCTGCAGAAGGACGGATTCCATGACGCTTCAGTAGTGGTGACATCAAAGCGCTCATACGTATCTTCGTTCGTCAACACCGAGGAGTGCGAATACCTTGTGGTTGAGGACAGCTTCCCGAACGGGCGGCTCCCGCTGGAGAAGGCCGGGGTGTACTTCACTGACCGCCAGACCGTGACCAAGGTCGAGCGGATGAAGGTATGCACATGCCTCAACCCGCTTCATACTGCGATGAGCATCATGGGCTGCCTGCTGGGATTCACCAAGATATCCGATGAGATGAAGGATCCTGACATAGTGAGCTACATCAAGACCCTCGGCTACAAGGAAGGGCTTCCTGTAGTTACCGATCCCGGAATCCTGTCACCTAAGTCATTCATCGACGACGTTGTGAACAAGAGGCTTCCGAATCCGTTCATGCCGGACACTCCTCAGAGAATTGCAACCGACACGAGCCAGAAGCTTGCTATCCGCTTCGGAGAGACGGTAAAGGCCTATGAGGCCGATCCTAAGCTTGATGAAGCCAGCCTGAAATGCATCCCGCTCGCTCTTGCCTCCTGGATCAGATATCTTCTTGGAATCGATGACAGCGGAAAGGCATTCGAGCCAAGCCCCGATCCTCTTCTCTCTTCAGCCCGTGCTGACATGGCAGGGATCTCATTCGGAAAGAAGCTTGAGAAAGGCCAGCTTGACAAGATTCTGGCCAGGAATGACATCTGGGGCTACGATCTTGGATCATCGAAGCTCAGGAATTCTGTGATCGATGATTTCGAACAGATGAACAAGGGAATAGGAGCTGTCAGAGCGACGCTCAGAAAGACAATAGGAGAATGAATCATGCTTAATCTTAAGAAGAACTGCAGATATGATCTGGTATGTCCGACCAGCATGGGAGTGAGAATCACCCCTGTCGGCAGGATGCCGGTGCACACAAGCTCTATGTTCGAGATGCAGGCAACCAGCGCCGAGAGCAACGTCCTCAACGTTTCATCGTCGCTTGGACTGCACACGAAGGTTCTTACAGCTTTCGTCAAGGACAGCCCGATAGCCGCCTTCATCAAGGCCGAGCTTCGCTTCAGGAACATCGAGTTCGAAGGACCGGATGTTCCTCAGGGAGGCGCCTGGGGATACCGCCATCAGTTCAACATAGCCGACAGCGGATTCGGCGGAAGAGGGCCTCGTGTATGGAATGACCGCAGCGGCGAAGTCGGGCGGAGCCTCAAGGCTTCTGACTTCGACCTTCACCGGATCTTCGACGAAGAAGGGGTCAGAATCCTTCATCTTTCAGGTCTTGTGGCTGCACTTAGCCATGAAACAACCGAGTTCTGCCTTGCAGTGGCAAGAGCTGCAAAGGCTTCTGGGACACTGATTTCGTTTGATCTTAACTACCGCGCCTCTTTCTGGAAAGGAAGAGAAGCAGAGCTTCGAAAGGCTTTCACCGAGATCGCTTCGATCTCTGATATCCTTATCGGAAACGAAGAGGACTACCAGCTTGCACTTGGGCTTGAAGGGCCTGAGGCCGGCGGCAAGGACCTTGAGAAGAAGATGGAGCAGTTCAAGGGGATGATCGGAGAGGCACGCAGGATGTTCCCGGATGCCAAGGTGTTCGCGACGACGCTTCGCGAAGTGGTCAGCGCGAACGAGCACAACTGGGGCGCGCTGCTTCTTTCCGGCGAGAACTGGTACATTGAGAATCCACGCCCGATCCAGATAATGGACCGCATCGGCGGCGGAGACGGGTTCGTGGGAGGACTGCTCTATGCAATCCTTTCAGGCAAGAATGAAGAGGACTGGATCAAGATGGGATGGGCGACAGGAGCCCTTGCCACAACGGTCACGACGGATTACTGCACCCCTGCAGACGAAGAGCAGATCTGGTCTGTCTATCAGGGAAATGCAAGGGTCAAGAGGTAAAAGATATGGACAAGAAAGCTGATATCGGGCTTATCGGGCTCGCCGTCATGGGCGAGAACATCGTAATGAACATGGAATCCAAGGGATTCACTGTTGCTGTATACAACCGGACTGTAAGCAAGGTCGATGACTTCGTCGCCGGCCGTGCAAAGGGCCTGAACATCATAGGCGCTCATTCGATTGCAGGTCTTGTGGCTGCTCTCAAGCGCCCAAGAAAGGTGATGATGCTGATCAAGGCAGGTGAACCTGTCGATGACATGATCGAGCAGCTGATCCCTGTGCTTGAGCCAGGCGATGTTATAATCGATGGCGGCAACAGCCACTACACTGACACGATCAGACGCTGCTCATATGTAGAGAGCAAAGGCCTTCTGTTCATAGGAACAGGGGTCTCCGGCGGAGAAGAGGGAGCCTTGAAAGGCCCTTCGATGATGCCTGGCGGGTCTCCTGCTGCTTGGCCTCTGGTGAAGCCAATCTTCCAGAGCATCTGCGCCAAGGTCGAGGATGGTACTCCATGCTGCGACTGGGTCGGAAGCAATGGTGCAGGTCACTTCGTCAAGATGGTTCACAACGGAATCGAGTATGGAGACATGCAGCTGATCTGCGAAGCCTACCAGCTGATGCGCGACATGCTTCACATGTCAGACGATCAGATGCATGAGGTGTTTGCCAAGTGGAACAGGACAGAGCTTGACAGCTACCTCATTGAGATCACTGCTGATATTCTTTCAAAGAAGGATGCCGACGGCTCTCCTCTTGTGGAGAAGATCCTTGACACCGCCGGGCAGAAGGGCACTGGCAAGTGGACTGGAATCGCCGCTCTTGACGAAGGCATTCCTCTGACTCTGATCGTGGAGGCTGTGTTCGCACGCTGCCTGTCTGCAATGAAGTCCGAGAGAATCGATGCCGCAAAAGCTTACAACAAGACCGGAATCCCTTTCGAAGGGGACAAGCAGGCTATGATAGAGGATATCCGCAAGGCTCTTCTTGCTTCAAAGCTCATCTCCTATGCACAGGGATACCTGCTGATGCAGAGCGCGGCCAAGACTTATGGCTGGGATCTGAAGTTCGGCTCGATCGCCCTCATGTGGAGAGGCGGATGCATCATCCGCTCTACATTCCTTGGAAAGATCAAGGAAGCCTTCGACCGCAATTCTGCTCTGCCGAATCTGCTTCTTGATCCTTACTTCAAGAACATGATTGAAGGACTTGTCCCGTCATGGAGAAGAGTCGTATCCAGCGCAGTGCTCTCAGGCATTCCTGCCCCGACTTTCTCTTCGGCTCTCAACTACTTCGACGGATACACGACTGAACGTCTTCCTGCGAACCTTCTTCAGGCGCAGCGAGATTACTTCGGCGCTCATACCTATGAAAGAGTTGACTGCAAGCGCGGTGAGTTCTTCCATACCAACTGGACCGGCGAGGGCGGCGCAACTGCTGCCACGACCTATACGGTCTGAGGAGAACAGATGCTTGAAAACAATGAAATCAAGGTGAAGGTCAAAGCCGCTCTTTGCGCACGTAGCCCGAAGAACATCCTGATGGTTGTCCCGGACTACACACGCTTCTTCTCCAATGCCGGGCTTATTGCCAACATCTCTTACCACTGGTGCAAGGACCACGGTGTCAGATGCAGCATCCTTGAGGCTCTTGGCACCCATGTGCCGATGACCGATGATGAGATTTCCTCGATGTACGGGGATATTCCCCACAGCATCTTCCATACCCATGACTGGCGCCATGATGTCGTGAAGATCGGAGAGGTTCCTGCTTCGTTCGTATCGTCTGTCACTGAAGGCCTCTGGACCGATGGGGTCGCTGTTGAAATAAACAGGATGGTCGAAGATCAGGATTTTGACCTGATCCTTTCCATAGGACAGGTCGTGCCCCATGAAGTGATCGGGATGGCGAACCACTCGAAGAACCTTTTCGTCGGGGTGGGCGGAAGCGACATGATAAACCAGAGCCACATGATAGGCGCTGTGTACGGCATGGAGCGGATGATGGGGCGTGACCACACCCCTGTGCGCAGGATATTCGACTATGCGGCCGAGCATTTCCTCGCAGACCGCCATGTCCTGTACATGCTCACCGTCACAACAGCGCCAGGCGGCGTGATCCAGACCCATGGCCTGTTCATCGGCGAAGGACGCAAGCCCCTTGAAGATGCCGTTGCGCTTGCCCAGGAGAAGAACATCGATTTCGTCGAGCATGGAATCCGCAAGTGCGTTGTCTACCTCGATCCAAAGGAATTCCACAGCACGTGGCTTGGGAACAAGGCTGTCTACCGGACACGCATGGCGATGGCGGACGGCGGGCAGCTGATCGTCCTTGCACCAGGTGTCCATAAGTTCGGAGAGGACCCTCAGAACGATGCGCTGATCCGCAAGTACGGCTATCGCGGACGCCTTCATACTCTAGAGCTTCTGAAGACCAATCAGGACCTGAAGGACAACATGAGCGTTGCCGCCCATCTGATCCATGGATCCAGCGACGGACGCTTCTCTATCAC
>Ga0172378_10005447_pt1 | contig 11890 bp, 10 predicted proteins | sample GrowelOW332metaG_FD_119755 | JGI IMG/M metagenome (GOLD analysis project Ga0172378, IMG submission 119755) | Groundwater microbial communities from an aquifer near a municipal landfill in Southern Ontario, Canada - Pumphouse #3_1 metaG | ecosystem: Environmental > Aquatic > Deep subsurface >... | reverse complement strand
TGGAGGAAGTAGAAAAAAATTTTGGTCCGGAAGTCACCAATCTTGTCGCCGGGGTGACTAAGTTGGGAAAGTTAAAATACCGCGGCATTGAACGTTACCGAGAAAATTTAAAAAAAATGTTTCTGGCCATGACCGGAGATATTAGAATTATTTTCATTAAATTTTGCGATCGCCTTAATAATCTTAGAACCTTAGAAGCTCTGCCGGAAGAAAAGCGGCGGCGCATCGCCAAAGAAACTCTAGAAATTTATGCCCCCATCGCCGGCATGTTAGGGATTTGGCGCTTAAAGTGGCAAATGGAGGATCTGTGCTTTAAATACTTGTACCCTGAAGAATTTCATGAATTGGAGCAAGAATATGAAGTCGAAAGAAAAGCGGAACGCAATCTTTATTTTCAAAAAATAAAAGATGTTTTAGCGCCGCGCTTAAAAGGGGCCGGAGTGGATTACGAAATGGAAGTTCGCTTTAAGCATCTCTATAGCATTTGGAAAAAAATGCAGAACAAGAAGCGCCGCTTTGACCAGATTTACGATGTTTTCGCCGTCCGTTTAATTGTGCCGACTATTAATGATTGTTATAAAGCGTTAGGAATCGTCCATACTTTATGGCGCCCGAAACCGAATCGCTTTAAAGATTATATTGCCGTGCCGAAACCAAATGGTTATCAATCTCTGCACACCACCGTTTTTGGTCCGGAAAATAAAGCCGTTGAATTCCAAATTCGCACCCAGCAAATGCACGAAGAGTCGGTTTATGGAATTGCCGCTCATTGGTACTACAAAGAAAAATCATCTAACGAAACGGTTGATAAGCAACCGCACTGGATTAAAGAAATTACCGAAGTTCAAAAAGAATTAAACAGTACGAAAGAGTTTGTTACCAATGTTCAGCTCAGTGTTTTTCATGACCGAATTTTTGTCTTCTCTCCTAAAGGTGATGTCTTTGAGCTCCCTGAGGGGGCGACGCCGATTGATTTTGCCTACGCTGTTCACAGTGAAATTGGGAATCATGCCACCGGCGCCATGATTAACGATCGGCTCGGCCGTTTGGACCAAGAATTAAAAAATGGCGATTTAGTTGAGATCATTCTTGATAAAAAACGCCTGCACCCAAGTAAAGACTGGATTAAATTTGCGAAAACAAAAAAAGCGCGTGATCATATTAAACAATATTCTAAAAAATCGACTCTGGAAAATATTAAACGTTTCATTCCGGGGATTAAATAAAAAAAAAGCCGCTCTAAAGAGCGGCTTTTTTTTGTCAATATTTTCTTAGAAGCGACGACGAGCTACTTCTTCAATTTTTCCTATTTTTCGTAAAAAGTCTTTTTCCTTTTTTAAGCGCAAGCCGGTTAGAGCTTGTTTCTTTTGTTGACGCTTAGTTTTTTCGGGAATTAAGTGTTGTTTTTCCCTGGCCTTTTCCAAACGCTTACCGTTTTTAACGGCACGCCGAAACTTACGCAAAAAAGATTCAAAACTTTCACTGGGTCGTCTTTTATAATCAGCCATAAATCACACCTACCTTTCTATTTATTTTTTTATCTAATTTATCTTTGACTTTTTTAATGGCAATCGTTTCTTGAGCACCTGATTCCATATCGCGAAGCAAAATTGTTTCATCCATAATCTCTTTCTTGCCTAAAATCAAAGTTACCTTAGCTTGTAAATTGTTAGCTTCTTCAAGTTGAGCCCTGAGGCCATCAACTGAAAAAGATTGACGAACATTAAAGCCAGCTAAGCGCAATTCTTCAAAAAGAAGTAAGGCGCGAACACGGGCAGACTCACTTAACTGAGCCACATAAATCAATTCTTGTTCGTCAGGATATTTATAAACGGCATTCTGTTCTTTAAGCCGAGCGGTTATTCTTTCTAGACCAATAGCCACACCACAAGCACTTTCTTTGCCTCCTAAAAAGGAAAGTAGGGCGTCACAGCGACCCCCAGCCGCCAGAGCCTGGCGCCCATTAGTATTGCCATCAACCCCAACCGGCCAAAACTCAAAAACTGTTTCACTGTAATAGCTCAAATTGCGGACCAGGTAAGAATTAAAATTATAAGGAATGTTTAAGTCATCCAAATATTCTAAAACTTTAGAAAAATGTTCACGACTCTCTACCGATAAAAAGTCAGCAATCTGTGGCGCGCTCTCGCGAGCTTTAAGACAAGCATCTTCGCGGCAATCTAAAAGAGCTAAAGGACTTTTAAGTAAAGCTTTTTTACAGCTATGGCAAAGATTGGTTCGTCGCCCCCGCTCTTTAAAAAAAGCGTTTAGTTTATTGGTATAATCGCGACGAGCATCGGAATCTCCTAAACTATTAATCTGCAACTGAAAATTAAGCCCCAGTTCTTTTAAATAGCGATAAGCCGCATTAATAATTAAAGCTTCAGAAATCGGCTTCGGCTCGCCAATGATTTCTAAGTCTAACTGATTAAATTCACGGTAGCGGCCGCCGCCAACTTTTTCTTGGCGAAAGACCGGACCAATAGCAAAAAGCCTGGTCGGTAAAGAACTATCTTCACTCTTATTCTCTAGATAAGCACGAAACATTCCCTGAGTCAACTCCGGGCGAAGGGCGCCTTTTTGCCCCGGATCCAAATCAACAGTAAAAAACTCTTTTTCCTGACCGCTGCGGGTAATTTTCTTATACATGCCTAAGTCCTCAATAATTGGCGTTTTGATTGGCGCAAAGCCATAGGCGCGGGCCAACTCCCAAGCCTTGGCCGTCGCTAAATCCCAAGTTAAAAACTCTTTGCCTAAATAATCCTTAAAGCCCATTAAGTGCTGATAAGTCTTAGCACTTTTCTTCTCCAAGTGGCGAACGGTCGGCTTAGTCTCCACCGGAGCAGTTTTTTTGACAGCAGCCGGCACCGGTTTTTTTTTAACACTATTTTTAGCAGCGGGCTTTTTAGTAGTTTTCGCTTTAGTCATAAAATTATCATTTTAATATTTAATACTGAGGCAGATCCTTATCGGTAAAGACACCCCAACGATTAATCGGAAACCCGCGAACCCAAACCTTACCGGTAATAAAGCTACGCTTCACTGGGCCGAAAAAGCGGGAATCCTGAGAAGCGTCACGATTATCGCCTAAAACATAATACTCATCGGCTCCCAATTTAACCAGGTTCTCGCTATTAGCAATAGTTATTTCATCGTCTGCCAAATAATTTTCTTTGAGAATATAACCGTGAGGATACTCTTCATTATAAATGTAAACATGGTTATCTTTTATTTGCACGGTTTCTCCGGGTAAACCAATCACTCGTTTAATAAAATGCTCTTGCGGATCGCGCGGGTATCTAAAGACGACTACTTGCCCCCGCTGCGGATCCTTAAAACGGTAAGAGAGCTCATCAATAATTAAGTATTCGTAGTTAGAAAAAGTCGGCTCCATTGAAGCGCCTTTAACATAAAAAGGTTGAATTAAAAAATAGCGAACCGCCACGATAATCACTATCGCAATGGCGGCCATTTTTATAAACTCCTGAAGGCCTAACAATATCTTTTTAAGCATAAATAAAAAATTGTTGAGCGCTTTATCCGTCAATAGAAAACGGCATCAACTAAAAACTTTTGCTATTATAACACTAAAGAAGCAAAAACACTAATCACTAACAACCTTTAAACAATAAGCATTCCGTCGCCAAAGGAGTAAAATTTATAGCCTTTTTTGACAGCTAGCTGGTAGGCTTTTTTTGTCAAGTCTTCACCAGCAAACGCCGAAACCATCATTAAAAGTGTTGATTGCGGCAAATGAAAATTGGTAATTAAAGCATCAACGGCTAAAAAATTATAACCGGGATAAATAAAAATTTTTGTCCAAGCGCCCAACTCTTCGGGCCAACCCACTTGCGCCCAAGTCTCTAGTGTTCGGGCGCTGGTCGTCCCCACCGCCACTAAACGGCGGCCCGCCTGTTTGGCGCTTCGTAAATAAGTAGCGGTTTTCTTATCAATGACCGCCCACTCCGCATGCATCTGATGATTACGGATATCAGCCTCTTTAACGGCCGCGAAAGTTCCCAAGCCAACATGGAGCGTAATTTTTTTTACGCTTATGCCTCGCTTTTTTAAACTCCTCAAGAGGCGAGGAGTAAAATGAAGACCGGCAGTGGGCGCCGCTACCGACCCCACTTTATTATCCGCGGCATAAACCGTTTGATACCGTTTTTTATTGGCCCTTAACTTCTGATGGGCGCTTTTTATGTAAGGCGGCAAAGGCATTAAGCCAATAGCGCTGACCGTTTTAATAAATTTAGCGCCACTTTGATTAAAAGCTACTCGCCAAGTGCCATCACCCTGATCATTGATTAGCGTCGCCACTAAGCCTTTTTTAAAAAATACTTTCAGTGCTGACCGGACCCGACCACCCACCAGACACTCCCAAACATTAGCTTTTTCTAAGCGATGTAAAAGGATCTCGACTTGGCCGCCACTTTCTTTATTCCCTAATAATCGTGCCGGTAAAACTTTAGAGTCATTAATCACTAAAACATCGCCGGGCTGAAGGAAATCAGCTAAGCACTTAAAATTACTTTCTTGAATTTCTTGAGTTTGGCAATTTAAAACTAAGAGTCGGGCCGCATCTCGTGGTTTAGCGGGCTCTTGACCAATCAGTTCTGGCGGCAAGTAATAATTAAAAGATTGTAGTTCGTAACTCATAAACCGAGCTGTCCAGGACGATTAATCTTTAGATGGCGATAAGCCGATTCGGTTACTAGTCGCCCCCGGGCGGATCGATCTAAAAATCCAAGCTGTAGAAGGTAGGGCTCATAAACATTCTCGATCGTATTTAGTTCTTCACCGGTGGCCGCCGCTAAAGTATTTAAACCAACCGGACCGCCATTAAATTTTTCAATAATCGTTTTTAAAATTTTGCGATCTGTTTGGTCCAAGCCCAAATCATCAATTTCCAACATTGCGAAAGATTCTTTACAAATCGGCAAATCCACCACCCCATCACTTTTTACCAAAGAATAATCGCGGACCCTCTTTAAGAGCCGATTGGCTACGCGCGGGGTCTTCCGGGACCGCTGAGCAATCTCGCCGGCCGCGGCTGGCTCTAAGCGGACATCTAAAACTTTGGCGCTGCGACGAACAATCTTCGCCAACTCTTCTGGTTGGTAAAATTCTAAATGGTAAATATGGCCAAAGCGATCACGAAGCGGCGCTGATAGAAGACTGGCCATCGTGGTGGCGCCAATCACCGTAAAGCGCGGTAAATCCAAGCGCAGCGTGCGCGCGGTTGGCCCCTTACCCATCACAATATCTAAAGCAAAATCTTCCATAGCTGGATAAAGAATTTCTTCCACGACTTTATTTAAGCGATGAATTTCATCAATAAATAAAATATCGCCTTCTTCCAAATTACTCAAAATCGCAGCCAGGTCGCCACTTTTCTCAATCGCCGGCCCGGAGGTCACCCGAATATTAGCCCCGGTTTCATTAGCAATAATATGAGCTAAGGTGGTTTTACCCAAACCAGGAGCGCCGTAAAGCAAAACGTGCTCTAAAGGCTCATCTCGTTTTTTAGTCGCCTTAATGGCAATTTCTAAATTTGATTTAATTTTTTCTTGCCCCACGTAGTCAGTTAATTTCTTAGGGCGCAAAGAGAGATCAAAGCGTTCTTCTTGTTTATTCTCGGTAGGACTGACGAGGCGGCCATCGGTCTCTAGTTCATGATCAAGTGACATAAAAAAATAATTACTCTTTAATTTAGATCTAGGAGCTCAATTTCTTGGAGAGTGGGCGCCGCCTTTAAATCAGGCTCTTGAGAAACCGGAATCAAAAAATCTTTACCCAGCTCCACTTCCGGCTCCGGTGCTAAGGGCGCGACATAATCATCCCAAGTGTCCTGGCCCGATCCGGCCAGATCAATTGGTTTGCCTAGGTATTTAGGCTTAACCTTAAAAAAAGTTTCTAACCAGCCTTTAACGCGAGCGAACATTTCTCGATTTTCAAAATAGTTAAGGTTATCATAATTCTGTTTATCAGCCACGCAACCCAAAGCTGGTAAATCTCGTTTCGCCGCAAAATATAAAGCTCGAGGCAAGTGAAAACGTTGGGTAATAATTAAAACTTCCGGCGCATTAAAAACTGCCTGGGCCCGATAGACGGAGTCATAAGTATCAAAACCGGCATGATCTAAGAAAATATCCTCCCCGGGGATGTTCTGGGCCAAGAGAAAATTGCGACCAGCAGTGACCTCATCATAAGTGTCGGTGCCATGATCGCCGGAAATGATAATTTTTTCAATCCGACCAGCTTGATATAATTCCGCGGCCGTCAGTAAACGATCAGAAAAAACCGGACTCACCGCATTATCATTATAGGCCCGAGCACCTAAGACTAAGCCTGCCGAATAAGTTTCCAGGCGGTGGCAATCAAGGGCAATGTTAGCCATCCCTTCTAGTACTCTAACATTGGCATACCAAAAAAGCCAAAGGCCAAAGAGAATTAGATATAATAAATAGCGCCAGCAGCTCCATTTTTTTCTCATAAAAAAGCGGTAAAAATTACTTTTTAAAAAACCCGATGCGGACAAATTTTATTATAATCACAAAAAGAGCAGACCGGTCCTGGAGTGGGCGGAAATTTCCCCTCGCTAATAGCCGTCATTTTAGCCAACGACTCTTGGCGCACCTTGTTTAAGAATTCCGGCTTCACCGTAAAAGATAGACGCTTCGGCCCCTCAAGATAATAGTAAGTCAGGCGACTAACCTTAACCCCAAAGAGATCTTCTAGAACTAATTGATAGAGACTGAGCTGGGTTTTACTATCAGTCGGCAAAGTCTCTTTAACGGTACCCGTTTTATAATCGATTATTTCCAGTGTGCCATCGGGCAAACGATCAACGCGGTCAATCGTCCCCCTGATAACGCGTCCACCCAACTTATAAGTAAACTTCTTTTCTAAATAAAGAATTGTTGACTCCCCTTGCTCCTGCCAATCTTTCCAAAAATTACGTAAACAGCTGAGGCCGCGCTCATAGTAAGCCTGACGTTCCTCCGGACTGCGATATCCCTCCTCCGCCCAATAATAATTGTAAATCTTTTTTAAATTTTCCTCCGTTAGCTCTTGCTCAGCCCCTTTAACAAATAGCGAGCCCTGTTCCGTCTCCTCTAAAGGTTTAAGAAAGCGATAAAGAGTACTGTGAATCAGTTGCCCAAAAATCAGATTAGCGTGATCAACATCGGTCGGAATTCTTAAAATATTGGCAAATTTATATTTTAGCGGACACGCGGAATAAGCCTCCAATTGCGAAAAAGAGAAATGGCTAGGCAAAGCTAGTTTTGAAAAAGTCTCGGAATTGTTAGCTAAATTGTCTAAATCATGAACCAACTCTAAATTTTGAACCGTCGTCGTGCCTACCTCTTGAACCGTCAACCCCATCTCTTCAATAAATACTGACGGCTTTTTCTTAAGTTTACCCCCGTAGTCTTGAGCGCCGGTTAGAAAGAGTTGATCTTTGGCCCTGGTAGCGGCGACATAAAATAAGCGCCGCTCCTCCTCAAGATGAGAATCGCCGGACGTAACCAAAGTTTTACTTAATAACTCTTCGGGCAAGGCAATCTTTTCCGACCGATTAATGGTAGGAAAACGCTTATCCACCAAGGTCACCACAAAGACATATTTAAATTCTAAACCTTTAGCCGAATGGATAGTCATTACTTTAACGGTGTCGTTATCAGCAAATTCTAAGCGCAAAGAACCGCTTTGCCCGGCTTCTAATTCCAAATCCATAAGCGCCACAAAATCTCGTAATTGAGGGCTAACCGCATCTTTCTCAAAGTTTTTAATTTTTTGGTAGAACTGATTAAGATAAGAAAAAGTTTCGGCATCACGATCAAAATCTAAATCAGTTAACAGGCCGGAATCATTTAAAAAATGAAGGAGCAGGCGGCTCGGCTCCATATCACTCACCCGCGCCGAATTATCTTTGATTAATTTAAGTAGGCGGGTAATCGCCGCTTGTGAATCAGGACTTAAGTCGGGGATGCTGCCCGCCTGATTTAAGGTTTCAAAAACTGACCACGCGTGCTTCCGCGCCACTTTATTGATGGCAATTAAATCTAGATAGGCAACTTTAAACTGCGGCAAATTCAACAAGCGATAAAGTGAGGCTGAATCGTGAAAATTATTTAACAAGCGCAAGTAGGCTAAGCAATCCAAAATTATCGTCTTAAAATAAAGCCCCCGCAAAGAAACGAATTGGTGCGGAATATTCTGCCGGACCAATTCTTTGACATAAGCATCCGCCATATTATTGGCACGAATTAAAATGGCGCAATCGGTCCAATCAGCCAGACCCTGGTCGTGTAAATTTTGGATTTTATCAACGACATAGGCGACCTCATCTTCCGCTCGCAAAAATTGCTGATAACTGACAGCCGGGACCGTCAAGTCAGAAAAATCGGCGCGGGCATGCAGCTGCTTATCAAGTTTTAACTTTTCTTCCAGGCGGTAAGGGTTATTATTTTGGATGAAGCGATAGGCATAATCTAAAATCTCTTGGCGGGAACGATAATTGTCTGTAAGCACCAACTCTTTAGCTTCCGGAAAATCATCCTTAAATTGTAAAATATTAGAAATAGAGGCACCACGAAATTTATAAATTGACTGATCATCATCGCCGACGACCGTTAAATTATTATTAGGCAGGGCCAATAATTTGACCAGCTCGTATTGGGCCCCATTGGTATCTTGAAACTCATCAACCATAATCTGTCGGAACTGTTTTTGATAATGGGCCAAAATCTGGGGGCGCTCTTTAAAAAGTTTTAGCGTGTAAACAATTAAATCACCGAAGTCTAAATAACTATTTTCCAAAAGTAGCTGGTTATAAGTCTGGTAAGCGCCCGCTAATTCTTCTTGGCGCAATTTTTCATCGGCAGCTAAATCCGGATTCGTACCAGCAACAGCGAGATAAGCGGCGGGAGGAATATTTTCATCCTTGAGCCGAGAAAAATGCTTTAGCAACTCAGAAATAAATTTAGTCGGATTGCCTAAAGGGCGATAATAATTTAACTTAAAGCGCTCTAAATTATTGCGCACTAAAATCCATTGCTCCGTTTCATCAATCATTTTAAAATCTGCCGGCAAGCCAATATCTAAAGCGTGTTCCCGAAGGATTCGCTCGCCAAAACTATGGAAAGTGTGAATCCATAAATCTAAATAGCCATAAGGCAGAGCTTTATCCGCCCGTTCCTCGAGTTCGCCGGCCGCTTTTTCCGTAAAAGTTAGCAGTAGTAAACTATTGCTAGAGTATTTTTGATTAAGTAGTAAGTGAACGAGCCGGGCAATTAACAAAGTGGTTTTACCGGTGCCCGCACCTGCGACCACCAAAAGCGGACCATCTTCATGAGAAATGGCAATCTGTTGGGTTTCGTTAAGTTTTTTTAAAATGTCGTCACTCATTTTTAAAATTTTAAGATTTTTTTAAGATTATTTATTTTAGTTTTGCTGGCGGGGCCAATTAAAGCGAAATTAAGGTTGCTGTCCTTAAAAATATTGCGAGCGACGCGACGCAAATCGGCAGCCTGGACCGCTTCAATCTTTTTTAAATATTCTTCTGGTGTTCTAAGTGGTCGTTTCATCGCCGCCTGTCCGCCATACCAATTAGCTAAAGAGTCTGAAGACTCGAGTGAGATAGCCAGGCGCCCTTTATACATATCTTTAGTTCGCTGTAACTCCGATTCCGGGACCAATTCACTTGTCAGGCGGTGGTAATTATCTAAAATCACGGCAATAGCTTCCTCTTCTTTCCCGAGTCTGATTCCCGCCGTGGTCGCTAGATAACCAGTATCGGTATAAAATTCGGCACTGGTGCGCACAGAGTAAGCTAAGCCGCGCCGCTCTCTGATCTCGCTAAATAGACGCGAACTCATCGATCCGCCCAAAATAGTCGCCAACAACTTCAGAGCAATTTCATCTTTATGGCTGGCCGAAAAAGCGCGCACCCCTAAAGAAAGCGTGCTTTGGTCAGTTTTTTTATATTTAGTTAATAACTGGGGTGCCTTTTGGGCTTCTTTGACTTTGACCTTATCCCGCCAATCATTTTTAGGAAAAGCAGAAAAATATTTTTTTACTAAGCAAGAATAATCTTTCGGTAGCCGACCAGCGACCACTAAAGTGCTACTACTGGCCCCATATTGACGCTTAAAGTAACGAAGAAAATCCGCTCGTTTAAAAAGTTTAACATTATCAGGAGTGCCGCCGATGTCGCGACCAGCCGGGCTATCACCGTAAAGACAGCTTTCTAGTAAATCATCAATTTTAAAAAGCGGGTTGTCCTCATACATATTTAACTCCTCCACAATTACACCCTTCTCTCTCTCAATATCTTCTGCCCGAAAGCGAGAATTTAACAGCATCTCCGACACTAAATCTAAAGCGTTTTCCAATTTATTGGCGGCCACCTTAACCCAATAACCAGTATATTCCTTAGAAGTAAAAGCATTATACTCCGAGCCAATTTGATCTAGAGCGGCCGCCAAAGTCCGGGCATCAGGATAACGTTCCGTCCCTTTAAAAAAGAGATGCTCTAAAAAATGGGAGAGGCCATTCTCTTTTTTGCTTTCATATTTAGAGCCGGTCCTAACCATCAGTAACACGGTGACGGTTTTAGTGCCCATTACCGGAACGGCGATAATCGGTAGAGAATTATTTAAAACTTGCTGATTATAAGTTGACATAAAATTTAATTCCTTAAGTCCTTTAAATTTAACACACCTCTGATATAATTAAAACTAGCCAGAGTTTAAGATTCCTGGCTTAAGTTTATTTTCTATGTCTAACTACAAACTTAAAGACCATGATCTAGTAACGGGAGAAGGCCGCGCCTACACCCTCAGGGTTAGAGACTTGGCGGATCAGGACAAGCCGCGTGAAAAATTGATAAACCAAGGCATCAGCGAGCTCTCATCAGCCGAATTGCTGGCGATAATCTTAAACAGCGGAGATAAAAAAGAAGGCGTTTTAGAATTAAGTCACCGCCTTTTAAAAGAATATGGCTCGACCGGACTAATCTCGCAAACTAATCCCGAAAAATTAGCCGCTGACGCCAAGGTTTCCTTAGTAAAAGCTTGCCAAATTGTGGCCTGTTTTGAATTGGGCCGCCGCTTTTTCCAGAAAAAACCGCATGGATCAGTGACTATCCGCACCAGCCAACAGGCTTTTAATCATCTTAAAGAAATGGGCGCTCTAAAAAAAGAAAACTTTCGCGGCCTTTACTTAAATAGTCACTATCAGTTAGTTCATGACGAAGTTATTTCAATTGGCACTTTAACCTCTGGCTTGGTTCATCCTCGCGAAGTCTTTCGACCAGCTCTAGAGTATGGCGCTGTTGCCGTCATTGTCGCTCATAACCACCCTTCCGGGAGATTAGAGGCGACAACCGCCGATAAAGAAACTACCAGCCAACTAAAGCAAGCCGGTGAGGTCTTGGGAATTGATTTTCTTGACCATTTAATTATTGCTAAAAATAAATTTGTTAGCTTAATAAGTTAATGTCTTTTTATCATTTAAAAAAATATCCTTCTCTATTTATTAACGATCAGGAGAGTGTTAATTTTCATGTAAAATCTGACGATTATTTTGGCACTCTCGCCACCACTCTTAGTCTTTGGCGACAGAGAGGCGTTTGGCCGGAAGCGGAAGGAGCGGAGTTGGAGCAAGACTTACTCTATCTGCAAAAAGAATATCTCATTAAGAAAAAACCGGATTAATTCCGGTTTTTTAATAGGGGTATTTTTTTAAACCTAATTTAAAAGCTATAAAGGAGGCTAGTGGATGAAGAATGTAGGTGACCAGGATAGTGCTAACAACTAAAGGAATGCTTACTTGGCCACTTAAATAAAGCATGATGCCAGTCAATACCATATAATCACCATGA
>Ga0172378_10005446_pt1 | contig 11890 bp, 11 predicted proteins | sample GrowelOW332metaG_FD_119755 | JGI IMG/M metagenome (GOLD analysis project Ga0172378, IMG submission 119755) | Groundwater microbial communities from an aquifer near a municipal landfill in Southern Ontario, Canada - Pumphouse #3_1 metaG | ecosystem: Environmental > Aquatic > Deep subsurface >... | reverse complement strand
TTCAGCACTATATTCAGCTGTTACGGGAAACACTGATTGCAGTATTATTTTTGTGTCTGGTGATACGTCTTTTATAGCATCAATAAGTTTTTTGTAGCAAGCGGAAAATTTATCTTTTTCCGCACCACCGCTACCGTTAACTCCTAATGTAATTATCATGTATTCGGGTTTGAATAATCCTGCGGCTGCGGATATTGTGATTTCCGTGTTTGTTTGGGGACAGTATATTGTTTTAGTGTTTATATCTGTATCAAGCAATAGAGTTCCTGAGGTCGGTGTCCAAACTTGTTTGGTGTTTTGCCCGTCGCTCAGTGATTCTGAGGCTATTAGATGATGAGTTGTGGAGTCACCAACAAAAATGATTTTATCTTGATATTCAATACCTGCGTCTTCTGTTTCTCCTAAAATCACAGAGCTTTGCACATAAGGATTAAGCGTTGTATCGGCGGCAGTTGTTAGCTCGGCTTGTGGGGTGACTGTTGATTTTACCGAATACAGCACACAAAGACCTATAACACAAAGTATGCCAAGACATAGTATTATAAGAGACATAATGTTGAATATTCTGTTTGAGTTGTTTTTATCAAATATTTTCATAAATACAAGGTGTCTCCTTAATGTTTGATACGAATTTTAAATTAATCTTTTCTGTAAATTGAGGAATAATTTTTGTCTTGCTTCTTTTCGGGATTTGTTTTCGACATAACAATCTGATAAATGGCCATTAAAATCGCATATGCAAGAGTTACGATAAATGTAACCACAAGAATATTTTTTCCAACAATTTCATCCACAATAGGAAGATAGATAAATAATACAAAGGTTAATATAGAAATGAAGTAATGGATAAGAACTCTTGCTATTTTGAGTATTGCTTTTTGCAATAGTATATAATTAGAAAAGGCAAGAGCCAAAGCAAAAGGGTAAAAGCATATTACTTGAATAGCTTTTATTGTTGCATCTGTGTTGTCTTGAAGGTTTATTACGCAGAATATTATTGTAAAAGCTATTGTTAAAACTGTAAAAATAATTGAAGAATTAAGAAAAATGTTTTTTATCGCTGAATATTTTTTGTTATTTTCTGATTTTATTTGATTAGCCATTTTGTGGTCCTTTCCAACAGTAACAGTATTATTCAGTATAACATATTTATACAATTATTTCAACAGATTTTTATAACATTTTAGCGAGAAAATATAAACAGCTGATGAAAAATTCCATCAGCTGTTATGTGAAATGCTTATTTTATAGCTTCACGCAGTTTCTTTATATTTTCCTCAAGAGTGGAACCCTTTGCATAAAGACTTGATGTGCCAGCAACAAATATATTAGCCCCAGCATCGCTCATTTTACGCGCGTTTTCAAAGCTCACGTTACCGTCACATTCAATTTCGATATGTCCGTATCCGCGCTCGTCAAGCATTTTACGCAGACGTGATATCTTTGAAAGGGTGGAGGGGATAAGCTTTTGTCCTGCAAAACCTGGGTTTACTGTCATTATAAGAACAGCATCAAGGTCGTCAAGAACTTCCTCGAGCACACAGAGTGGAGTTGCGGGATTGAGTGCAAGCATTGTTTTAGCACCCTTATCGTGAATTTTTTGTAGTGCTCTTTGCAGATGGGTTGCTGCTTCATAATGAATGCAGGCAAAGTCGCCTTCACGGAATTCAAACCAATCAAGCTTTGCTTCGGGCTTGTCTATCATCATGTGAATATCAAGTGGAATAGAAGTTACATTATGCAACTTTTTTATAAAATCGGTACCAAGAGTGTAATTGGGAACAAAAATGCCATCCATTATATCAATGTGGAGGTATTCAATTCCGCCTTTTTCAAGTGTGCGAAGTTCGTTGCCCATATTAAGAAAATCTGCACACATAAGTGATGGTGAAATTTGTTTTTTCATAAAACGCCTCTTTCTTAAATTTCTCGGTTATTATTATACATTAGAAAGAAATTAAAATCAAGCGGATTTGAATAATTGATACAAAAGTGGACATAATCAAATTAAAATATAACAACAATGGAGAAAAAGTATGAAAAAGTCTGCGTCAATATTTGCTGTGTTTATGATGTGCGTTTTAATATGTGCTTTGCTGCCTATACATGGGGAAGAGAAGATATATAGTTCTGTAATAAGGCTGCATGTTCTTGCAAACTCGGACAGCGAGGAAGATCAAAATCTTAAGTTGCTTGTTCGTGACAATGTATTAGCGGAAGGTGCAAGTATTTTTGCTGAATGTGCTAATAAAGAAGAAGCGGAAAAAATGATAACTCAATCAATTAGTAAGTTGAAAGAAATTGCACAGAATACCGTTTATGAAAATGGGTTTGATTATCCTGTTGAAATATATTTCGATAATGAAAAGTATCCTACACGTCAATATGAGGATATGTGTTTTCCGTCAGGAGAGTATCTTTCGCTACGAATTTGCATAGGTGCAGCGGAGGGGCATAATTGGTGGTGCGTGCTTTTCCCTCCGATGTGTCTTTCTGCAGCAAGCGTTTCAACTAATGAATCAGCTGAGGATGCTTTTATTGCGGCGGGATTAACTCCTGAACAGTATAAAACGATAACTGAAAGTGATGAGGATACAACCTATAAGGTGAAGTTCAAGATACTTGAAATTATTGAAGAAATTAAAGATTAAGTTCGATTTTTGCCCTGATTTTGGTAAAAAATAGGGTAATTTTATAAAAGCCCTTGATTTTTTTTTAGAATAGGTGTATCATAATATTGTTCAGTTTATTATAGGAGGGGCGATATGAAATACACACAGGGATTGAAAAAGGGAACTTCATCATGCTTTTTTAAAGAATGGACTCTTGATAATTTTATGCAACTTAAAAATGTTGGCATAGATTGTTTTGAAATTTCCGCAAATTATGATAATTATATGGTAAATTGGGATTTTCCTAAAAATTGTATGAAAGTTGCAGAAGATTCAAGAGCTGCAGGAATTCAATTTTGGTCAATTCATTTGCCGTTTTCAAGAAAGCTTGATATTTCAAGTTTTGATGATGAAAGTCGCAATCTTACAATAGATACAAATATGAAACTTATTGAGGCTGCCGCAAAAGCAGGAGCCCGTGTTGCTGTACTCCATCCGAGCAGTGAACCGATAACAGATGATATCCGTAAGGAAAGACTTGCACGTAGCAAAGAAGCAATTATAATGCTTTGTAAGCAGTGCAAAAAGTACAATATGCAGCTTGCTGTTGAGAATTTACCAAGAACTTGCTTGTGCAATAGCGCCGAGGAAATGGTTGAGTTGCTTCGTGACACAGGTGCTAATATTATTTTTGATACAAATCACTCCTTAAAGGAGGATAATTTACAATTTCTTGATACTTTGATTTCAAGCGGAATTAAAATTGTGAGTATTCATATATCTGACTATGATTTCGTTGATGAAAGGCACAGATTGCCGGGTGATGGAATAAATAATTGGCATGGCATTTTTGAAAGACTTGAAAAAGCAGATTATCGTGGACCTCTCATGTACGAAGTACCGAAAAAGCCAAAGGAACGCGAAGAAATTTCTTTAAATATTCTTGCTTTGAATATGCAGAGACTTGCTGATGGAGAAATAGAATAATTAAATAACGGGTTACCGCAGAATTTATCTGTCGGCAACCCGTTTTTTGATATTTTTGATTAATTCATGATTATTGAATAATATAACAAACACTCATCTGCCGCCCGCAGGGTGGCACATCCTCCAATATTAAGAGTACTTCATTCATTTCTACTATGTAAGGAGAAGGATTGGGTTTGGTACGTTACTCGCGTATTCTTAGCTTTCTCCAGCGGAGAAGGGGAACCGCTTGCGGTGGATGAGGAGATCATTTTTAAACTGTACAAACGGTGTTCTCCTCATCCGTCACGGACAAGCCGTGCCACCTTCCCCCAATGGGGGAAGGATTCCTTCCCCGCTTGGGAAGGCTTGGGTTTAGGTTGCTCTGTGCTTTCAAGCCGTCTCTAATTTGTAGGGGCAGTTCACCCTCGACGTCCCGTTGCTGTTAGCTTGCTACAGATGAGGAACGATATAATATAATTATATATATTTAAATTTTTTCTAAAAATAAAGAGCAGACTCTTTGATATTTTTGATTAATTATTTGTTTGTGGATTTTTTGCGGAACACAATTAACTTGCTGAGAATATAGTTTGATATAATCACAAAAATAGAGGAAAGCGTTTTTGCGATAACATCTTTTGTCACATTTGTTCCTATAAATTTAAAGTCGCTGTAATCGGTTTTTGTTAGGATAAAAATAGTCAAAAATACAATAAGCGTATCAAGTCCGAATGTTAGCAGACGAGAGGCGGCAAAGGTGCTCATTTGCTTTATCATGGAGTTCCTGTCTTTATCCTCATTGCAGAAAACCCATTTTTTGTTTGTAAAGAAAGCGAATGTAACGCCTGTTATCCATTGCATTATCTGCGCTATTGCACGGGCAATATTGTATGAGGAATCATTTTCCGAAAGCCCAAAAATGTTTCTTGCCACAAGTAAAATCACAAAATATGTTGCAAGGGAGATAACGGTGGTAAGCACTCCGAAAATAATATACATTATTATTTCACGGTATTTTCTGTACAATTCTTTTATTTTATCCATCATGCACCCCGTTTCTGTCAGTTTAATTTGTATTGAGTGCCGTCTGGGGTATCAATTAGAGTGATTCCACGTGATGCAAGTGCTTGTCTTATACTGTCGGCACGGGCAAAATCTTTTGATTTTTTTGCGTTTGCTCTATCTTCGATAAGAGCCATTATTTCTTTGTCAAGCTCGGGGTTTGAAACGGTTTTTTCTGGTTTAGATAGCTCTTTTGCGTTTTTTATCAAATCAAGTGAAAGTACCAAATCAAAGCTTTCAATAAGAGCAAGCTTTGTTGAGTCTGAAATGTCAGCTTTAAGCACATCATATAAGGACGTAATTGCAAGGGAAGTATTCAAATCGTTGTCCATTACCTCTTTAAACTGAGAGGTGAACTTTTCAAATGCTTCTTTATCAATTTGTTGATTTGCGACAGGTGTAAGACTTGCAATTTTTGCAAGCAGCTTACTATAAGCAATATTTGCATTATCAAGACTATCATATGAAAACATAAGAGATTTTCTGTAATGCGACAGGAGACAGAAAAATCTGTACACCATCGGAGAATACCCTTTTGATTCAAGAAGTGAAACAGTCAAAAATTCGCCACTCGATTTGCTCATTTTACCGTTTTGTGTATTTAAATGTAGTACATGGAACCAGTGCTTGCACCACTTGTGTCCCAAATATGCCTCACTTTGCGCAATTTCGTTTGTATGGTGGGGAAAAGCATTGTCAATTCCGCCACAGTGGATATCGAGATATTCACCGAGATATTTTATGCAAATAGACGAGCATTCAATATGCCAACCTGGGTAACCTACGCCCCATGGGCTATCCCATTTAAGCTCTTGTGAATCAAATTTTGATTTTGTAAACCAAAGTACAAAGTCGGTTTTGTTGTGTTTATTAGTGTCAGCTTCCACGCCTTCACGTACACCGACGGCGAGATCATCTTCATTGAAATCATTGAAAACATAGTAGTTTTCAAGCTTAGAGGTGTCAAAATAAATATTTCCGCCTGCTTCGTAAGCATAGTCTTTTTCAATAAGAGCGGATATGATTTTTATAAAGTCCGCAATACAGGAGGTTGCGGGAATAACAAGTTTCGGCTTTTTAATATTGAGCTTTTCACAATCTGCAAAGAAAGCATCAGTATAAAACTTAGCAATTTCCATAACTGTTTTATGTTCACGCTTAGCGCCCTTGATCATTTTATCCTCGCCCTCATCGGCGTCACTTGTGAGGTGTCCCACGTCGGTTATATTCATAACACGTTTGACTTTGTAGCCTGAAAATGTGAGATATTTTTCAAGTATGTCCTCCATAATGTAACTGCGTAAATTGCCTATGTGAGCAAAGTGGTATACCGTGGGTCCGCAGGTATACATTTTTATTTTACCTGCCTCGTGCGGAATTATTTCCTCTTTGTTTCTTGTCGCTGTATTATATAGATTCATTGCTAAAATACCGTTCCTTAATTTCCTTCTTTTTCATTAGTCTTTTCTTCGATTTTTTCTTCTGCTTTTTGATTTTCTGCTTTTATCTGAGCAACTTTTCTCGCGGCAACTTTGCGTTTTGCGATAGCCTCCGCTCTTTTAGTTTCTCTTTCTTTATATATGTTAAGTTCTTTTTGGATATCATCAATTTTGCGGCACATTTTTGCAAGTTCTTGTGTTATAGGGTCTGGAATATGTATTTGGTCCATATCGTCGCAAGGTTTAACACCTTTTTGTCTTGCGATTCTTGCTGGAATACCGACAGCTGTTGAACCCTCTGGAATATCTTTGAGAACAACGGCACCTGCGGCAATTTTTGAATTGTCGCCAATTTTAACTGGTCCAAGCACTCTTGCACCAGCGCCGACCATAATATTGTTGCCAAGTGTTGGATGACGTTTTCCTGTTTCTTTACCTGTACCGCCGAGTGTAACACCTTGATATATTGTGCAGTCATCGCCTATTTCTGTGGTTTCGCCGATGACAACACCCATGCCGTGGTCAATGAACAGTCTTCTGCCGATTTTTGCGCCGGGGTGTATTTCAATACCTGTAAAATGTCTAGTTAATTGACTTAAAAATCTTGCGGCAAAAGTATGGTTTGAAATATAGAGCTTGTGCGCCACACGGTAACCGAGCACAGCATGAATACCAGAGTAAAGCAATATAATTTCAACATCGCTTGTTGCGGCAGGGTCACGGGCTTTTACAGCTTTTACATCATCTTTTATATCACTTAAAATACGGTCAAAGCCGTTGCAGACACCAAAAATTTTTGACAGAGTTTTATTAATTATGTCCTGCCCTATTTTTGCAAAATTCTGCTTTGAAGTTACTGTATACTTGTAATCCATAGCTGTGTTCCTTTCTTTGTACTGTACTTGTTTAGTACAGAAATAAATTATAAAATATCATTTATTATAAAAAACCTCTGCACCGACATTTAAAAAATGACGATGCAGAGGCGTCTTAAAAACACGGTTCCACTCTGCTTTAAGTCCAAGTATAGGACTTATCTTTATTTCTTTAACGCAGAAATACGTTTACTTCTACACACCGACAAAATCGGCTTCTAAGTAAAGTCCGTCAGGTGCACATCTCATATGTAAATATATCGCTCACAGCAAATGCGGTACTCTCTGAAAAACACATATGTATTTTTCCCGACGATAGACTTTTATTATATATCGTTCAAATTCGAAATAATCGAATTATCGATAACTTATATTATATTATACACAATACAAATCAATTTGTAAAGTGTTTTTTTAAATATTTTCCTTTACAGTGCTTTTTAATAAAATCGGAGACAAGAGTTGATAGACAAAAAAGCCCTGTAAAAATCAACATTCCTCCAAAAATCTTACGGACTAGCAAAGGATCGGTATTTAGTGCAAGGAATGCACCAAGCAGAGAACCCACAAGTCCACCGATACCCATAATAAGAAATATTTTAGGATAGAAACAGCGCTTTTTTATATTGATTGCAAGAGCTGAAACTGAGGATACCATAAAGAAAACAAGATTTATACCCTGTGCGCTCATATGTTCAGTGTCTTGCATTATCGAGAGCAGCACAACGAGAATACCGGCACTGCCTACGCCCATACCAGATAGTACAGCGCAAAGTGTTGCAAGAAAATAGAATAACATAATTATCTCCATATCGATTTAATATAAAAAGCTATGATTGCTTTATTTAAACCTTAAATTATCATTTTTATTCCCGAATAAATTATAACAATTGAAAATATCAGTTTTAGGATTTTAACATCAAAGCGATTTTGGAGAAATGCGCCAACAGCTCCACCGAGCAGAGCAGGGATAGCGAGAGAAAGAATAGTGCCACCTGTTTCATCCAAAACCCCACCTTTTATATATGTTATAAGTGATACAGCAGATAATACAAGCATAAGAAGTAAAGCATTTGCAAAAGCATCGTGCTTGTCCTCCTCACGGCTACCTAATAGCCGTCCAAGTGCCAGCACTGCAATTATACCGCCGCCTGCGCCCAAAAGGCCATTGATAAAACCTGCCACAATTCCGCTGATAACAGTAAACATCAATGCTTTTTTCTTGTTTTTTATTCCGTTTGCACAATTTTTTGTTTTAAGACGCAATTTTATCAAACTCTTTTCTGAAATTTTTTATAAACAGTAAAAAAAGCATTGAAATATAAGTAAATAAATGGTATACTTATTATTGGATAATTTTATGTGTAAATATACTGCGGAAGGGAAAAAGGAATGAAAAAAAAGAGCACCAGTGCAAAAATCAATAAAAATAATAATTCAAAAGTTGATAATAATATAAATAGAAATAGTAACGCAAAACATCAAGGGAATAAAAATTCATCAAAAGTGCATATACAGAAGAAAGTAAAGGAAAAGGCTGAGGATAAAACGCCACGTTCTCAAAAACTGTTACATCAAGTTATGCCTTTTATTATGTACGTTATCGCCCTGTTTTTAATCGTCTGTTTTTTGATGATAGATGTTGCGGACAGCGGAGATGCAATGGGGACAGTAGGACAGGGATTGCACAACATTCTTTGTGGATTTTTGGGTGTGGGAGCGCTTTTTATTCCTGTACTGATAATATTTTTCGGCGCGTTTTGGCATAAAAATGTGGATGATTATAAAATGGGACAGAAAACGTTCTGTGCTTTTCTCACACTTATATCCATTAGTTCGCTGTTCCATGTGAGTGAAATAAGTGCTGGAAATTTAACGGATAGGCTTGATTTTGTTTCCATGTGGGATAACGGAATTGATTTTCATGGAGGCGGTGTTATTGGTGGCTTTATGGGAGCACTTTCACATTATGCTTTCGGTTCAGTGGGTTCTGTTATAATTATTAGTTCTGTTGTCTTTGTTTTTGCAATGTTCTTTTTCGGTTTAACTCCGAGGAGCATTTGCATTTATATACGTTATAAATCCAAAATTCATCGTGAGAAAAAAGCTGTCGCGCTTGCTGAAGCTAAAAAGCGTGAGGATGAACGACAACTCAAATTGCGCAGAATGTCAATAGGCGAGTTGACAGATATGAAAACGGATTTGAATGCGAATTCTGAGGATGATGCCCTTGATAAGCAGAAAAAAGGTAAATTTAAAATACAAAAGAAAGATAATGCCGCCGCTGAAGGTGAACTTTGTGAGGATGATGAGAGCATCTGTAAAGGCACAGTGTTTGTCGAACCAACTGAGGATTATATCAATCATCAGCATGAGCAAGCTGCATTTGCTATCGATGACACTCATAAAGCACAAACAGGTGTTATAAAAGCCGAGGAGTTCAGAAAGACTCAGGATATCGAGGATGAGGTTGGAGACGATTTCAAACTTGAAACAGTTTTCAATGAAAATAAAGCAATTAAAACCACAACGACTGATCTTGTAAATGAGCTTTCTATTATAGATGATAAAGAGGCAGAGTCTGAAATAGAAGCGCTTTCCACAGGGGAACAGGGGATGGATGTTGATGAAATTGATGATGGTATTTATATGTTTCCACCTATCGATCTTTTACCTTTTGATACTTCATTAAAGGATACAGATAACGGTGAAGAATTACGTGAAAATGCGAAAATTCTCATTGATACGCTTGAGAGCTTTAATATTAAAATTAAAGAGATTACTTATTCAAGAGGACCAACAATTACAAGATACGAGCTTAAACCTGAAGCGGGCATAAGAGTGCGTTCCATTGCAAATCTTGTTGATGATATAGCTCTCGGACTTGCGACAACTGGCGTGAGAATAGAAGCACCGATACCGAATAAACCTGCTGTGGGTATTGAGGTTCCTAACCGAAACCGTGCAACTGTTTTTTTGCGTGATATGATAGATTCAGACAAATTTGCTAATGAAACAAGCAAACTCACCGCTTGTCTCGGTCGTGATGTTGCTGGTAAGCCAATATATTTTAATATTGCTAAAATGCCACATTTGCTTATTGCCGGAGCTACTGGTATGGGAAAATCGGTTTGTATAAATAGTATTATTTTAAGTCTTTTATACAAAGCAAAGCCATCGGAGCTCAAGCTTATATTGATTGACCCGAAAAAAGTTGAGTTCAATATTTATAAGGATATACCGCATCTTTATGCGCCGATAGTCACAGACCCGAAAAAGGCGGCAGGCGCACTTGCTACTGCAGTGTGTGAGATGGAACGCCGTTTTGAACTTATTGAGGAAGTCGGCGTGAGAGATATAACAAATTACAATATAGCAACAGCAGATGACCCTGATAAAGAATTTATGCCCCAGATGGTTATAATTATTGATGAGCTTGCAGATTTGATGATGACTGCGCCTGATGATGTTGAAACTTCAATAGCGAGACTTACAGCAAAAGCTCGTGCAGCAGGAATACATCTTATTATTGGAACTCAAAGGCCGTCTGTTGACGTTATTACAGGAACAATTAAATCAAATATTCCGTCAAGAATCGCCTTTACTGTGGCATCACAGATTGACTCAAGAACTATAATTGATATAGCGGGAGCTGAAAAGCTTATCGGTATGGGAGATATGCTGTTTGCACCTGTTGGAATTTCAAAGCCTTTGCGTGTACAGGGCGCATTTGTTCATGAAAACGATGTTGAAGCTATCGTTGACTTTATCAAGAAAAACAACCATCCGGTAAGATACAATGACGCATTTATTCGTCAGATTGAAGAGGAAGCAGCAAAATGTGCACTTGGTAAAAAGGGAAGTGCCGCTGCTGCCGCATCTCTTGCAGGTCATGAAAATGGAGGAGATTGTAAATTGCGTGATGCACTTGAGCTTGCAATAGAAACAGGTAAAATATCCACATCCTTGTTGCAGAGAAGAATAGGCGTTGGATACGGTAGAGCCGCAAAGCTTATCGACCGCATGGAGGACCTCGGATATGTTAGCCCACCAGACGGTAACAAACCTCGCCGTATACTTATCACAAAAGAAATGTATATGGAAAAAGTGCTTAATGACGAGATAGAAACAGAATAAAACAGCAACAGCGACACAGTATAATAATGTGTCGCTGTTTTATCTAATAAATCACTTTAAAATAGCTATATAAAAATGAATATAATTTCAATAATATTCATTTTTAAACTTGACTTTTTGGGGTATATGTTGTATAATTATCTATTATGGGTATTTGTGCCTGTGTAGTTTACGGTTTGTAAACTACGGAAAGGATTATTGGCTTTATGACGAGAAGAGAGGCAAGAGAACACACGTTTGAAATGTTGTTTGAAACAGAATTCAGAAGTGATGAGAATATACAGGACATTTATGAATGTTCATGCGAAGACAGAGAGTTAACAAATGATGACAATTATATAAAAGATACATTTTTCGGGATAGACGAAAAGAAAACTGAATTGGATGAGATAATCAATAAAAATTCATATGCTTGGCGTTCGGACCGTATAAGTAAAGTATCACGTTCAATTCTTCGTCTTGCAATTTATGAAATGTATTATATCAACAGTATTCCTGTCAAAGTAACGCTTAATGAAGCTGTTGAACTTTGTAAGAAATTTGATGATGAAAAGGCGGTGCCTTTTGTAAACGGCGTGCTAAATGCTGTTAAAAACGAGCTCCCGCAGAATTCAGATAAAATAGAATGAGCAAAAGCTGTTATATTGGCATTGATACAAGTAATTATACAACGTCTCTTGCGTCTTGTGATAGCGAGGGTAAAATAATTGCAAATTTAAAACAGCTCCTGCCAGTAAAAGACGGCGAATGTGGTTTGCGTCAGAGCGATGCGGTTTTCGCTCATATAAAAAATATT
>Ga0172378_10005445_pt1 | contig 11891 bp, 10 predicted proteins | sample GrowelOW332metaG_FD_119755 | JGI IMG/M metagenome (GOLD analysis project Ga0172378, IMG submission 119755) | Groundwater microbial communities from an aquifer near a municipal landfill in Southern Ontario, Canada - Pumphouse #3_1 metaG | ecosystem: Environmental > Aquatic > Deep subsurface >... | reverse complement strand
TATGGCAAGTATTTTATTTAATTACTCAAAAATCAAAGACACAATCAATTGGGATGCTTTACTACCTGGTCAAAGAGGAAAAATGGCACCAAATGATGTTGTATTCGCAGGAATTGTCAAAGCCGGTGAAACTCTAGAAAACGGTCAAGCAGTGAAAGTTGAATATGGAACGGACGGAGCGGCTATTTTCTCTAAAGCAACAACCGCGGCTAATTTTGTAGGTTTTGTTTTACAAGATGTTGAAGCACAAAGAAACGGGGAGACTTTTGGAAAGCCACAATTCATTTATGAGTATCCTGCAGGAAAGCAAGTACAAGTCTTAACACAAGGATACATTGCAGTTCCATTACAAACTGCGAGTCCTGATGTAACCGCGGGAGCGCCTGTTTATATCCGTACTGCTGCGGCTGACGGAAAAGCAGTTGGTTCTATTGAAAGTTTAGCGGCGAATGGAACAGTTCTAACAAACGTATCCTTTACAGGAAGAGCAGGTTTTCCTTTAGCGGCTAGTACAAATGGCACTTCTGCAAGCGCATTAACAGGGCGTACAGCCTTAGTGTTAATTCAAAAAAATTATCTATAGAAAGGACGTAAATAAATGAGTGTAAAAGAAGAGTTTATCAAGACTCAAATTGAACTTGAGAAAAGAAAAAATCAAGGCAAAACATTTTTAGGTGACTCAACGATTGGTGATGTTGACGGCGAATATGGTTTCAACGTTAACGCATTAGAATTAGTTGACCCTAAGTTATATCAACCATTATATCGTTTCTTCTGGCAAATAGCCTTACCTATTCGATATGGTGGAGGCGTAAAAGACCTAGCAAGTTTCTACAAAACAAACTATTCAAATGCGGATACACAAGGAAATGCATCCGGTGCAATGAATGTATTTTCAACAACTAAAATTCAACTTGAAAAGATTTCAACTCGTGTTGTAGCGTTTGCACAAGCGGTTGAAGTAGGACAATTTGAAGGTTGGAGAGCAGATGCAGTAGGTCTTGACCTAGTAAACGCATATCAAGAAGGTGCGGCTAAGAAATACAATAAGTTCTTAGACCAAACTGTATTCTTTGGTTTTCCTAATGTTGCTGACAGTTATGGCTTAGCGAACTGCCCTGATTGTAAAGATGAAGATGTTGCGGCAAAATGGGAAACACAAACTGCGACTGCGATTTTTGAAGAATTAAACACGCTAATTATGAACTTGTTAAAGGAATGTGACTTTGATGAAAGAGCAAACCCTGATAGATTATTAGTTCCGTTCAGTTTCTTCACAAAGTTATCATTACCTATGGCAATTGTAGGAACAAACAACGCAACTGCAACAACGGGAATTTCTTTATTCAACTATTTAAAAGCAAACCTAGCAAAGAACATTGCAGGTTATGACGGAACCATTGACATCATTGGTTGTCCTTACTTAGAAACAGCGGGAAAAGCAAGTACAGGGCGTATCATTGCTTATAAGTATAGTGAAGAAGTAGCGCGTGGAATCATTTGTATGGAATTAACTCGTGGAGCAACAGTGCTTGACACGAACTCATTTGGAACAAAGACAAGTTTCGCAGCATTCATTGGTGAACCACAAATTATTTATCCTAGTGCAATCCGTTATTTAGATAACATCTAGAGAACGTAGAGAGCAAAAAGGGAAAAAGACACAAACGAGGTATGTAGCGATAAAAACCTACATACCTTATTTTTCATAAAAAAGAAAGGAAAACAACTATGGAAGTATTAAACCCGTATACATTTAAAGGTGCAGGTGGCACGAACCCGATTGACACAAGAAACTATTATGCGCAAACTGACACACCAACAACGGAGTATTCTATTTCAGTTTTCATAAATTACTTTCCCGAGTTCAATGACTTGTTTTATTTAAAAGGCGAATTGATAGCAAACAACCGATATGCAACTATTTTTGAATTGTATTTCAATGTAGCGAAAGGCATTTTTTCAACGGAAGTATATCAAGATATGGCATCTTATTGTATTTCTCTATTGATAGCGCATAGGTTACAATTAGCGATTGGAAGAACGAAGAACACGGATAACGTTGCTAACCTAAACAGTTCAAATAGTAGTGCAACAAACAAAGAAGACAAAGGCGGTAAAACAATAACAAAGAGTGACCTTGAAAAAACGGACTATGGAAAAGAATTAGCACCGATAATGAAAGCTTTAGGACAAATGAGAGCGAAAGGAGTATACTAAAAAATGGCATATATAGCACCTTACAACGACGATAAGTTAATTTACGATATTGGATTACACGCTTACTTGTTAAATCCAAATTATGTAACGAACACATTTTTAGAGTTCAATGATAGTGACACCGAATGGAAACAAAAGCAATACGATTTAACCACAAGTGTGTATAGTTTCATTAGGGCCTTTAAGAGTGGAAGAGAGTCACAAGACCATTTAGAATACGAACTTGCTTGCAACGAAGAACTAAGAGACATTATCGCACAAGCCTTATTATTTCAATATCAATATGCTAGCACAACTGAGGGAGATACTTTGCAATTACAAACAGGAATAAGTCTAGGTGATGATAAGAACACGCCTACCGAGTCCATACGTGGTGAATTAATGATATCAATGAAAGGCTATAAACTCTTATATCAAAGTGGCTTGTTAGAAAGCACATATCGGACTCCCTTTGACTATAGTTTATATCGAGTGAATTATTAATGAGAGGACTCAACGCAACATTAAATCAGCCTTATAAAGCAAAGTATTTTGAACCGATACCGACCACAGTAAACAATCACACAACATACACTTGGGATACAATACCTCAAGTCTTTCGTTTTCAAGACAAAGTCAATGAAGCAGGTAGTTTGCAACAAAGTATTAAAGGTTTAACGGATAAAACAACATTCATTGGTGGCGTATTTAAAACAACGGATAGAAAGTGGCGTATCCTAACCACAAATCAGTATATTGATTTTAAAGAAAATGGAAAAGTAATTATATCCTTAAATGGAATAGAGCAACAATTTATCATAACAAAAATAACCTATAAAACAGGTTCCTTGCAATCTCTAGCAAGTTTTCGTAAAGGTGAAATAAACTATAAATCTTTACCAAAGATTATAGACTTATCATAGAAAGGAGAAAACAATGACATTAAAAACATCTTTTGTAAATTGGTTCAATGAAACCATTAACACATATTGGAAATCAACAACAGGAATAACGATTAACCAAATCATTGTTTCTCAAAACTATGAAATGATTAATGACAATTGGACATTATGTGACGATAACAACATACCATTTTTAGACGAGTATAACAACGAAGTAAAGATAATACCTTGTGGCATACAATCATTCATAGGTGAACGAAGAGAAATACCAAACATAATGATACAAGACATTACGATACCGATTCAAATGTTTGTAGAAGAGCAAGACATTAGTGCTATGCTTTCAACGCTTGAAAGATTGCAAGACTACTTAAACGCCACTATAATCGAACTTAGAGCCGATTACAAGGGCATAGAGAGAGTTTTCAAGACATCCTTAACATTTAACATACCTAGTGCGGATAGTCTCACAACGCTCTTAGGAATGCAAATAAAAGAGGTTGATTTTGAGATAGTAGGTGTTTCCACTTGTGATTGTATCTTTGGTAATGGTATTGAATACTATTTAAGTTTTGACAATATAACCTATGAAAAAGTAAATAAGATAGAGCCTGCCATAACAAAAGTTAAATCAACCTATAGTAACCAAGTGATAGGTGACACCTTAGTTAGAGACTTACCTACGAATGAAATCAATAGCATATCGTTTAGTGATATCCTAACAGAAGATAAAAAACTATCTAAACAAATGCTATTACTTACAAACATAGACTATAAAGACCTCGGTTTTGCCACAAATCCACTCGATAATATGTACTTAAAAACGGTTTATACGTATTTAACCGATTTATCCGAGTTCAAGTTTGGTGCTAGCATTCTATCAACTTTTGGTTCTTATAAGTGGCGAAAAGACGATTTTATTCAATTTACCACAAACGTATGGCTCAACGAATTAGCGATTTATAATGGAGTTGTTGATACATATCCTTGCATCAAACAACTAGCAACAGGGGAAATACGATACTATTATAATGCATCAAGTTACTTCTCTGTCAGAGACGCTACAAGAACATATGCGGAAAGTGTTGAAACTGATTATTATAAATGGGACAAAACAACTTTAAGATTATATAATAAGTCAAGTGACGCAACATTCACAAACATTGTAGGTGCAACAAGTGATAGTACACTATACGGTTTTTACTTGTGCTTAAGAAACTATACAATTGACAATGTGATATGCACGGAAGTTGGTTACACAGGTTCTATTGGTGACTTGATAGGTATTGACTATTCATTCAAGAAGAAGATGCAAGTGTGATGCTATGCTCGAACACGAAGTAGCCTTATCAGGAAAGAAGAAAGCCGATACCATTCTAGCAAAGAAATTGCTTTACATTATGCGTTCATACATACCGATTGACACAGGAAATATGACAAACAACGCTATCTATTATCAACGTAGACCAAATGGTTTTGCGATTGTATTTGACGAGCGTTTTGCACCTTATATGCGTTATGTTAATGAAGGCTTAGCCCCTTATAATAAATTATCTCCTAAGCAACGTATGAATATGAACTTTGTAGAGCGTGCTATCTTAGCAGGGGCAGTTGAATTGCAAGGTAGAAGTGACAATAGAGCAAGGCAAATAAACATTACAACCTTGAATAGAGTAAATCTAAAACCTGCATTCAGCCTCGATTTAGATAGTGATAGCACAACAACACAACAAATTGACAATATTTTAGATGTGGCAAAAAGTGAAAAAGAAAAAGAAAACGCGGATATACTTAAAAAATATTTAATGCGAAACAAGATAGACTTAAGTAATTTAAACTTTATGAAACACGAAATGATAACTAAAGCAGGAAATGAAAATGCAACGGAAGTAAGTTCTTATGTTGGAATGGCAAGAGCATTAGCAAGATTTAAATATTCAATAAGTTCTTATTCTATCATAGACGCAGATAATGAAGAAAGTGGTGAAGAGTAATATGGCAAGTTTTTACGCACAACTAGTAGTAGAGAACCCTCCTGCTGAGGAAGCAACCGAATTAGCAGCACCAAAGGTTAGAAGACAAAGAACCATAAAAAGCAAAGCAAAGAAAATAAAAGAAGAGAAAGTAAAACCAAAAAGATACGGAAAAATAGTAGGAATGATAGGTGCATCGGTTATTTATGCAAACTCAAAAGTAGGGCAATACACAGGAAACCGATTACAAACAACGAACACAAATACTTTATTAGGATTAGGTGTTGCAGTTGGTGTTGGTATCTTATCAGGGCATCCTGCTATAGCCGCAGTAGGAACAGGTTTAACACTTGCAAAAGGTGCTATTGACCTTGAAATCAACCAAATCAATAGTTCACAACAAAGCACATATAAACGTTCATTAATCGGCAGTCCTACAACAAGTGGGAGTCGTTGGGGAGGGAAGTACAATTGAAATACAATTTTTACATAGATACGCATAACGGAAGTGGCTTTACAGCACTCGAAAATGTTTTTACGGGCTTCTCTCTTCTTCAACCTCTCAATGAAGAGCTAGATAGTGGGGCTTTTGTTTTCCTATCAAGTGATAGCAAAGTCACTCCGATTATGAGTGTTATAAAGATTTTAATTAATGACACACCAAACTACTTTTATGTTTCAAGAGACACAGTAAGCATCTTAGGGAAAGAAAACAAGATTTACAAGCACGAAGTTGAAATTATCGAATTAACAAAGAAACTAGAGAAATACACAAACTACACATTATGTTTTACTCAACCTACGGGAAAAGGCGATAAGTACTATTACTTGATAGATTGTATTGAGCGTATCATTAGAGTATGTCCTCTTGGCGAAGACGATGTTACAAACAATTGGTCTTATCCTAGCGACTTGCAAAGAGCGGATTCAAACGCTTATAGTTCTTTACCGATACCTACGCTACCATTTGCAAGACCATTAAAAGAAGTATCAGCCACATTGAAAAGTGCGTTAAATGGCGTAGTTTCGCCTCAGTTTGTGTTTCAAAACCTAACTTTACGTGAGCTCATTGACGGAGTATTAACGTATGTAAATGCAATAAGCAAAGTAGAAACTAACAACAACCTATATGATTTATTAGGTGCAACATTTTACAATACTTTGCAAAACATAATTGAGACTTTTCAACTTGATTATGAAGAAAAAGACTTATCCATTGAAGAATACTCTACTCAGTTAGAGAGCAATACGCAAAACCAAATCAATGAAAGTGGCACTGAAAAGTCAAGTATTGTGTATCCTAGCGAAAATGGCTTTGCTATGATTATGTCTAGCAAGAATGATTATAGCATTAACGATAGCAATAGAAAGATAGTAACACAATATCCTATTTACAAAGTAGATGATGTTGTTTTTGAAATGCCAATAATATCAGTAGCATACTATCAAAACGCTTTAGACGGTGAAGGTGCTCATAGACAAAACAGTGTTACATTTAATAATTTAGGTGTTTCAATAAAAGACTTTATAAAAGAAACACAGCAATATAACAACTTAGAAATATTCTTACAAGGTATGTCAACTATTGGGGACACAATCGAAATACAAAATATGTTGTATAAAACAACTTGTCTTGACTATACTCAATATAGTGAAGAGATAGATTGTTCTAAAGATTATAAAGCGGTATTATTCAATTATCCCGTTATAAACTCAGTAATTTTATTAGGAACTGCGGAGTACGTATCGAAGAACCTATTCAACTCAACAAGCCTGCCCGATTTATTTACAACTTGGGGCTATGTTTTAACCATTGGCAATGTAGGAACGATAGAGATACACAACGTTGAAACTCTAGAATATGGATCTATTTATTCAATGTCACCTGCTGAGAATTATAATGCACCTAGGTATCGTATTTATTACACACCGAGTTTAAGTTCTAATATTACTTGTCAAAGAGAGAATGCGAATGGCATTAACATTTATTCTAATGGTGTTTCGCATCAACAAGAAAGACTTATTTCTTTCGAAAACTTTGCTAATAATACGTGGTCTTTAGCACAAAGGCAAGGCACACAAGCGAGAGAGTTAACGGTTCACCATATAGATATAAGCACCTTGCTTCACGTAGGTGATTATACAAGCGATAGAGAAGTTATAACAAAGGCTGAGTATATTTACTTTAACGATTACATTTTAGGAAAATACGAATTAAGCAAAGACTACAATAGAATTAATGAGTTCATTGGTTTAAATAGCAAGATACGACAATACCAAATGCCAAACGGAAAAGAAAGTTATGAAAGAGTTCTTAAGATAAATAACTTTGTTGAAGTTGGCGATACAACCATAGGTGCTAACAGTTACCTAACGGATAGTGCAGTTAATTGTTATATGGCTACTTTATTTCCTAGTGGCAAAGATATTTATAAGAAAATCAATAGTGCAGTTTACACATCGAATGATAGTGAATGGTCTACTTACCTTGACAATTTAAATATCAATAGCGGTGCACATTACCATAACTTGTTGCTTGAATGCTCTACAAATGGTGGTGGTAACACAATTAGCCTTGACTTTGGTTTCAGTGATAATATAAAATGTTCTGATGCATACACACCTACAACGGTCAATAGTGTTTCAAAAATATTAAAGACACCGATACCTTATTGCAAAGCAACGGGAAACTATTCAGGTTTCTTGCGTAGTGCTAGTGTTAAGATACTAGGAAAAGACTATACGTTCACAAGCACATATCTGCCTTTAGTAGAAGATATAGGCACACAATACTATTATATTTCAATACCGAATATGTTGATTCTAAAAGACCCGAGTGAGATTTTACGGTTTAACTATACCTTGTCTACCATTTCAGTAAATGACAATATCACAATAGGCCGTTATTTATCTAGTAGAAATCGTCTTATCACGAATCAATATACAGAAGAATTAAAAATAGTTGGTTTAAATAAAGAATATAGTAAGTATGATAACTTAGTTGTCAAGAGTGGAGATGTTGTATCAAGTTCTTTGCTAAGCACTAATGCCACAATGACATCAAGTGGTGCAAATAGTGCAACAATTACATTCAATTCAAGTTTCATTTCAAGCCTTAACGCAAACACAAAAACTATTGCAATAGTAGATAATGAAAACCATATTTACCTAACTATAAAGCGTGAATATTTCAATACAAAAGACTATATTGTATTTAATTTTAAATCTAAGAGAACGAACATAAAATACGAATATTAGAAAGGAAAAAAATATAAATGACAATTAATATTCCTATCATACTCTATTACACAAGAGAGGGGCTTTTATACACAAAAGACTATTTAAACAAAGTCCCATTCATTTTTAAATTGAGTAACCTAACCTATTCTATATCTTTAGTTTGTCCTATCAATACTGCGGATTATTCATTTCAAGCAACTTTTCAAAAAGGAGATGGAACAATATCAACGCCAGTTTCTTTAGCATATGTTGCGAATGAAACAGTTGACGGTGAAACGTGGTATCGATACACGGGGCTTATAGACGCTAGCACTTTAAACGTATCGGCATCAAATAGGACAAACACATTAAAAATATCTTTCTATTACACAAATAGGTTAACCTCAAATCAATACACATTAAACACTCAACCTTATGTTGCAACTTGTCAATATAGTGTTGTAGCACCATCTCAGCCTTTAGTAGAGTACACACCTTTAGAACAATTGCAAATGAGTATCGACCTTGCTTTAAGTGCAAGACCTTTAAAAGACGAAGTTGTTTTTCACGTTGCAAATCTACCAAACATTGTAACGGAGGCAACTTCAAGTTCATATAACATCGGTTATGTTTATACATTAACACAAGACACAACGGATAGTTTTACGGGTGCAAGTATCAACTACTATAAAGGTGATACATTACTAGCAACAACAAGTGGTTGGGTTTACTTAGGTAAAGGCATTAAAGACATTAACGCTTGTTTACTTGCTCTAGAAAAATATATAACAACAAGTGCTACAACGACAATTCCTTTGCTTCCACAAGTAAATGCGGGCAATAACGGAAAATACTTAGTTGTAGACAACGCTACAAGCCGTATTATAGCGGTTGAGTTACCAATAGTCGATACATTATCAAGTCAACTTACCACAAGTGCTTTAAGTGCAAATCAAGGAAGAGTTCTTAAGGGCTTAATTGACTCTAACACATCTTCTATAACGGAAATCAATGTAAAGAGTGATAATGCGGTTGCTACGGCTAATCAAGCAAATACGAAAAGTGATAATGCGGTTGGTGTTTCTAATCAAGCAAATACCAAAAGTGATAATGCGGTTGCTACGGCTAATCAAGCGAACACAACTGCTAATAACATTAGTGGTATTGCTAATCAAGCCTTAAGTGTTGCAAATGCATCGAATGTAATCGCTAATGATGCTAAGACTATGGCTGACTCTATGCAAGGTCAAATTGACTTAAAACAAAATAAAGAAGATAACACCTTACAAACTACGGTTAAGAACGTGGTAGGTGCTATCAACGAATTAAACTCTAGACAGTCCGTTAGCAACTATTCTTATCAAGACTATAACACAATGATTACTCAAGTTCTAGCAAGTTCAGCAAGTGCATTTAAAATAGGCGACAACTTGTTACTTATCAATAATGGTAGTGGTTCAAACTATCAACCTGATAGGTGGGTTAGCGCCTTAGCGGAAACATATTACTCAACTGTAACAACTCTTGCTAATGGGCAAATTGGTGTTGGTTATTTTATTCTTGCTACAATCAGTGGAGATAAGCCTGACATAACGAATATGGCTACAACCGATACCACTCAAACGATTACGGGAGCAAAAGACTTTACGGGTGGATTAAGTGTTAATGCGATTAACGTAGCAACGCAAGGAGATGTTGAGACATTAAACAATACGATACTTGCGGATTATTCTAAAGTAACACAACTAGACTTTAATGCTATCATTCAAGGTGGAGAGATTATTGGTAGTCTAACAAGTGCTTACACTTTTGCTTTAGTAGACAACAATCGTTTGTTTGAAATTGACCTGCTCTTACCGATTGCAACCATTAGCGGTTCTTTACCAAACACAACGCCGATTTATTTAAAAGATAGTGCTAATAAAGTTGTTAACATTAAAACACCTTTAACAAGTGGCACAACGGCGGTTTTTGGTGATTTAAAGCAAGTATGCAAATATGACACTACGGGCTTTCGTTGGTTGTTCTTTGGTTCTTGCACCTATGTAGATGGAGCAACACCTACTATCACATTGAGTTTAATACCGAGTGTTAATGCTTATAACAATGTTGTTTTAACTTTAAGTAATGAAGAAATGCTAAACGCCATCACCTCTACGGATGCAACTTATGGAGAATATAACGTTGGCACAATAGTAACGCCGACTGATAGTAACGGTTACTTGCAAGGTGCATTGTATAAATATGTAAATACTGGCACTGGTGCAAGTCCTATTTATACGTGGAACATTGTATCCATCACTAAAACTAGTGAATTAACGAACGATAGTGACTATCAAAACGCTACACAAGTTAATGCTTTAATTGAGACTTACATAACCACAAATGCTTATGCAGGTTCAAGTTCTAACCTGTAAGGTGATGTTATGAAAAAACTATATTTAATCTTATGCTTTTTAGTCCTATTCGATATTATTTCAACCTATTTAAGCCTTAATTTAGGGGCAAGCGAGGGTAGCCTTATATCTATATACTTGCTTAATAAAAATGCATTCTTACCCATTAAAATCGCCTCTATTTTGATTTTAGGAATAGGAATTAAGGCTTGTTTAATCTTGAAGAAAAAAGCATTTAATGTAACGTACTTATTGCTTTTATTTTTCAATTGTGGTATACTAGCAAGTGCAGTTGTAAATAACATCATTGTTTTGAAAGGAGTGATTTAATGGCGACAAACGATATTTCAAAAGAAGTCACCACTCAAGGTGGCATTCAATTCAATACTCAAGGTAAGTTTTGCAAAGGAAACATTCAAGCAATACCTAAACTACAAGCAAAAACCGTAACACCTACTTCTAGCATTCAAGCAATAAAGGCGGACACGGGCTATTGTGGCTTATCTCAAGTAACGGTTAATGCAGGAGGTGGTGGAACTCAACCTACTTTAAACGCACCTACGATTACAAAATCAAGTAATGCAATGACTATTTCGAATCCTAGTTCTAATGGCACTTTTGTTAGTGGCTTTAAGATTTATGCAAACGCAACTTTATTTAAAACACAAACACAAAACACTTTTGGCTTAGATACATTAGATGTTGGAACAAATAGTGTATATGTTAAAGCATATGGAACAAACTTTACAGATAGTGCAAATAGTAATACCTTGACTTATTCAATTTATAGTATTACAAACGCATTAACTAACTTAACTAACGTTAATGAGGGTTCTACAATAGGTATGAACCAAACCTATGATGGTACTCTTGTAGCAAACACAAACTATTACTTGCCCGATACAATTTCGGTAACGCAAGGCGGGAGTCCGCTTGTAACAAATTATAGTTCAGTAACAGGTGCTTTTAGCATTTCAAGTGTTACGGGAAACATTGTTATTACCGCTATTGCAGAAGCACAAGCAAGACTTGCAACTCCTACGATTTCTTTAAGTGGATCAGTTATCTCTTGGTCTGCAATTACAAATGCAACAACTTATTCTATTTTGGAAGGTGGCGTTGAGTTCACAACTACTTCGGACACAAGTTTCGATTTATCAACAATTATAGGTACTGATGGAACTTATGACATTTCCTTAATT
>Ga0172378_10005443_pt1 | contig 11892 bp, 17 predicted proteins | sample GrowelOW332metaG_FD_119755 | JGI IMG/M metagenome (GOLD analysis project Ga0172378, IMG submission 119755) | Groundwater microbial communities from an aquifer near a municipal landfill in Southern Ontario, Canada - Pumphouse #3_1 metaG | ecosystem: Environmental > Aquatic > Deep subsurface >... | reverse complement strand
CGGGTCATGGGCTCACCTCCAGAAACAGCCGCTCGCGCAGGGCGCTCAGGAAGCCGCCGGCATCCTCGGCGATCTGCGCCTCGGGCGCACCGAAGGCGGCGGCGAGACGCGCGCAGATCTCGCCGAAACTGCGGCTGCCGTCGACCTCGGCCAGAATCGCCTGGCCCACGGCATCGAGCGTCACCGCGCGTTCGGGCGCGAGCAGCACCCAGCCCCCACGCACCCGGTCGGGTTGCACCCGCACGCCCCGCGGCAGGCGCGGCACCTCGCCCGGCCCGATCACGACGCCCGCGCCCGGGACAACAGCCCCTCGCCCGGCACCCAGCCCCCGGGCGGGATCCGCGCCGGCACCACATAGGCCGATTCAAGGGCATCGAGCTGCGCCCACAAGACATCCGTCTTGAAGATCAGCGCCTTCGCCGCCGCATCCTGCTTCTCGTCGGTATCGGCGTGGTCGAGCACCCATTGCAACCCGAAGGCCACGTCCTTCGGCGCCTCGTTCAGGCGCGCGCGGAAATAGCTCAGCGCGGCGTCATTCGCGAAGGCATAGTTGCGCAGCAAGCCCTCGATCCGCCGGGCATGGATCGCCGGGGCGAAGAGTTCGGTCAGCGAGGCCGCCACCGCCTCGAGCAGGGTCTTTTCCCGCACGAACCGCACATAGGCATCGACCGCAAAGCGCGTCGCCGGCAGCACGCCTTCGCACGACGCCACATAATCGGGGTCGAGCCCCACGGCCTCGGCCAGCCGCAGCCAGCGCCGGATGCCGCCCTCGTTCGTCTCGGTGCCATCATGATCCTCGATCCGCGAGCGCCAGGCGCGGCGCAGCGCCGGGTCCTCGACCCGCGACATGAAGGCCGCGTCCTTCATCGGGATCTAGTGCTGATAGTAATAGCGGTTGATGACCCAGGCCCGCACCTGATCGGGGGTGCAGCCGCCGCCGTGCAGCCGGTGATGGAACGGGTGCAGGTCGTGATAGCGCTCGGCGCCGATGCGGCGCAGCCGTGCCTCGAAACCGGCGTGGGAAGCGGCGGGCTCCGTCATGGGGTGATCTCCAGTCCGTCCTGTCCGATGGTCCAGCCTGCCGCCTCGGCCCCGGCACGCTCGGCCGAGCCCGGGCGCAGCACCGGGTTGGTGTTGTTCATGTGCACGAAGACGCGCCGGCCGATGGTGACGTCTGCCAGTGCCGCGATCGTGCCGCCGGGGCCCGAGATCGACATGTGCCCCATCCGTGCGCCGGTCTTGTGGCCCAGCCCGGCCCGGATCATCTCGTCGTCGGCCCAGAGCGTGCCGTCGAAGAACAGCACGTCCGCCCCCTCGATCCGCGCGGCAAGATCGGGCGTGATCGCGGCACAGCCGGGGATGTAGAGCACCCTGCGCCCTGCCCCCACGAGCTCGACCCCCACCGTCTGCTCGCCGACGAGCCCGGTCTCGACCACCTCGCCCTCGAGGTAGAGCGGCACCTTGCCCGGCACGGCGAAGAGCGTCGCCTCAAGACCCTGTGCCAGCCGAAATGGCGTGTCGAGGGCCACCGGCCGGCGCGCGACCACCTCCGGGCGCAGGGCGTCAAAGACCGGGTTCGCCGCCAGCACATCCAGAATCGCCGGCGTGGCGAAGAGGTCGAACCGCTGCATCTCGCGCAGCGTCAGCAGCCCCGCGATGTGGTCGATATCGCCATTCGTCAGCAGCACCGAGGCAAGCGGCACCGCCCGCGGCCCGGTCGGGTGCAGGGGGGGCGCCGCCGCCAGCTGTGCGCGGATATCGGGCGAGGCGTTCAGCACCGCCCAGGTGCCGCCGCCATCGCCCGAAACGGCAAGCGAGGATTGCGTCAGCGACGCAATCTCGCCCGCCCGCGCGGCCGTGCAGTTCGGGCAACCGCAGTTCCACTGCGGCAGCCCGCCGCCCGCTGCGGCGCCCAGGATGCGCAGTCGCAAGGCGCTCAGAACAGCACGCCGCCTTCGTCTTCCGACGGGCCGTACATGTTGATTTCCATGCCGCATTCGATTTCGCGCAGAACCGGTTTCGTCCAGGCCATAGGTCTCTCCTCCCGAGGTTGCGCCCGTGGCGTCGGGCGATGGCCCCATGCTGCCAGATCGCCCCCGGGTCGCGCGATCCCTCCTTTGGTCGGAGATGCGGGCGCGGCAGGGGTTGATTCCGGGCCCATCCGGACCTATCTAGATAGGTAGCTGGACAGGAGGCCCGCCATGTGGACGCTGCAAGACGCCAAGAACCGATTTTCCGCCGTGGTCGAGGCCGCACTTGCGGGCCAGCCGCAACAGGTGACCCGGCGCGGCAAGCCCGCGGTCGTGGTGCTCTCGGCCGCCGATTACGCCCGGATGCAGGCTGCCGCGACGGCGCATCGCGGCTCTTTCGCCGCGCATCTGCGCGCCTTCCCCAAGGGCGGCGCCCTGCCCGAAGACCGCCCCGCGGTCACGCCCCGCGACGTCGCCTTCTGATGCTGATCCTCGACACCAACGTGATTTCGGCTCTGCGCCGGCCCGAACGCAGCCCCGCGGTCTCGGCCTGGCTCGCACGGCAACGCGACGAGGAGCTGTTCCTGTCCGTGATCACACTGGGCGAGATCGAGCGCGGCATCGCCCGGCAAGAGGTGCTGAACCCCGCCTTCGCGCAGGATCTGCGGGCGTGGCTGTCGCGCACGGTGACGCTGTTCTCAGACCGCCTGCTGCCCTTCGGTGCCGAGGAGGCGCGGATCTGGGGCCGGCTTTCGGCCGAGATCGGCCACGCCGGCGCCGATCTGCTGATCGCCGCCACCGCGCTCGCCCTCGACGCCACCGTGGTCACCGGCAACACCGCCGACTTCCTGCCCACCGGCTGCCGGCTGGAAGACCCGTTCCGCTGATTTAAGCCGGAACAGAGCCTGCTCGAGGCGTCGTGGGGCCGGATGTCTTTGTGCCGGCGCGGTCGAGACGCAGGGCATTCGAGATGCAGGGCACTGCGGATGGTTGTGAACGCTAGGTGCGTCCGGTCAGCGCTGCTGTGACCTGCCCCGGCCCGCTCTCCACAGAAGGGGCCGTGATCGGGCGATGAGTCTGGCCGCGGGATGGATCAGCTTCAGGCGACATACTGGCTTTCTGCAGTTTTCGCTTTGCAGTAACTACGGGTTTTCCGTATAGTCCATTTCTATGGAGGACAAGTTCGACCCCGCGAAAGACGACGCCAACTAGCAGGAGCACAAGCTGTCTCTGGCCTTCGGCGACTGTATTTTCGACGATGAGAACCACCTTATCATCGCCACTATCCGCACCGAGGATGAGGAGGAACGGTTCAAGGTGGTCGGGATCGTGGGTGAAAAGCTGGTTGCCGGCGTGTTCGTACGGCGGGACAGTCTGCCCCGATTCATTTCCGTGAGAAGGAGCAACAAAGGTGAAGAAAGAGCATATCATTCTGCCTGCTGATCCGGCTGACGCCGAAGATCGCGCGGTATCCATCGAGGGCATGGAGCGCGGACAACGCGCCCGACTTATCCGCAAGACGCGCACCGATCTGGGGCTGTCGCAGGTCGAGTTCGCCAGTCGCTTCCGCGTCCCTGTCGGCACCCTGCGGGATTGGGAACAGGCACGGGCAACCGCCCCGGATTTCGCTGTGGCTTATGTCAGGGTGATCGGACAGCACCCGGATATGGTGGCGCAGACGGTGGCCTGAGCCGCCTTCCGAACGAGCCCGGGCTTCTGGCATGCTGCTGCCCAGGAAAACTCTGTACCCAAGCGAATATCTCGCCGATCGACATATCCGGGGGGCGCTTTGGCGGCGGGATCTGTGCAGAACCGCCAGAGCCATGGTCGTCGTCATAGCCGAGGCTTCGGCTTTCGGCGTGGCTGATAAGCGCTCGAAGTCGGGCAAACTCGTCGCGATCTGCGGGCATCGTGAATGCCGTTCCAGGTCGCGATGGACTGGTGGGCGTCAGCTCGAAATCCGAAGTCGCCGATGCTTTCGCGAAGGACGATCCATCGCCTTCAACGCTCGCTTGGAGGAAGGACGATCCTTCACCGGGCACCGAGCGCGAGTCCGCCTTGCTAAACGAAGATCCGGATTGCCAAGCCTCGGCCGAGGAAGGGCCGCGGGCGACCATCACCGCCGTGAGTGTCAGCCCCAGACCCATCAAAATCGGAAGCCGACGGTCGCATTCGCAGCCGTCGACAAGAGGGGCGGATGATCTCTGTCGTATCGCATTTGACCCGCCCCTCGGAAAAATTTTACACACCTGACGCAGCAAGCTGCCCGTTTCCTCTAATGCCTTATAAATAAAGCATTTTTCGGCGGTTTTCGGGGCAAAGTTGCTCACAGTTGAGTTTTCCTTGTTTTTCAGATGGTTACAGAATCCGTGGCACACCGTGCCACCATTGTGGCACGGTGTGCCACGGTCTCTTCTGGCCATTTTATGGCTTTCGGGGGCTCCGATGCTGTGACCGCCCCCCCCGACGGCATCTGGGTGTGCCAGGGTAGGTAGGATCCACATAGGGGAGCGGCCACAGCGTCGGAGCCACTGCAAAAGGCCGAGCCGGATCTCTCGAAAAAGTAACCTGTCTACGGGGCGATTTCTTTGTCTGAAATCTCCTGACGGCGAGGGAACCGTTACCGAAATCCTAACGCTAGTAGAACCTTGTAGTTGACAAAGCACTTCTGTCGCGCAGCGTGGCCGGTTAGGTTGTGCCGGAACCTGATCCGCGCAGGCGCGTTCGGGAGAGAAAAGTGATGGAGACCAAGATGCCCAAGACCCTGATCCTTATGCTGGCCCTCAGCGCGCTCGCGGCCTGCGAAACCGTCAAGGGCGCTGGCCGGGACATGCAGGCTGCCGGCGCGGCGGTGACGCGGGAAGCCGGCAAGGCGCAGTCGGACATGTGAGCTTCGCGCCAGAAAGCGTGGAAAGCCGGTTCCCCTTCCGTGGGACCGGCGTGCGGCCCCTACCCGACCCGACGCCATCGGACATCATCGTCTGGCGAGACCTCCCGAGCCGAGATACCAGACCACCGCCCCCAGCACCGTCATTGCCGAAAGGATTGACAGTGCCGACATCCGCTCGCCGAAGAACACCCAGACCCAGGCCGGGCCCAGCACCACATCGATCAGCGACAGAAACCCCGCCTCGCCCGCGCCGATCAGCCGGCCACCGATCAGCACGAGGATATATCCCAGCCCCGTGGTGATTGCGCCATAGAGCGCGCAGGCCAGCAGGGCCCGCCCCGAGGGCAGCGCGAGCGGCATGAAGGGCAGCGCAAGCGGGATGCACAGAAGCGCAGCATAGGCGACCATCCGCGCGGAATCGAGGCGCGGATAGCGCCGCGCGACCACCAGTTGCAGGGCAAAGGCCGAGGTCATGACGAGGGCGATCAGGATGCCCAGAAGATCGCGCGTGGTGAAGGCGGCGCCCCCCACCATCGTGCAGATTCCGGCGAGGGCGATCATCCCGGCCAGAATGAAGCGCCCCGAGACCCGCTCGCGATACCACAGAAAGGCCATCAGCCCCGCAATGAACGGCAAGGTGGCATAGATTGTCATCACATTGGCGACCGTCGTCCAGCTCAGCGCGACGACATAGGCGATCGAGGCGCAGGTGGAGATCAGTGTGACAAGCATGCCGCCCCGGCCGAACTGCATCGGCACCTCGGATGGCGGGCGCAGCGCGATCCAGACGAAAAGCGTCAGGGCGGTGAAGACCGAGCGCCAGCCGACGATCGACCAGATATCCAGGTTGGCCATCCGGACGAAGGGGCCGGCAAGGCTCCACATCACCGCCGAGATCAGCACGATCACGATGCCCATCAGACGCGGCGAAACCCGCGTCATGACACTCTGGCGGGCAAGCGGAGGGGGCTGCATCAGTCGCGATACGAACGGTCTGCGCGATCGAGCTTGCGCTTGAGATAGTCGAAATGCTCGAAGGCCATGCCGCGATAGGCATGCCAGCCGCGCGCGGTGTTCTCCGCCACCTCATGCGACAACACGTTCAGCGGCTTGCCCGAGGCATAGGCCAGCATCAGGGTCTGCGCGGCGCGTTCGAAGAAATAGAGCTTCTCGAAGGCCTCGGCGACGGTATCGGCGCTGACGCTGATCCCGTGGCTGCCCATCAGCAGGCAGGAATTCTCGCCCAGGGCCGCGGCCAGACGCTCGCCTTCGGCAGCGTCGTCGGCGATCCCGCCAAAGCCGGTGTCGATGCCGAGATCGCCGTAAAATCGCGCCGTATTGTTGTCGAGCGGCAGCATCCGCGGATCCTCGAGCGTCGCAAGCGCCGTGGCATAGGGGGTATGGGCGTGCAGCAGCACCCGTGCCGCCGCTACACGGCGGTGGATCGTGCCGTGCACGGTCCAGGCAGAGGCATCGGGCGCGTTCGGGCGGGTCATCACCTCGGTGTCACGCGCATCCAGCAGCAACAGATCAGAAGCCCGCATCTCGCCGAAATGCTTCCATTTCGGGTTCATCAGGAACTGCATGCCATCGGCCGAGACTGCGGCGCTGAAGTGGTTGCCGACCGACTCGGTCCAGCCGAAAGCATCGGTGATCCGGAAGGCCGCGGCCAGATCCACGCGCAGCGCCTGAAGCCCCGCCTCGTCCACCGCCGCGACCGGCTGGCTTGCCCCATCCATCATCGACCTCACTCCTTTTCCTGCCCGTCCCGCCGGTCCCGGCGGGCAGATAACATAAGCCTGCCCTGCAAGGCCCGCGGCCCCGCCCATTTCCGCATCCGGCCCCGCGAGCACGGATGAAAAATGCGGCAGATCCGGGCCAATTCCTTGGGTTTCCGGCCACCGTTCATCCGAATGCAGCGGCCGTCGACGGGCAGAGTAAGGGCGCGACCCGGATTTTCCTATCGAGGAAAATCTTCGATGATTATAATCTCGGCTTATGGAACAGACCCGCCGCCTGCCCCCGCTCCGCCTGCTGGCCGTCTTCGAGGCGGTGCAGCGCTGCAAGGGCGTCCAGCGTGCCGCGCAAGAGCTGAACGTCTCGCAGCCGGCTGTCAGCCAGGCGATGAAACAGCTGGAAGACCATGTCGGCCTGCCGCTTTTCGACCGGCGCACCCGTCCCGCCACGCTGACGGCGGGGGGGCAGATCCTGCAACGCGCGGTCAGCGAGGGGTTCGACCGGATCGCCGCCGCGATCGACGAGCTGCGCAGCCTGCAGGCGGAGGACGAGGCCTCGCTGACCGTGGCCTGTACAGTCGGCACCGCAACCTACTGGCTGATGCCCAGCCTCACCGGCTTTCACGAAATCCACGGCGATATCGCCGTCAGTGTCCGCACCACCTCGCATAGCATTCCGCGGGTGTTGCCCGGGGTCGATCTGGCGATCCGCTACGGCTTGCCGGAATGGGGCGACGGCATTGCGCGGCAGCTGTTTCGCGAGCGGGTCGTGCCGGTCTGTGCCCCGGGCCTGTGGCAGCGGCTGCAGACGACGGGATTCGACCTTGCGAAGGCCCCCCTGCTGCATGTCGATGCGGAAATCAGCGACTGGATGGAATGGCCGGAATATCTGCGCCGCACCGCACAGCCGCCGCCCGCGCGCAGTGGCATCCGGTTCACGAATTACGTGCAGGCGACGCAGGCCGCAGTGAGCGGGCTGGGGGTGATGCTGGGCTGGCGCTCAAACGTGGCCAGCCTTTTGCGCAACGGCGAGCTGGTCGAGCTGCCGCTGCCCGCGATCGAACCGCAGGAGGCTTTCTACCTCATCGAGCCCGGACGCCGCAGCGCCAACGCCGCCCCCCGCGCGCTGCTGGTCGAGTGGCTGCTGCGGGCGGGGGCCGAGCTCGAAACGCCCTAGTCCGCCACCGGCGGCGCCTGCCCGACTTCGGCGCCGCGCGTCTTCAGCCAGTCGAGCATTGCCGCCGCAGCAGGGGGCAGTGGCTCTGCTGCCGTCACCCAATAGGCCATGCCCGGGGCAACCTCTGCCCCCGGCCAGGGCACAAGCGTTCCCTCGCGCACCAGCGCATCGGTGATCGAGCGCCAGCCCAGCATCAGCCCCAGTGCACCGCGACCAGCTGACAGCCGCTGCGCTGCGCCAGTTCCGCGCACAGATCGTCATGGCTTTCCAGCCCGCCGAGCACGAAACCGCCGCCATGGACAAAGAGGATCGTCACCGGCGAGGGCGCCCCATAGCGCCGCAGCGGCACCTCTGCGCGCCGGTTCTCGGTCACCACAAGGCCCTCGGGACGCCCTTGGTGGAAATGCGCGGCCATCCGGTCATAGGCCTGCCGTTGCGCGGCCCAGTCCTCGGCCGCCATCCCGGGGTCATGGAAGGTCGCGGTCTCGGCGATGAACTCCCGCACCGCCCGTGAAAGCAAGGTGTCGTAGCGCATGTGTTTTTCCGGAGTCTCGGAGCGAATCCCTTGCGGCGATCCGGCATCGCGTCCGCCCTTCCCCGCCGCCTCATTGATTGCGGCAAGTCCCACAGGCGTCAACCTGCATCTTCGTCACCGCTTCCCCACGCTTGCAGGGGGGCGATGGTCGCAACCGCAATAAGGTCGTGGAGGCTTTGGCCTGCCACTGATCTTTATCCCGCCGCGACCGGAGCCCGGTTCGTGTTTACGCCGATCGGCGCAGGGTGAGCAATCGCCCGACGCGCGGAGCTTTCATCTCGCGCAGCGGGGCGGGCGGTTGCGGTGGTCAGGGCCCGCGCGTAGTCAGCAGGGGTCTGGTAGCCCAAGCTGGGCCGCCCCAAGCGGCTATCGGCCTGATTGCAGGCCCCTGAGGTCCCCCAGGGACACGGTTCCGATGATGCCGTGGTCAGGACTGATGCCGACCCAGTCGAGCACGCCAATGAGATGGGCGCGTCGGAATTGCATTGAACCGGCATCATGTTGGCGGCCTCTGCGCCGACCACGGACCGAAGCATGCACCCGGGGTGATCTTGAATGAACAGGGGCCAGACCGCCCGCCGGCTGAGAAAAGGGGGACACCGCATCTAAGCGGCCTGTGGCGTATGTGCAAAACAGCTTGACTGAGGGGACCCCGTTACCGAAGTCCTGACCCTAGATACCTTCGCAAATGTATGCGAATGCCAGTGGAGTTGCATACCGGAGCGCCTCAGGGTGAAGCGGGGTTGCGAACTTGCGTGAGGTTAATGAGAGGTATCAGCGTTTCGGGAAATGATAAGCCCAAGCCAGCATGTCGAGTTAGGCAGGGCATTGAGGGAGAGCGATGCCGTCAAGAAAGGCCGCACAGAAGTGATGCCCCCCCATAACGTAGATCCGTTGTCCGAGAACATCCGTTACCTGATCTCCCGCATGCCTTCCATTGCCGTTGCCTCGAAAGAGATGGGCATTAACCGGCAGCAGTTGAACAAATACCTGAACGGAAGCAGCTCGCCGTCGTTGCGGACCATGCGTAAGATGGCGACGGTTTTCGAACTTCCGACCGAGGCGTTGATGCTTCCGCCGGAGGAACTCAAGCGCCGCATGAAACACGGCTCCGGCGCGGAACCCAGCCCCCTACCGGCGCGGAAGATCCGTGAAGTCACGCTCATCGGTCGAGGTGAAGCAGAGCATGACGGCTCTGCCGAAGCGCTTGCGCCCTACTGCGGGCGCTACTTCCGCTATAATTGGGTTCCGGAAATGCCAGAGCTCGTGTTGCGAACCGCTGTGATCATCTTCCAGCGGGAGCGCAGGACCTATGCAGGGGTTCTGGAACGGTTTGCCCCCGCAGGCAGCCCCTGGAGCCGCGATGGGGTTCGCAGAACGCTGCATCGGCTGAGCTATGTTCAGGACAGGATCCAGTTCATTGATTGTGGTACTCCGACCGGGGAGGTGACGCCCGGGTTTTCGCTCTTCTATCCCGTATACACCTCCGGAGTGCAGTATTTGAGCGGCGTTCTATTGGGGAGTTTCGGCTTTGGCGTACGCCCGATCTTCACCTCAAACCTCGTCATGCAGCGACGTCCGGCGGGGGCGAGCCTGCGCGACGATTTCCGGGCCTGCGGCCTTGTTTCTTTTAGTGATTTGACGTTGGGGGCGGAGGTGCGCCGCCGTCTGTGTCGGCCCGACGGCAGCCCGGCCATATACCTCGCGGGGTAGGCGGAGCATAGAGTGCATAAAGGATTCCCCGCCAATCTGCGGCAGCTTGTACGTCATTATCCGAGTACCTCTCGTGCGGCCGAAGCGCTTGGAATTAACCGCCAACAGCTGAACAAATATCTGAGCGGGCTCAGCATGCCATCGCTGGCGACATTGCAGGGCATCGCCACGCATTTCGATCTGGAGCCGGATGACCTCTTGCTGCCGACAGATCAGTTCGCGGCCCTTTGGCGCCCGCCGATGCGGATGGACAAACTGCCGCCGAAAATGCGGCGCGTCTTTGACGCGATGCTGGACAACATGACGCAATCACGTCTCGTTCTGGCGCAGTTTTGCGGCTTCTATCACGCCTATGTTCCCCTGCGCAGCAACCCGGACCGGATTGTCCGGGCCTATATGACGATCTCTCAGGAAGGCGATTTGACCATGGTCAAATCGGTGATGTATGCGACTTCCCGCGGTGAGATCTCGGGCAGTCGTCCGCCGATCAAGGTGGATGGAATCGCGCAATGGCTTGGCGAGCGTATCTACATCACGGATGTGCAGAACATTGGCCTTCCCAGTGCTCGCCTGCAATCCATCGCGCTCTACCCCCCTGTGCTGCCTTCCGCGCCTCTGCTCACCGGCATGCTGATGACAACAAACAATGCGCTGACGCGTCCGATCTATTCGGCGCCGATCGTTTTGAAACGTCTTCCGGGAGAAACACCCAGCAAGGCTGATCTGCAGGCTTGCGGCGTCTTCAATAAGGATGACCCGCAACTCGATGCAGATATGTTCGCTGATCTCCCTGCGTATTACGGTCGGAGCTTTTCTTTCTTTCGGTCCTGACAGTGAAGAGGCGTCAGGCATGACGCAAGTGAGCGCCAGTGGGTGACGCTGCCTAGAGAAATAGGCGGAATCACCGGGATCGGGCCCAATCATCCAAGGTTCTGGCTGGCTTGAATGGACCACCGCGGGGGCGAAAACGGCCGCCTTCCCGCATCTGCCGCGCCACACCTGTTCGATTTGCGTGGGTGCCGTTCCTGGCATGTTTATAGCGATTTAGGAGAATTCCGAATGGGTGAGAGTTGGTCGGGGACGACCGGTGCGGATACGCATACTGGAACCAGCACAGCCGACACCCTCTATGGCGGAGCCGGCTATGATTCCATCTATGGCCAGGGCGGCAATGATGGAATCTGGGGCGGAGACGGCAATGACCTTCTCCGCGGTGGCGACGGCAACGACAGCATAAGTGGCCAGGCCGGAGACGACAGTCTCTACGGAGATGCCGGGAATGATAATCTCTGGGGCCAGGACGGCCAGGACTACCTCAATGGCGGCGATGGCAATGACAACCTCTGGGGAAGTGGTGGCCATGATACGCTTTGGGGCGGCAACGGGGCCGACACCCTTGGGGGGGAGGACGGCAATGACCAGCTCCATGGCGATGCCGGCAATGACGTACTCTACGGCGGTGCGGGCAACGACATTCTCTCGGGCGGCGATAACGATGACGACCTGCGGGGGGGGATCGGTAACGATTCCCTCTTGGGTGAGAATGGCGATGACACGCTGTATGGCGAAGACGGGAATGACACGCTCAATGGCGGCAATGGCAACGACAGCCTGATCGGGGACGTCGGCAACGACAGCATGCTGGGCGGTGCCGGGCTCGATACGCTTTCGGGCGGTGCCGGCGCGGATTCGCTGTGGGGCCAGGACGGCGCGGACTATCTCGATGGCGGCACCGAGAATGACTACGTCTCGGGCGGCGCCGGGAATGACGCGCTCTATGGCTCGGACGGGGACGACACCCTCGATGGCGGCACCGAGAACGACACGCTCAATGGCGGCAATGGCGACGACAGCCTGATCGGGGGCGACGG
>Ga0172378_10005442_pt1 | contig 11892 bp, 8 predicted proteins | sample GrowelOW332metaG_FD_119755 | JGI IMG/M metagenome (GOLD analysis project Ga0172378, IMG submission 119755) | Groundwater microbial communities from an aquifer near a municipal landfill in Southern Ontario, Canada - Pumphouse #3_1 metaG | ecosystem: Environmental > Aquatic > Deep subsurface >... | reverse complement strand
TTACTTTCTCATAGCAGGAACGTATACCGCATTGCTTACAGCAATTGGTACCCCTAAAATGATTAAAATTACAATTATTGTATGGATCATTGCTCTTGCCGGCGTGTTGTTTACCTTAATATTTTGGGGAAAACTTAAACCACTTCATGTCGTATTATATGTTGCTATGGGTTGGATGATAGTTTTCTTTTGGAAAGATATCATGGCCGTTATCCCTCAAGAAATGTTCTTTTATATTTTCGCAGGTGGTATCACCTATACACTGGGTGTGATTTTCTACGGATTTAAAAAAATACCTCATGGTCATGCCATTTGGCATTTATTTGTTCTTGGTGGTAGCATCTTCTTCTATATGGGATTTGCTCTTTACCTGATGTAAAAAAAATACAGTACTATACAAAAGCTACCAAATAATTTTGGTAGTTTTTTTTATCAAAAGCAAAACATCAAAAATAAATCATTCCTCACCAAAAGTTATAAACAGATAAAGCATTTTCCATCAAAACTTATAAATATACATAAATTGCATAAATCTCATTATTTTTTTCATGCTCGAAACATTCATTTCTACTTTTTTATAATCATTTACAATAACTAGAATTATTATGATGCTTTTATCAAATCAATGCATAAGAAAGGAAAAATTAAGCAATTTTGTTATAGACTTAATGAAAATCATATGCTATTTTTGCATACATTACTATAAAATTATTGCGAGTGTAAAATGGCAAAAGAAGAAAAAGGAAAATTTACGGGGAAATTGGGCTATGTATTAGCAACAGCTGGATCAGCTGTAGGACTTGGAAATCTATGGAGATTTCCCTATTTAACAGCGAAGTATGGTGGTGGAGCTTTTCTCTTCACCTATCTCATTCTTGTTATTATTTTTGGATTTGGTTTAGTGTTAGCAGAAACTGCAATTGGCCGAAAAACAGGAAAAAGCTCGATTCTTGCTTTTGGCGCATTATCACCAAAGCATGCCTGGATTGGCATCATTCCAGCTATCGTCCCAGTGCTCATACTTCCTTACTATTCTGTAGTGGGTGGATGGGTTGTTAAGTACCTCTTTGGCTTCTTATCTGGCGATGCCGCAGCAATGACCCAAAATGGATATTTTGGTGGTTATGTTTCACAATCAATGGAACCACTTGTCTTCTTTTTCATATTTTTCTCCCTCACGACTGTTATTGTCTTAGGTGGAGTAGAAAAAGGTATTGAAAGAATGAGTAAAATATTAATGCCGGTACTCGTCCTACTAACCCTTTTAATCGTTATCTACGGTCTCTCTCAACCTGGTGCAATTGAAGGTGTTAAATATTTTATCTTACCAAATTTCTCTGAATTTAATGCTAAAACAGTTTTAGCAGCAATGGGACAAATGTTCTACTCACTTTCTATTTCCATGACCATTCTGATTACCTACGGTTCCTATATGGCAAAAGATATTCCAATGGATACCTCAGTATTACAAGTTGAACTCTTTGATACCGGTATTGCCATCTTGAGTGGACTCATGATCATTCCAGCAGTATTTGTCTTTGCAAATGGAGATCTTTCCAATCTTCATGCTGGACCATCTTTAATGTTTGTAACTCTTCCAAAAGTATTTGCTTCCATGAAAGGAGGAGCTTTTGTCGGTATTGTTTTCTTTATTCTTACCCTTTTCGCGGCACTCACCTCCTCTGTTTCTTTGCTTGAATCAGTAACTTCCATTTTCATGGATAAATGGAATCTTACAAGAAAAAAGAGTATTGCCATTATTTTAATCTTTTCCATCATTGTAGGAAGTCTCTCTTCCTTAGGTTTTGGCGCTCTCTCTACTGTCCATATCTTGTCACTGAGTATCTTCGATTTCCTTGATACTATTACTAATTCAGTTATGATGCCTGTAGCGGCCCTCCTCACCTGTTATTTCGTATCACGTGTTATTGGTTGCGATACAATCAGTGATGAAGTAAAAATATCTTCTCCATTCAAAATGGAAAAGCTCTTTATCTTTACCATTACCTATGTAGCACCTCTTTGTATTATTATTGTTCTCGTCTCTTCAATATTACAAACAGTTGGTATATTGTCCGTTTAAGCACAGAAAAACAGACTAAACAAGAGACACAATTTGAAAAAATTGTGTCTCTTTGAATACAGTGATAAAGGGAAAAAATACCACATAATCACCGAACAGTTCAAGCGAAAAAATTGACATCAAGAGCAGTCATTTCAACAGAAAAAGATACCATTATTTTTACACTTTTTCCGTTATTTTTTAGATATTCGCATACTGTTGAGATACCAAATATCGTTGAATTTTTCTGGTACTTGTCATAGAAAGTTCTTTCTTTGCAATGACAATTTTCTCTATTTTCTTATAACTCGGCGTATCTTTATTGATATATCGCACATATTCATGAATTTTCTTTTCACATTCAGCTGCATCGCCATTTCTTAGTTCCTCTGAAGGGAAAATAATTGCCATAATCCCCTCAGCCTTTGTCTTTTCATTCTTGACAAAAGGAGCCACACAAATTTGTTCAATGTCATCGATTAATTGAAATCGAGCCTCTATTTCTTCAGGAAATACATTCTTTCCACCTTCGGTAACAATGATATTCTTTGCACGACCTGTAAGGTACAAATACCCCTTGTTATCAATATGTCCAACATCACCGGTATTAAACCAACCATCTTTATCAAGCACCTCATCAGTAGCTTCTTGATTTTTATAATACCCTTTCATAATACAAGATCCCTTCAGATAGATTAAACCATTACCATTTGCATCGGGATTCACTATTTTTTGTTCAATACCTGCACACACTTTTCCTACCGATGTTTCAACATAGGCATAGATTGGATTCAAATGAGTGATAGGACTTGTTTCCGTGAGTCCATACCCTTGCACAAAATCAATACCAAGTTCATTAAACATTTTAAAGGTTGAGGAAGGAAGTGGGCCTCCTCCACAAATACAGATTCTATTGGTATCTAAAGAAAGATTGGCAAGGAGACCATTAAACAAGGCATGTCCAATATTTTTTCCGGTAAGTTTCTTAATAAAGCCCGAAAAGCTCATACCAATTCGAATGAATCCATAGGCAATAATGCTTTTTTTCTTCACTCCATGCATCAAACCTGAGAGCATTTTATTAAAAATCATAGGAACACCGAGGAACATAGTCACTTTTCCTTGTTTCAGTTCTTTCAAAATCTGACTAATAACAAGTCGCTTTCCAAATATTGTTTCGGCACCAACACTCAAACTTTCTATCATCACAGCCTGCATCGTATAAGCATGGTGAATGGGAAGAATTGCATAAAAGACATCAGTTGGAAGGATAAGCATATTTGACTGTGCTTGATAGCAATCACTAACAAGATTTTCATGAGTCAGCATCACACCCTTTGGAACCCCAGTAGTACCACTAGTAAAGAGTATTGCTGCAACATCTTCAGCATGGAGAATTGGGACATCTTTATTCAGCGTCGTTCCCATACAAACATCAAGAATGTAGGAAGTATTTGTGCCATCTGCATTATCCAAAGAAAGCGTCTCTTCCAAACTTTCCACATGGGTTAATGCTAAATTTTCTCTTTTATCATCATCAGCAACTAAGCATTTAACCTGAGCAAAATTCATAAATTTAATCAGATCTTCTTCTTTTGCATGTGCATCAAGGGGAACAACAATACACCCCGCATAGGTAATTGCAAAAAAAGAAATGGCCCATTCAACACTGTTTTTTCCACAGACCGCAATCTTATCGTCTTTGCCATATCCTTTAGAAATAAAGTAATTAGCTAAGCCAATCATTTTTTCTCTGGCTTCTTTATAGGTAAATCTCATTTCTTTTGGCGTAAACTGTCGAAAACAATATCGATCGGTAAAACGATCAGCATTAATATCAACCATCTGAGGAAGCGTCGGCCAGGCACCTTCAAACCAATTATCTGTTCTATATGTATCTAAAAAAGCCCAAGGGCAATAATCTTTCATTTTTGTCATGTGAATTACTCCAAACTGATATATTCTCTTTATAACCAAGAAAACTCACCTAATTATACACTCTTTTAGTGACAATTCAATAATACTTCATAAAGAATAATTTTTTCTCAACAGAAAAAGGAGCTATTACTTTGTCTATCAAAGACAAAATAACAGCTCCTGTGAACGCTCAATACGTATATACTAAATTAAAGAATCTAAAATACTTGTCAAATTTTTCTCACTCATACCACCCTTCAAACTACCAAGATAATTACCTTCTCTATCTAAGAAAATAGTTGTTGGAAGCGAGTTACTGCTTACGATACTATTTACATACCCTGGGTCTAAATAAATCTTACTGGTAGAAGGGAACGTTTTAGCCACAAAATTTTTAATGGTTGTTTCTGTTTCTCGTGTTCCATCTAAGTTATCAAAGAACATGAAATTTACATCATCAGCGTAGGTTTCACTTGCACTAATAAAGTAAGGAAGTTCTGCGATACAAGGTGGACACCATGAAGCAAAGCTATTGATCACCGTAATCTTTCCAATGGCTCTATCATCATAGAAATTACCGGTTGTACCATCTAAGCGAGTAATAGGAAAATCAGGGAAAAGATTTTTCTCCGCTTCTTCACTTTCTTCTGTTGCAGAAGAAGAAGCTTGTTCTTCAGGAGCCTGAGATGCTTGTTCAGTTGCCTCTGAGGAAGCTGGTGGATCGGTTGATTGTGTATCAGTCGTATTACTTACTTGTGTTTGATTAGATTCTTTTTGTGTATCCACAACCGGTAAATTTGATACATTTAACGCCGTTTTACTCACCGTAACTTCAGCATTATCTTTCAGAGAAGAATAAGCAACCGTTGCTCCAACAAATACGACGACAATCAGTATGAGTGTGATGATAAGCATTTTACTATTTTTCTTCTTATTATTATCATTATCCATTTATTATTTCCTTTAGATTTTACCTATAAAATCATTTCTTTGAGAATGTATTATGCGAATAAAGTTGCGGGGGAATAACCTAAAATCATTAAAATACCCATAACCAATAAGATAATTCCACTTATTATATCTACAGCCTTATAGTGTTTCTTTATAAAAACAAACGTCGATTCTAACTGAGTAAAGAGAAGAGAAGACAGGGCAAAAGGAACAGCAAGTCCCATTGCATAGGCAAAGAGAGAAAGCATCCCTTTAAAGAGCGTACTGGCATTTGCTGCCATCATCAATGCCGAGCCTAAGAAAGGACCCGTACAAGGAGACCATCCAATAGCAAAAACAAGACCAAAGAGGAAAGATGATGCAAATCCTAAATTATGGGTCTTTTTAAACGGTAATTTATAGGTATTTCCAAGAACAGGTAAGAACCCCGCACCCAAAAATCCTAATGATAAAATCACAATAAGAATTCCACCTATCCTATTCATTAAAGGAAGATGCGTACTCAAGTAGGATCCTAATGCCGTTGCCGATGCACCGAGAGCCATAAAGAATAAAGTGAAGCCCAAAATGAAGCTCAAGGTATTGAGAAGAGGATTCTTCTTTTTACCATCTTTATCTGTTGCGGCCTCTCCAGCAAGGTAGCCTATATAGAGAGGAATCATTGGTAATACACACGGACTAATAAAACTTAAAAGCCCTTCTAAAAATGCTGTTATATATGCCATGACCACAGCCTAAACTATTTCGCTTTTTTATTCTGTAACTAAATCACAGAGAAGCCACAATTTACACACAATAAACATTTTTCACGTGAAATAATTTTATTCTTATAACTACACAAATACGGTAAAAAGAAGTATGGTAAATCTATGGCTAAAAGAAAAACAATGCAAAGTAGCGAAGAGCGCTTTGATGCATACTATAAAAAAGACTATGGCGAGAGATGGGAAGAACTGAAGAAATCTCTCTTAGGAGATTCTCATCCTATTGCATTTGAAGAGGGTTTATTAACCCCATATTATATGGATGAAGCATCCATTGTATGTAGTAAACTGCTGGAAGTTGAAAAAGGTGATCATGTACTGGATATGTGTGCTGCACCAGGTGGTAAAACACTCGTTCTTGCTTCAGCTTTGCAGGGGACAGGCTCTCTTGTAAGTAATGACCGTAGTAGTGGAAGAAGAGCACGACTTCATAGGGTTATTGAAACCCACCTCAAAGAGAGTTGGAGAGAAAATATTAGAATTAGTGCCCATGATGCATCAAAATGGGGACTTTATGAGCAAAATATCTATGACAAAGTACTCCTCGATGCTCCTTGCTCAAGTGAAAGACATGTGATAAAAGACCAACAGTATCTTGACCAATGGACACCCAATAGGCCCAAACGATTATCAACACAACAATTTGCAATGCTTGCTGCAGCTCTTGAAGCAGTAAAGGTTGGTGGCATCATTGTGTACTCCACCTGTGCCATTGCAAAAGCAGAAGATGAATTAGTCATTGAAAAGCTGTGTAAGAAACGAGAAGGTCGTTTTACCTTACTTCCTTTTACTGCGGAAGGCAGTGAAGAATGTAAATATGGAAGAATCATTCTTCCTGATGCATCAAAAGGTAGAGGTCCTATGTATTTTTGCAAACTCCAAAAGATAAAATAATCTCCCATTGAAGAGAAGGATAAAAAATATGAGTGATGTCGCTATTGTTTCCTGCGAAACGTATGAAGAAGAAAAAGTTAAAAAGACTATTGAACTTATTATTGGTAAAACAGGATTTCCTGATGTTAAAAACAAATCAGTCCTCTTAAAACCCAATATTTTATCTGATGCTATCACAGAAAAGGCTATTACAACAAACCCAGTTGTTTTATCTGCAATGATTCAAATAGTCAAAGAAAGAGGTGCTGCAAAAATCTTTGTGGGCGACTCACCTTCTATTCAAAAAAAGCATCTTGAACCAACCAATTGTGGTATTTTTCAAGTATGTGAAAAGGAAGCAGTTGAATGGGTTGATTTCACAAAAGACCCGATCAAAAAGAAACTACCCTATGTCAATCACTCCATTTACATGGCTGCAATACTAGACAACGTGGATATTGTCATTAATCTCCCTAAATTCAAAACCCATGAACTCATGTTGATGACAGGAGCTGTGAAAAATTTATTTGGAACGGTACCAGGATTGAGAAAAAGTCCAATGCATGTGAGACACCCAAGTCGTGGTTCATTTGCTAAACTTGTTTGTGGTGTCTTTAGTCAATGTCATGTTGACTATGCACTCATGGATGGGATTGTAGGAATGGAAGGAGCTGGACCTGCAAATGGGAAACCTCGTAATGTTGGTCTTCTCCTTGGAAGCTCAGATTGTGTTGCCTTAGATATTGCAGCAGCAACTATTATGGGTTATAATCCGCTCTCGATACCAGTCAATGTATTTGCATTGAAAGTTGGTTTAACACCGACTACAAATATTGATGAGATTACCTATCCACTTATTAACCCTCGTTCGATTATTTTATCAGATTTCCTTCGATGTGGTGGTAAGAAAATTGAAGAAGGTGACAATGAAAATTTCACAAGAAAACCGCCAACATTCATTCATGAAACGTGTATTCAGTGTGGACGTTGTATTGAAATTTGTCCTGCACAGGCGATAGTAATGAAAGATAAAAAAGTTATCTTAACCCCAGAGAAATGTATTCGATGCTATTGTTGCCATGAAGTCTGTCCCGTAGGTGCAATAGAAATTGACAGAGATACTGAATAATTATTACTATTTCACCTCCTCACTCTGATATGACGCTCCTTTTACTTTTTCATAAGGAGCGTCTAGTTTTGATAAATTCTACTGTTGAAAGGATGATAAATTGCATTTTGACCTCAAAAAAGAACTAAACGAAGAGCAGTGTCTTGCTGCATCACAAACAGAAGGCCCTCTCTTGATTATTGCAGGAGCCGGAAGTGGTAAAACAAGGATGCTCACCTATCGTATAGCACATATGCTTGAAGAAGGCGTATCTGAAAAAAATATTCTTGCCCTCACCTTTACCAATAAATCTGCTTCAGAAATGGCTGAAAGGGTAAGAACTCTTACCCAAATGGATTTGAAACATTTAACAACAGCAACATTCCATTCCTTTGGAATGAGCCTTTTGAAAAAATACATGCATAATATGGGTTGGAAAAATAATTTCACCATTTACGATACCAATGACAGAAAAGCACTGATTCGACAGGTTATTGTCGAAAGAGGTGGTGATCTTTCCATGTATGATTTAAGAGAAATAGGACAAACTTTTTCCGATATCAAAACAGGTCGTATCCAAGAAATTATTTCAGACAAGATGAAAGATATGTACGAGGAATATGAAAAGCATCTCAAGGCGTATAACGCCGTTGATTTTGATGACCTTATTACAAAACCCATCGATTTATTTAATCAATTTCCTGAAATTAAAGAGAAAGTCCAAGAGCGATATCAGTATGTTTTAGTTGATGAATTTCAAGACACCTCCCTTTGCCAATATGAACTGGTAAAGCAAATTGCCATAAAAAGCAGAAATCTCTGTGTTGTTGGTGATGATGATCAAAGTATTTATAGTTGGAGAGGTGCAAACTTCCGAAATATACTTCTCTTTGAAACAGACTTTCCTGAACGTCAACAAATCATGCTGGAAAGGAACTATCGCAGTTCAGGTACGATTCTTGAAGCTGCCAACAAACTGATTAAACAAAACAAGGAAAGAAAAGATAAAAAACTGTGGACAAAAAGTGCCCGAGGTTCCAATATCTATCTCATTCATCCAAGTGATGGAGATCAAGAGGCATCAATTATAGTACGCAGAATCATTGAACAGCAAAAGAGAGAGAACCTCAGCTTAAGCCACTTTGCTATTCTCGTACGAACAAATGCACTTATTCCAAGAATTGAAGCCGCACTCATGCTCAGAGAAATACCAAGCCATGTCAGTGGTGGGCAAAGTATGTTTGATAGAAAAGAAATCAGGGATGTTGTGAGTTATTTAAAAGTGATTGCAAATCCTGAGGATGATGTAAATTTCTTAAGGATTATCAACACACCCCGAAGAGGTATTGGACGTGTAACGGTAGAAAAGATACGAAAACTTGCTGAAGAACAAAACATTTCACTCTATTCTGCTTTAGCACTCATGGCTCATTCGACCGATCCTCAGTTGAGAGAAAGGACAAAAGATTCACTCAAACGTTTCTATGATTTGATTGAAAACTATTCCCAGCAACTCGAAGATGATACACGACAAAAGAATATGGTATTCCAAACCCTTATTGAAGAAGTGGGATACCGAGACTTCCTCATTGATGATGAAAACAGTGAAGCTGCCGTTAAATTTAAAATGGAAGGAATTCATATTCTTTGTAAAATGCTTGCTCGTTGGGAAAGAAATCCATTAAATCAAGGAAAATCAATGTTTGACTGGGTCAATCGTATTGCCATTATGGGACGTGATGATCCAGAAGAGAAGAACAAAGAAAAGGTTGATATTATGACCATGCATGCTGCAAAAGGTCTGGAATGGGATACTGTCTACCTTGCAGGAATTGAAGACAATATCATTCCGAATGCACGCTCCCTTGAAGAAGATGAAAAGAATCTGGAGGAAGAAAGACGCTTATTTTATGTTGCCATCACACGAGCAAAACGAATCCTCGTTATTAGTTCCTGCCAAGCTCGTATGAGAAATCATGATTTAGTACAAAGCCTGCCTTCTCGTTTCTTAGAAGAGATTCCTGTAGGGCTCTTTGATGAAGACGATCCCAATCGTGTCGTCAGTAAAGAAGAAGGAAACACTCAATTTGAAGCATTAATGGAGAGACTTAAAAAAAATAAAAAGTAAAATAAACTTCTTTTATTGTAGTCTTAGAAAATAAATAGTAGTATATTTTCCACGGTCGAAAACTTTACGACTGAAGACAAAATACTCTCACAATCAACGCGTAAGGAGCATCTATGCTATCTGAAAATGTATTAAGAAACCTGTTTCATAAAACAGATAAAGTCATCCAAGCAAAACCTTGGGATCTATTCACCAATCTCGATATTCTCGAGTTTGAAAGCGAACAAGGAGAAAAGGCTTATATCCAATTATCCAGGGAAGAAGAAAGAGAATCTCTTCAGATTTTTGTCGGAGAAAAAGCTTTTCATTCATTAAGCTATAGCTTTGATAATACGCTCTATGCTTCACAGTTCGACTATCTCGAAAAAGAACTCATGAAAGATTGTTATATCCTTTCTCTTCTTCCTCAGGCTGAATTATTTGATGAAGAAAAAGAACGCTTTGCCGCACTCAAAGAAGAGAAAGAACTCTTTCCTGCAATAAGACGTCAAAGACCAATGATTTTTCCTTCAAGCATTGAAGAAGATGCTGATGTCGCAATTTTCATGCAAGCTTTCGATGTAATCCTCTCGGCTACGCAATATTTCCCTCGCTTTGGAAAAGACAAAGGAAATGCTTCCTTCCATCGATGGATGGAAGAAATGAATGCTGAAAACCCAGACCAAAAAGATTACATTCCATATGCCCAAATTCAAGATGGAGTGTATTTTTGGAAACCTATTGCAGTCGATTGGCTCTCAACTGCTGAAATGAATGACACTAAACTCATTCCTGATGGTCCTATAAATCCAGATGACATCACCGTTATCAATACACGAAAAGCAAAAACAAACAAAGGCCAAATTGCCTATTTTGATGTCTTTTGTCCAGGACTTCCTGTCGTAGATAAAAATGGTATTTGGCGCTATTGCATGGGATTTATTCTTTCAGACTTACATGACATGAATAAGACACTGATTCATTTCTTCTTGCCTGATGAAGACAAGAATGAACTATTCTCAGTTCTTTCAGAACACCTTCAGCAAAAGGGTTCCCCTCTTGCAATCAAGGCAATCGATAATAGATCCCTTGCTCTTGCTGAAGAATTATTTGCTCCTCTTTCCACCAAAGTGACAAAAGGAAAAGGTGAAATGAAGGTAAAAGTTGCTCATTTTGAAGAACAAGCATATTCAGCTTTGATTGCTCAAAGCCAAACAAATAATTAAAGAAGCATTGGATATATTGCACCCTCATAGCCTTGCATTTTGAGGGTGTTTCCATGTCGTTCAGGCTCCTTTGATTGTGGATTGGTGCTAAATATCATACCACCAACACTGAAAGGGAGCCCTAATTTATTCAGTTCTACAACATGACTTTTTTTATTAAAGTTGAGAACAACCAATAAGGTTTCTTCATCACAACTACGGAGATAGGCAAAAACACCTTTACTCTGAGGACTCAAATAGGTACAGTCCCCTTCCATTAAAGCGGGATGGTGCTTTCTCAATTGAATAAACTTTTGATAATAATGGAACGTTGATACAACCTTTGCCTTCTGTTCATTCACGGCAAATTTCTTCCTATCTAAAATCATGGGAATCCAAGGTTTTACCGATGAAAATCCACCATATTTATCATGACTATCCCAAACCATAGGACCTCTTTCACCGTCACGAGAACGAGGACCAAAGAGACTTACCCTTGGAACGGTATCTTTTATTTCAGATTTTCTCACTTTTGAATTTTCGAGCCCTAATTCTTGACCATAGTACATGAAAAGCGATCCTTTTTGCGTGAAAAAAAACATGGCAGCCATGCGAATCATATTTTCATTGCCCTTGAATTTTGAAGCCATTCTTTCGTGGTCTTGATTTGAAAGAATCCAAGCCGGCCAATTGCGATCAACAGCATCGTACCAGCGTTTGGTTGAGCTTTGATAAATATCAGATTTAAAAGGCAAATTAATCAAAGAATAATCCATTGCAAGATTGAGTTCATCGTAGAATGTACCATAATAGCTGGCAACCATTTCAGGTTCCCCAGGTGGTTCCACAACGACTTCACCGATAAGAACTTTATCATCATAGGTATTTATTAAATCTCTGATAGA
>Ga0172378_10005441_pt1 | contig 11892 bp, 10 predicted proteins | sample GrowelOW332metaG_FD_119755 | JGI IMG/M metagenome (GOLD analysis project Ga0172378, IMG submission 119755) | Groundwater microbial communities from an aquifer near a municipal landfill in Southern Ontario, Canada - Pumphouse #3_1 metaG | ecosystem: Environmental > Aquatic > Deep subsurface >... | reverse complement strand
GCGATTGCCTATCAGGCCGAAGACCATTCAATTTACTTTTCCATCGCCAAATGGCCGCAATATGGGCAGCTGGTGAATATCGATCCCGCTCAGATGCGTCCCGGCACCCGGGTGAAACTGGATGAATATGCTAAGGAATCCGTGGCGGATTTTGCTCTCTGGAAAGCCTGGGACGAAGCTGATGGGGACGTTTTCTGGGAGAGTCCTTGGGGACGCGGACGTCCAGGCTGGCATCTGGAATGTTCCGCGATGAGCAGCCGTTATCTTGGGGCGACCTTCGACCTCCATTGCGGCGGTATCGATAACATATTTCCGCATCATGAAGATGAAATTGCGCAGAGTGAAGCCGCCAATGGCTGCCGTTTCGTGAATTATTGGCTGCATTGCGCACATTTGGTCGTCGAGGGGCAGAAGATGTCGAAATCCTTGGGTAACTTCTATACGCTCAAAGACCTTATGGAAAAGGGCTATGCTGGCAGGGAAGTACGCTGGGTGCTGATTGGAACGCACTACCGGCAATCGCTGAATTTCTCTTTCAAAGCTTTGGAAGATGCCCGGGCCTCACTGCAACGATTGGATACCTTTCAGGTACGCTTGCAGGAAAATGTACAGAATCCTGATGGAGATCTTGAGGCAGTACAGACGATTCTTGCGAAAACGATTACGGATTTTACGGCGGCGTTGGCCGATGACCTGAATGTCTCGGCTGCCTTTGCGGCTTTGTTTGATCTAGTGCGGGAAATTAATCGCTTGTTGGATGCCGCTCCCCTGGGCGGCAATGTTATCCGTGCGGTGCAGGAATGTCTGCAGCGGATAGATTCTGTGCTGGCAGTATGTTCACCGGAAGTGGGTGTCGATCAAGTGCCGGCTGAAATTCAGGCTTTGGCTGACGAACGCCAAGCTGCCCGTAAAGCGCGTGATTTCGCTCAAGCAGATGTCTTGCGCAAGACGCTTGACGAAAAAGGCTGGCAGGTGGAAGACACTCCGAAAGGCTCCCGCATCCTGCGAAAATAACGATGGGGACGGCTCGCTGTGAAATATGGCGGTCTGTTTTGTGCTGTTGTTCTCTGTCTCTTCTTGACGACCGGCAATTTTTGAGTCTTATTTAGTCTGCCAGCGTGGGGCGCCGGCGATCCAGGTTTGTTTTGGGGTCCAGTCCGAATCGGTAATGGTGAAATCGGCGAAAAAGCCAGGTTCAATTTTACCGTAGCCTTGCAGACCGAGTGAATGTGCTTGGTTCCATGCGGTGGTTTTAACGAGCTCTGAGGGTGGCAGACCGCTGACTTTTGCTGCTCGCTGGACACCCTTATAGAATTGCAGAGTGCTGCCGGCGACGCGGTTGGCATCTGCCAGCATTGCTTTCCCGTTCTTGACGACAACGGGCAGCCCCCCAAGGCTGTAATCACCGTCCGGCATACCGGCGGCGCGGATTGCATCGGTAATGAGCATGACCCGTTCCGGCCCTTTCATCTGCAAGATCAGTTTGATCATCGGATCGATCAGATGCACGCCGTCGCAGATGATTTCGACATAGATGTCCGGTTCGGTCAATCCAGCGCCGACCATTCCGAAGTGTAGATGGTGCAGTGGGGTCATAACGTTGCAGAAATGGGTGAGGTGTTTCATTCCGGCCAAGCGAGCCAGTTGGGTTTGTTCATAATCGGCGGTGCTATGCGCTCCGGAAGGCATGATACCGGCTTCGGCCAGCTGTCGGGTGAATTCTAATGCCCCGGGCAACTCGGGGGAGTACGAGACTTTTCGGATCGGGCAGATCGTATTCCATTTCGCCACCAGGGAAAAATCAGGGAGCATCAGAAAGTCTGGATTCTGGGCGCCGGCGCCCTCCGGGTTGAAGAAGTTGCCTTCTATATGGATTCCCAGCAAGCGTGCGCCATTGGTATTTTCTTTCCGGTAGCGTTCGGCGCATTGGAGCGTGCGTTGGAGATCGTTTTGGCTGGCCGAGAGGGTGGTTGCCAGAAAGCCAGCGACTCCCTCCTGCAGTTTGTCACGTCCGATCGTCTGGGTGGCTTCGTCAGTGCCATCGCAGAAATCCTGGTTGCTGCGGCCATGGCAATGGATATCGATAAAGCCTGGCAGCAGGCGTAAACCCTGCAAGTCGATATATTGATCGGCTTGCGGGAGTTTTTGTCTGGGGGTTAAGACCTGTTCAATGCGGTCTTCCACGATCAGGACAGCGCCTTTTTCGATTTGGATGCCAGGGGAGATCAGGCAGGCATTGTGAATCAGAGTTTTCATTGTGCTTTAATCCAAGCTGATGGTGTCGACCGTATAAACGATTTCTGAATCCGGATGCTGTAGCAGATAGGATGCCGGCAGTTCCGGGGTGACTTTCCCTGTGCGGATTTGCTTAAGAGGAGCAATTTGTTCCTGGAAACAAGCTAGTAACAGGAGTTTTTTTGCCTTCAGGATAGGTCTCATTCCCATGCTGACGGCCTGGCGCGGCACGAGAGAATCATTTCCACCGGCGGTCAGTTTGGCATTGGTAGCGATTGTCAGCGGTTTGAGATCAATAACTCGGGTTGGCAAAGCGGCAAAATCGCTGACAGAAATTTGCTTTTCGCTTTGCGGTTCATTAAAAGCGATATGGCCATTGAAGCCAATGCCGAGCAGTTGCAGGTCGAGTCCGCCGGCATCCGCCAGAGCCTGATCGAAAGCGGCAGGGGCAACTGGATCGGGAAAGTGCCGCTGCGCTTCGGAGAAGCCCAGCTCGGGACTCAGGTGTCGAAACAGGTTTTCCTGCATATAGCGGTGATAACTCAGGGAGTGGTCGGGAGCGACGGACTGCCCATTCTGAGCGATATATTCATCAAGATTATACGTATGAAGCAGCTGGAGCGGGATTTTTGCCTGATTCAATTTATCGGCCAGCAACGGATAGAGTTTCAGCATTGTATTACCGGTTGCCAGGCCGATATTGACTTGTTTTCTCAGTTGAATAGCTTTTTCGATCACTCTGAAGAGCTGTTCAGCGCCATATTCACTCATTCCCTGGTAGTTGACCGTTTTTTTCCAGTTCATCCTTTGATCCTCTCGTTGGAATTGTTCAATGGTAGTTGCAAAAAATCAGTATTTTTATGGGGGACAAAAAAATTGGAGCGGTTCAAAAACCGCTCCATGTGATCGACTGGTATTCTTGTTTTTTTTACAGTTGTTTAAGCAGGCTCATTATCAAGCTGAATAAGGTGACTGCCAAAGCGGCAGTTGCCACCATTGCAGAGATGCTTTCCAGAGTGGTGATGCCGGCAACAGGCACATGCCCTGCTTTGTCAAAGGAGGGGGCAACCTCTGATGCAGCGGCGGAATCCCCTTCCGTATTCGGTGCCTTTGGAGCCGCGCCGGGCGGAGAAACAGACACTGTTTTGCCTGCACTGCTGCTACGGATTTTCAACCCCTTGCCAGTACTTCCGGCTTTTGTTTCAGGATGCGGTGGAGTGATTGTCACAGTGGAACTCGAAGGAGTCATCCCCTCAGCAGAAGCAGCTTCCGGTTTAACCGGCTCTTTCTGCAAAGAAATTTTGGCTCCTGAATTGGGGGGGAGAATTGCACCAGGTGTCACTTTGACCGTTGCGCCAGCGGTGGCGGGTGGGGGCACCTGTGCGGTTTGCCCGCTGTTTGCCGCAGGTGGCGGGGTTGCAATGGTGCTGCCGCTGGTTGCTGAGGGACGAATTTTCAGCCCGCTGCCGCCGCTACTGGTAGAAGAAGAAGGCAAGGCTGGAGCAGCCGGTGCTGTTTCTACGGGAGGGGGGGTATGGGGTGCGGGTGCGGGAGGTTGACTGCTGCCGGAGGGCGGCAAAGCAGCTCCACTGGGTTTTTTGATGGAAAGTTTGATCGTGGAAGAAGAGACGGGTTCAGGTGTTGCTGTCGGCTTTGCAGGTGCTATGGAAGGTAAGGAGGCTGTGTCGGTAGCAATTCCCTTCGTCGAGGAAACTGCCGGCTTGGCATCCAAGTCGATTTTGGCAGCGGAAGGCGGGACTTGGTCGCCAACGATTGGTTCTTGGGGATATTCTGCTGTGATATTGGTCGTTTCCCCGGGTTTGGGCGGAAGTGTAATTTTGGGGACAACGACTTTCGGAATTACGGGGGCGGGTTGTGGAGCTTTACTGACCGGTTTTTCGGTTTCAGCAGGAGCAGATAAGGGGACATTTGCCAGCGGCGCCGAAGTAAGAGTGGGGGGAGGAGTTCCCGGCCTGGGGATGGCTCTTACGACCTTCAGGCGAACGGTCTCGGTCTTTTTTTCGTTGCCAGCAGACATCGGGGTGATGGTTGTGGAGGCCGCATTTGGGTTGTCCAGCCGTTTCAATTTGCTGGTTGAGGTATCGCGCAGACTGATCGGATCAATGAATTCCCCTTTTCGTTGCGTTTCTCCGGCACCCTGTTTGCTGATTTCAATGGCTGCTTCAGGGGTAGGCTGCACCCGTAAACGACCGGTATCAACTTTGAAACGGTTCGTATCCGTATTGCGTAATCTAAGTTTACCAGAATCTTGAGGCTTGTCGTCCATTTTTTAGACTCCTACGCTTGTTCATGCGTCGTAAACGACTGAAAAATACCAGATGGTGAGCGATTTGAAAACAGTTATTGAAAAGATAATCCCTGAATCGCTTTTTGGCAAATTTTCAGTACGATTTTCGGTAAAACAAAGGCGAAAAAGGCGGGAAGGGCGTCTGGGCTGACCTGCCACGGGGTTTTTCATTCCCAAGGGATGGCGGACAGTTCGTTTCGTAAGGCCAGGTATTGATCCGTGATACTTAAGTATTGGACGAAGGGATTCAGCAGAGGGATTTCTTTTTGTGCAGTATAGTTGAGCAATTCAGCGATTTTATTTTGTCTGTCCAGGGCATCATCGAAAGTTTTGCTGGCTTGGCGGAATTGTTTCTTGAAGCGGGATGTTTTCCCATCCTGCAAGGAAACCAGAGCGGCATTGAACTGATACAGAGGATTCCGTAGGAGCAGGGGAGCCTTTTTTGCCAGCTTCAAGATTTTATTCTGCATGATACTTAGAGCCAGGGGATTCAATTTATAATTTTCCAAGAGTTTTGGGATATCCCGCAGCGGCATTCTTTTGATTGCGCTTGTTTCACCCGCTTGAATCACTGAGATATTCAACAGATCTTGCAATTGGGCAAGGACATTGTCAGCCTCATTGAGCTGCCAGCCTCTGCCGCTTTCCGCCAGTACTTTTTTTTCATACCAGCCCTGAAGTGTTTCCTGCGCCGACCACTGTGGCCGCAGTAAAAATTCAAAAGCCTCACTGGGCGTTCGGCCATAGCTTTCCAAAGCAAAGAGTTTATGGAAAAAGGGATCCGCCGTTTGCTGGTTTTCCAGCACACTGGCTAGCAGATCGCAATGCAGCAGATAAAGACGAAAGAGAGGGTCATTTCCCGGGGGTACTGGATGAATAAGCAATAATTCCAGTCTTGGAAAATGGCCTGCCAGAAATTGTTCGCGTGCGGTTCTGAAATCCGGGGAATAGAAGGTTTTGATGCCTTTTCCGTTAAAAAAGATTCGGTTGCAGATGGCGGCAGTTATCCAGGCTGCGGAGGGTATTTTTTCGCCAGCTTCGGGGTTGTTTTCTTGTATGCGTCGCAATAACAAGGCGTTGATCAAGCCATAACTGATTTCCAGGGAACTGGTTTCAAAAGAGAAGCAGAGTTCGTTCTCGTCCGGGAGCCGTTTTTCCTGCGGACGAAGAATCGTCAACTGCAGCAGCTTTTCACTGGAACCGGAAAACTGCAGGCAGCGATCGATTTCCCGGGCAAACAGTTCAGCGGCCTGTCCCAAATTTTTTGTATCCTGAAGGGAGGCGGTACGGATTCGGAGGTTCAGATCATCCAGAGTTTCAGAAAAAATTGCTCCATATGCCGCCTGCAGAGGGCGACAAATCAGCAGTGTGAGGAGGATAAAACTTTTGCAGAAGTGCATTCGGGCAAGGAGCGGTAATGGTGTTATTCAAATTTTTGCGGCTGGCTGGAAGTTTTCGTTTTTTCCAGCGTCAGAATGACTTTCAAGGTATCCCGGGCATGTTGGCACCAGGGGTCTGAGCCTGGGTCAAGTTGATTTTCCGGCGAGCTGAACAAGGCGGGATTTTCCAGCAGTTCGACATCCGGCAGCAAGGGTTTTGGCAAAAGATTGTTCGTGATCCGGGGTACACGGAGAATTAACCCGCTGGAAAGCTTGATTTCCCGCCCTGTACCGCCAATTCCTGTACTTGGTCTGCCTAACACCAGCACTTGTCTTTCAGTCTGTAATTTTTGCACCAGGGATTCCGGGGTTCCTGCAGTGGCCGAATCAATCAGAATCAGCATCGGCACTTTCAGTGCGGTCAGAAAGCGGAAATTGCCGTCTTCTGCTGCGAGGGAGAAGCCCCAGGAATGCCGCAGGTCGATAATCAGGGCTTGCCCTTGCAGATTGATGAATTCCTCCGGCAGTACAGCAGGCTCTTTTGTATCTGATTGGTGAAAATTATCCAGGCGCAGATAAAGAATCCCTTCCTGTTGTGAAAGAACTTGGAGCGGATTCGTGCGCTCGATAGCGGCTGGATCGGTCGCAGTGTTCAGATTTGTAATCAAGGCCGGGATGCTTAAGCGGTGCAGAAAATTCACTAAAAAATCGGCCTCCTGATCGGCGGGGAAGTCTGACAGCAAGCGTGCGTCTGATAGGCTGTTGAGCAATTCGGTCAAATCTTGCCGGAAACATTCTCCCGGCAGGAGTTGGGGCTTGGCAAAACCAGTGTAACCCGTTGAAAAAAAAGTGATTGCGCAGATCAGTAGGCAGAAAAGACGGCTCATGGTTGTAATTCCTGATCTGCTTGGATGACTTTGGCCTTTCGCGCGGCCCGATCCGCCACCAAGCCTTGGCGCAATTCGTTGTCGGACAGTGCGATGATCTGAGCGGCCAGCAAGGCGGCGTTCATTGCGCCACCATTGCCGACACCGACTGTCGCAACGGCGATACCGCCGGGCATTTGGACGGTTGAGAGGAGGGCATCGAGTCCCTTGAAGGCTCCGTTTTCGATTGGGATTCCGATCACCGGCAGCAAGGTATGCGCAGCGACGACACCGGCCAGATGCGCGGCACCGCCAGCCGCGGCGATAATGACTCCGAAGCCATTGGCTTCCGCCTGGCTGGCAAAGGCACTGACAATTTCAGGGGTGCGGTGGGCAGACATGACCCGTACTTCTGTTTCCAGATTCAGGTTTTTTAATGTCAGAAGGCAGGCTTCCAATTTAGGCAGGTCGGATTTGCTTCCCATCAGTACAGCAACTTTTTTTCTCATATGAGTATTCCTTGATTGTTTTCTCGTGAGAACAAAATCTTCTGTGTAAAATTGTATTATATTACGGTTATACGCTTTCGTCAAGATAGAAAAAGAAAAACTCCAGAGTCTGGCCTATAGTTTTGAATTTTTTTGCCATTTTTTGGCTGAATCAGGAGTTAAGGAGAAAATATGGCTGTTAACGAACCTCTGCCCGGCACTTCCGATCTTTGGGAACCGGAAGTGTTGGATTGGCTGTTGCTTGAACAGAAGGCCAGGGAAATTTTCCCGCGCTACGGGTACTCGGAATTGCGTACGCCGATTTTTGAACGTACTGAAGTTTTTGTCCGCAATTTGGGCAGTGACACGGACGTCGTACAGAAAGAAATGTATACGTTCCAGGATCGCGGCGGACGCAGTCTGACTCTGCGTCCGGAGGGCACGGCTGGCGTGATGCGTGCGATTGCCAATAAAGGACTCGATCAGGGAGAAGAAGCCCGGGTCTTTTATTTTGGCCCGATGTTCCGCGGAGAACGTCCAGCTGCCGGACGCCGCCGGCAGTTTCATCAGATTGGTGTCGAGGCGGTCGGCTCGGATTCCCCTTGGATGGATGCCGAGTGCATTGCCATGATGACGCATTTTCTGAAGGCCTTGGGGATCAGCGGCGGCAAAGTCCTGCTGAATACCCGGGGATTGCCAGAAGATCGCGCTGTAGTGAGTGATGCGTTGAAGGATTACTTCCGTCCCCATATTTCCGGTCTTTGTGAGGATTGCCAACGCCGGCTGGAAAGCAATGTCTGGCGGATGCTGGACTGTAAAAATCCCGCTTGTCAAGAAGTGGCGGTGAAAGCACCGCTGATTCTGGATTTGCTTGGCCAAGAGAGCCAGACTTTTTTCAGCCGGGTCTGCCAAGGCTTGAAAGACCTCGGCGTGGAATATGAAATAGCACCACGTCTGGTGCGTGGTCTTGATTATTATGTGCACACGGTTTTTGAGATTACGCATTCCGGCTTGGGCGCGCAGGATGCTTTAGCAGGCGGAGGGCGGTATCGCATTTCGCTGCCGGGGGATAAAAAGATACTTGAAGGCATCGGTTTTGCCGCCGGCATGGAACGCTTGTTGCTGGCGCGGGAAAGCTTGGGGCAGAAAAGTTCGGCGCGTGCTCAAACGGACACCTATATTATCAGCTTGGGGGAGGCTGCAGTGATGTCGGGGTTGCGCTTGGCGGGTGAATTGCGAACGCAAGGACTGGGTGGCAGAGTGAAAGCTGATTTTTCGGTACGCAGCATGAAGGCTCAGATGCGCAGTGCGAATCGGGAAGGAGCCTGCCTGGTGCTGATCCAGGGAGACGATGAGATTGCCAAGAGCGTCGTCACTTGCCGCAATATGAAGAATTCCGAACAAGTTACGCTTCCGCTGAGCGAACTTGCTTGTTGGTTGTCCAAACAGTAAAAGTACTTTTCAAGAGTTATGGAGTTTACAGATATGACCTTTATGCGCACGCATCATTGCAATGAACTGGGGCTTGAACAAGCCGGGCAGAGCGTCCAGTTATGCGGCTGGGTCAACGCCAGCCGAAATCTGGGCGGCCTGATTTTTCTTGATATACGCGACCGGGAGGGAATTACCCAACTTTTTATTGATCCGATCCGACAGCCGGACTTGGCAGCAGCAGCCAAGGAGATCCGGGAGGAATGGGTGATTTGTGCTGCCGGGATGGTTCGTGCCCGTCCGGAGAATATGCGCAATGCAACCCGCAAAACGGGTTCTATTGAGGTTGAATTAAGCGCCTTGGACGTTTTGAATCGTGCCAATCCGATGCCTTATCATCTGGAGGATCCCGCTGCCAGCGAAGACTTAAGACTCAAATACCGTTATCTGGAGATGCGCCGATCCGGCATTTTGAATAATTTGCGTTTGCGCCACCGGATCGGCAAAATCATGCGGGATGTTTTTGATGAACATGGCTTTGTCGAAGTGGAAACGCCGATTTTGAGCAAGAGTACTCCGGAAGGAGCACGCGATTATCTGGTTCCTAGCCGTGTTCATCCGGGCAGTTTTTACGCTTTGCCGCAAGCTCCCCAACAATACAAGCAGTTGTTGATGGTGGGAGGCCTCGATCGGTATTTTCAGATTGCACGTTGTTTTCGTGATGAAGATTTGCGCGCAGATCGACAGCCGGAATTTACGCAGGTTGATCTGGAAATGAGCTTTGTCAATCAGGATGATATCATCACTTTGGTGGAGGAACTTTTGACGGCGGTGCTCAAAGACGTGCATGGTTTGCAGTTGTCAACTCCATTTCCCCGTTTAACTTGGAAAGATGCGATGGAGCGTTATGGTTCAGATAAACCGGATCTTCGCTTTGCTTTGGAACTCTGTGATTTGGGAACGGTATTTGCCCGGAGTTCCTTCAAGGCCTTCAGTACGGTATTAAGTGCAGGCGGAGTGGTTAAAGGATTGAATGCCAAAGGTCTTGCGGAACAATGCAGCCGGAAGGTGCTTGATGGCCTTGGTGAGACGGCCAAACTGTTTGGCGCTAAGGGACTGGTCTGGCTGAAAGTTGATGAAGGCGGAGTACTTTCGGGGCCGGCAGCAAAATTTCTCAGTGAAGAGGAGCAGGGGAATCTTCGGTCCGTTCTCGCTGCCACACCGGGTGATCTTTTATTGCTGGTTGCAGACTCTTGGCGGATTGCTAGTGAGGCCTTGGGCAGGCTTCGCCTTGAAGTCGCGGGAATGGCTGGTTTGAATCGGAGTTCAGAGTTCAAGTTTCTCTGGGTCGTGGAATTCCCGCTGTTGGAATGGGATTCCGAAGCGAAACGATATGCTGCAGTTCATCATCCTTTTACCAGTCCAATGGATGACGACTTGGAAAAATTAACGACAGACCCTGGCCATGTGCGTGCGAAAGCTTATGATGTCGTGCTTAATGGAGTCGAATTGGGGGGGGGGTCCATTCGAATTCACCGTCCGGAATTGCAGGCCTTGATGTTCAAGACTCTGGGGATCAGTGATGCCGAGGCTAAACTTCGCTTTGGGCATATCCTGGAGGCCTTTGGCTTTGGGGCTCCCCCGCATGGTGGGCTGGCGATTGGTTTTGACCGCTTGGTCATGCTGTTGACCGGTGCAAAGTCGATACGGGATGTGATTGCTTTTCCGAAAACAGCAAAAGCGGCCTGCCTGATGACGGATTCCCCCAGTGATGTTAGTGCAGAACAGTTGCAGGAACTCCATATTCAGATTGCGCCTCAGCCGGAGGAAGAGCAATAGCCTTCCCGAAGAAAGCAAAAGCGCCTCATGAGGATTTGCCGATGCCAGATAACACCAATCAAAATCATCCACAGGAGGCAGGACTCCAAGAAGGTCATCAGGAAACCCCGTCGCAGGCTTGGTTATGTGCACAACAGTACAACCAGGTACTGATGTCCTATCTGGTCTGTGTCTGGCATGTTTCTCCTCAACGCGCTAGAAAAATTCTGCACGGTTTTTTTAGTAATACGGTGATTCGGATCAAACTGGCGGAGGAGAGCCGTAAAGCGGGCAGTTGTTTCCGGCTGATTATTCAACAGATGCTGGATTTGTTTTTGGATGACATCTGCAGCAGTCCGGAAATCGGGATGGCTCCATTGAAAAATTCTGCCCGGATGGAAGCAGAGGATTTTTTCAACCGTGCCTGGGCGCGTTATACTGTTGCTGAGGCATTGAGACGGATATTGTTTTTTTGTCGGAAGGAGAATCAGCTTTTTTTATACCAGACTTTGATAGCTGACCTTGAGCGGAAACCCTATTGTGAACGCGCGCATAAGAAACCGATTCATGAAATGTATTATGCATCGGAACAGGTGAAGGTTTTATTTTGTCAGCAGCTTGAGGCTGTTTTACTGCAGACGATTTCGGATTCCCGTCTGGTTCTGCAGGAATGGCAGGAATTGCATCGTATTCTGCCGGATGTTATTGCGCTGGATCCGGAGATGGCTGCTCAACACGATCTCGCGATTCAGGATATGCGGGCATTCTGGTTGGAACTCTTGAAGGAGTCTGTGCCGGAAATTGGTATGACTTATTGGGCGGTTATCCATAATCCCAAAAGTACGGTGGAGACTCTGCAGAAGACCCGCAAGCATATTCACCTCCAACGCGATATTAGTTATATCCCGGCAGAATTACGCGAAGCACTGAATTACGCTTGTCTGGCGTCAGAACTCCTGAAGAGTGAAACGAATAACTTCAATATCAATAATCGCCTGTTGGCACGCGGGTTTTTCTGGCTCTCGAAACAAAAATGGCTGGACCAGGTAACGACAGAACTGGCTGTCCAGGCAGAAGAAAAAATGCAACAGATGACACTGGTTATCAATGAGTAAACGGATGCAAGCAGATGCACGGACGCACACAGGGGCGCACGGGCGGGGACGCGTATTGGCGCTAACTTAACCTAAAAAAACTGAAGTTTTGCGCACATTCATTACATAACAATAGCCGCTTTGCATGGGTATCCCAAAAAGCGTATTCTGTTCTATTTGCTAGCCCCGTAGGGGCGGCCTCATCTTAGCCCCGGGCAACGCCCGGGGTAGGCGAGTTGTTTGTAAATAGTGCCCTGTAGGGGCACCTCAATG
>Ga0172378_10005440_pt1 | contig 11894 bp, 14 predicted proteins | sample GrowelOW332metaG_FD_119755 | JGI IMG/M metagenome (GOLD analysis project Ga0172378, IMG submission 119755) | Groundwater microbial communities from an aquifer near a municipal landfill in Southern Ontario, Canada - Pumphouse #3_1 metaG | ecosystem: Environmental > Aquatic > Deep subsurface >... | reverse complement strand
TATGTTGTGAGTGGTCGGGTTATCAATGAATATAAAGTACCATTGAATATGTGCGAGGAAGCATTATATTCATTAACTGTAGAGGAAGCTAAAGAGAGTATAGAACTGTTACTAGATGATATGGAAGAAGTATCATACGTATCAAAAGTACCATTAACTATATCTTTAGAAGATGAAAACTATGATGACAAACTTGATGCTATAATAAATATTATGCGTGAAGATTTTAGAGAAGGTGCATCACAGGCTGCAATTGAGGAAGAAGTTAATATGGCTATGCACGCAGCGATTAAGGAACTTCTTCATGATGAAGAAGAATTGGCAAAGACTACAGAAGCGAATGATGAATAAACACAACTATAATAAACGTGTGCTAATGGCATACGTTTATTTTTTTATACATTTAATTTCATAGGAGGAATTATGTCGTCAAATATATTGTTTACAAAAGCGTTGAAAGATAAGATAGAACCAGTTGGATTTGTTAGACTCAAAACACCAGCAGAAATTTTAAATATAGAGGGTAGTAAGTCTAATATAGAACTAGTGATGTTCGAATTAGCATCGTGTGCATTTAAAGATTCAACATATATCGATTTTAGTATTACGAAAAATCTGACATTACCGTTTGGATTTATAATTAAGGCTAATCGTACGAATGTGGAGTTATTAAAAGAACATACGTATTATGGGCATATAGAAAACTATTCTGATAAACTACTATCTGCGAATGATTATATATTCGTAACAGCACGAAGTAGTATGTTTATGTTAGTTAAGCGAGATTGGATAGATGAGTATGATATAGACGAAACTGAGATTACGATAGAACGAGAAATGTTGGCATATTTCAAAATGATACAAGATAATGGTAGTGAAGCGTTACAGCACACATCATGTAGATTACATCGTAAAGATATATTCAATGAGTGGCTTTCTAAGCATAACTTCAGATTGGATAGTAACTATGAGTTAATTATAGATGACACTGACTATATAGACACGTTTGGTGATACTATTGACTTAATAGTTAAATCATATACACCATTAATGATTGATAGTAGATTCACCATAATATGTAATGAAAAACATAATTTCGTTCTCATAGATTTAGAGGATAATACATCTAGGTCGTTAAATCATGATGGCGCTGTAAAAGCGTTGATAGATATAACAGGAGATAAAGAACCCTCAAAGTTATTATTTCCGACTGAAGAACAACTAGACAGTATATACGCCATACTATATAAACGAATCGATTTCGATTTCAGTTTTGTATGTTCCTCAAATTATAAGTATATATTATAATAGTAGAATAGAATAGCAATGTGTTATTCTTATAATGTAATTAATTAATTAATGTAAACAGGAGATGATTGATATGGTAGTAATTTTAAATGTTGTGATGTTGTTGATGGTGATGATATGTGAGTTACGTACACAATGTTATATACTAAAACATAAAAGTGCAGATGGTATTATATATGTATATATTTTATTAAAGTTTATTGGTATAAGTGCTATAATGTATCAATTGCTTGTTAAGGATTTTAGTGTAGATATATCTGCATGGATAGCTTTAGGTGTTGGTTTTATAGGTAGTAATATATTCTCAGAAATTATATTGGATATAGCTTACTTTATGCACGGTAAAAGAACTAAGGAGGATTAATGATGACAATTGTAGCGATCGTTTTAAATACAATAATATTAGGAATTATGTTCATATTCTATATAGAGTATGGACAGCATAAAGTTGCATATACTATTATATTAATAATATGTGCTATATCGCTATATGTTATGTATCATATGATATTTGTAGTTACACTAGCACAACCATACGGAATAGCTGAAGCGGTGTGTGCTACATCTGCGAGTATAATTATATTAGATTTATTATACAGTGATTTAGCTGATATAGTAAATGAATAAAAAGAAGGACAATTAAGTCCTTCTTTTTTTGTTTAGAAGTCGTTGTTGGCTATCCATGTTAATAACTCAGACATCGCAGCCTTACCTTTACGATATGTCATTTCTAACTCCCCAGAGTCACGAATACAATCTAAGAAGAATGGTTCTGGAAGTATAGCAACTGCTTTAGTTTTAGTTAAAACATATGCTCCTCTTTCACCAGTCGAAACAGGCTTAATTCCACGAGACGGAAAATCTAAATGTTTCACTAATATGTCTTGTGCCTTTTGTGCTAGAACTTTACCTCTAGTACTACTAGCGGCGTATAATACTTCTGTACCTTGTGTCTTACCATCGAAAGCATTATAGTGGCAACATATAATGACGTCACCGTTCAATCCATTAATTTCTTTTGGTAGATTACCGTAAGTATTTCTACCTTTAACAATAACATCCAGATTTTTCAATTCTTCCTCTCTGAATAGCTCAGTGACTATTCTGGTAGTTAAATCATACTCATCAACTCTACCCACACCATCGATGGTTGTATAACAACCACGTTTAATAAAATCGTGACCTGCAACCAATATTACTTTTTTCATATAAGCATCTCATCTCCTTTAGAATCTATCTATTATGTTTGTAACCAATTTTTTACTCTTAGAATTTCTTACTGTTTGTATATGTAACTCAGATATAATATTTGCAAATAACGAATTAACTAATATCTTATTATCCATAGGTTCTACTATATCTAATATGAACTGTGGTATAGTCGTAACTGTTAAAGGAAATGCAATCTTGTTAACATCTTCTATTTCTATATAAGATAAGTCGCATGTCTTAACATCCACTCTATTACTTTTCTTTATTTGTAATGTATTCTTTCTAATACGTTTCCATTCATCAACAGATGTTATTTCCTCGATGTTTGAATTCTCTACTAGCAGTTTCATGAAACCATATTTAGAATTTTCTTCATCTGAAAGTATTTCATTCAGTTGTCTTCTTATCATCATAGCATTTCTATCATCTAACCATTTATATATCTTAGACATCTCTACAGGATATCTTTCAGCTAGAGCGACATGGTCATGTAAATCTATAGGTATCATGTGAAACGCCGCTGGTGGTGTTATAGACTCTGCGTCAGACGTCGCTAGTGAGTCCCATAATGTTATGGCTTTATATCTATAGTCTGATGGGTCTGTCTTCTCAAATGTTGTTTTCAATTTCAAAGTAACACAGTAATCTAATATACGTTGTGTACCGTGTGCTTCTTCTACTTCTAAAGTATATTTACGCAAAGTATTTAATATATTAGGAATATCTAATGTATCACTCATCATAACTAATTCAACTAAAGATTTAACCCTTTCACCAATTGTAGCATTAACGGAAGACTTCTTATATTCATGACCAGTGTTAGCTAGTTTGGGTTGAGGATAAGCTTGTCCTTCTTTCAACTTAACTACACTAAGATAGTGTTTCTTTCTACGAGACATTAATACTTTAGAGAATAAGAACTCGTTCTTCAATCTCAAACAATCCCATTTCTCAGGCATTAAATTTGCACTTTTCTTATATACTACTAATGACTCAGCTATAACTTCACACGTTATAATAGCACACATATTCGATATAGAATAAAACTCGTTATCTTCTTCGAATGCACCAATAAGGTTATTCTCAGTTAGTAATTTTTCTATAGCTTTGTATTGGTCTTCATATGATAAGATATTAGAGTCAGTATCTATAATAGCTATTACATGTCTATCCATAGACTTAATAACATCTTGTACATTGTGTGTGTATATGTCTTTATCTGGGAGATAATCTTCACCATACCAATACATACCAGTCAAGATTGTTCTAGTGTATTCCTCTAGTTTATGCATAAGTTCAGCGGTACCTTCAACATATACTTTCTCACCATCAATTTCTGAAGATGGTGGTTCGTTAGGGTCTAGGTATGGTATCTCCGCATCCGAACATAATTTATAAAACTTTATGATAGTTGAACGAATTGTCGGTAAATTAATGAATAATTCAAAGTTGTTCTTATATATAATACATGCAATTTGTTCTGGATTTAAGTTTTCTAATTTTTTAATAATATAAGGTAAAGCATAATGTGACTCTAAATTAAATTCACATATTACATCATGGTATGTATAATTATATGACATCATTTCAGCTAACACATCTTTATCTATATTATTCGTCATATAACATTGTGTGAAGTAATACATTAAAGCATTAATCTCGTATGGTATTCTTTTAGCAAATGCACCCTCACAAGCAAGTGCTGTTACTGCGATAGATGAACGTCCTCTACAAGTTATACTATCTCCTAAATCTCTATTGTAGAAAACTGAGTATGGATTTGTAAGAACTCCATAATATGTATTCATTAGTATTTTAATATTCTTTTGTAAGTTATCATATATTGCACCTAATACAGGGTCATCACCTGTAGTTAGATAATAGTTACCCTTTGTCTTTGTAACCTTTCTTCTATTATATAGATACATCTCAGCTTGTACTGTTGGTGCATTAACTAGTCTACCATTTTTCATTATCATTCCGTTTTCTATTAGTATATCATTCTCAGCGAATACACCAAATATAAAATCTAAAGCTTCTACTCTAATAGTTTCATTCTTAACTGAGTTATGATATTCAATCCAAGACATAGTAAGTGCATCATCAAAGATTGCACTAAGTCTTTCATCAGATATATTCTGTGAAGTTACTCGCTGTATATCTGGTATCCAAGTGTTTACCTTGTAACAGTTTAGTGATGTATATAGTTTACGTATGCTGTCTGTATATGTTCTTTCCATTCATATAGCCTCCATTATCATTATTATATGGCTGTTCGAGAAATTAATATTTTTTTATGGAACATCTAAATAATTAATATAAAGGAGGTTACAAATGAAAATATCTGAATTGAGTATGTCAATTTTAATACATGCTTACTGTAATGCAAACGATGTAGAATTAACTGAGAGTGAGGTAGTTGCTGTATGCTCGGCGCTAGATGTTAGGTATGGTAATAGTGGAGTTAAAACTGCACTAGATATATCAGAAGAAGGAAAATCTGATATTAGAGAATATAGTACAGACTTAGCTCTACTAATAGAAATATCTAAAGATGACGATATCGATGACCAATTATTAAAAGATGCAGCCATGAAATTCAATGAATTCCAAAATGCAATGTCTGGATTAAGAGAAAGATTTTCAGCTGAACTTGCTGAAACAAAAGCGAAAGTATATAGTGAAATTAACAAAGTGATAAGAGTTCGTACAGAAAACGTTATATAATAATAGAAGGAAGAGTCTTAATTGACTCTTCACTCATTATTACTTATACCAATTTAATGGAGGTCACAATGAAACTAACAAAGTGGAATATAATTGATGAAGATTTACTATTAGAATATGAAAGATTAGGATATCCTGATATAGATGTACCGAATATAAAACGTGCGACAAAATACATAGATACAGACCCACCATATTATAGAATAACAACAGATACACCAGTTGTATTATATTGTGGTGAAATATTACATAAAATGAATATATCTGAAAATTTACACGTACTTCAGACTTACACCAATGTAAACAATATCAGTTATTATACGGTATCTGAGAAAAAAGCGAATATATTAATAGACAAACATATACGTTCGGGTGAAGATGCAAGAGTTTTGGATACAGCAAGTGCCGTACGGTCACTCATTAATGAATTTATACAATATGACATCGCTGTACTGATGTCGAAAGAATATAGAAACGGTAGATATATAACATATACACATAAAGAAAGGAAAAGAGCTAGACGCATTGTGCTACGTAACATGGTGTTATTGTCAATACGCGACATGTTTAGATAACTGGAGGAAATATAATGAAATTATCAAACCGTAATATAATATCAGCACGTCTTCTATTCGAATATAGAAGATTAAATAATATGAAATTGGATATTCCGAACATCATACGATTAAAAATATACGAAACTGACACAACTATTAAATGTGATATTAAGTTAGAAGGTACATTATTGAATGTAACATCAAAGAGTATAGAAGACGAATCTCCTTTAAAGTTAATGTCATTTTTTAAAGAAAATAATAATGATGGATTCTACGCTGTATCAGAAACTAAAGTTCACGATATGGTACAAACTATGAAATGTTCAGTTAATATACCAGCAGAGTTACGTAGCACAAAGAATATAAAGTTCGCATTAAACTTACAAATTCAACAGGATATCGGATACATATTATCGAGTATTAAAAACGACGATGAACAATACACAAGTGCTCACGCTATCGTTACACGTGGTATCATCTCACGTAATATATTGTTGATGTCACTTAAAGATATATTTAAAAGATAAGGAGATAGAATAATGATAAAATATTTAAATCTTAAAAGAACAACAGAAGCAGACAAATTATGCACAGCACTTTCATACTACGAATTTATACGTTCCATGAAGGATATGGCAGTTAAATGCGCACACGGAATGAACCATGATAATGAGACTGAGTGTATTTATTTACGAATAGAAGCTACACCGGAGTATGTTGATAAACTAGTTAACGACATTTTAGTATTAGCTAAAAGAACTATAGGATTTGTCGAATTCCCATCTTGGGATAAAACCTTTATGGAAATAGCTCACGTAATATCTAACAGAAGTAAAGACCCACGTACTCAAGTGGGTGCTGTTATAGTGAAGAATGATAGAATCGTATCATCAGGTTATAATGGACTTCCTGAATTCTGTGAAGATGCAGATTACCCATGGAATGAAAATGTGGATGATATATTCGAAAGTAAGACAAACTACATTATACATGCTGAGATGAATGCGATATTGTATGCCAATAGACGAGACATAGTAGGCTCTGTATTATATATAACTAAATTCCCATGCAGTAAATGTACACAAGCTATTATACAAAGTGGGATAACTGAAATAATTACAGACGATAAGACCGAGCCTGGAAACCCAGTTGATTACGAAATATCAAAAAGAATGTTGAACTCCGCTAAAATAAATTATCGCTATTTATTTTAATAGAAATATATATTATATTAATAGTATTCGAGTAACGTAATAGTAATAAATAAGGAGGAATGTGATGAAAAACTTAGTAGATGGACTAGAGGTAATAATGTCTAATATACGAAAGAATGGTCTAGAACTTATAGTACCAGCTCAAGAGGGGGTGAAGTTAAGACCCTATGAAATTATAGGAAAGGTGTATAATCATGAATTCTTTAATAGGGATTTATTTAGGGAAACGATAGTATGTAAGGTTAGAAATGTACCAATAGCTGAGATGTCTTTATCTAAAGGTATATTAAATGCAATGCTATTATCAACGCTGAATGACTTCGGTATTTCGTATAAGAAAGAATATGTATTCATTGGTAATGGTAACAAGGATTCACAATCAGAATACTTAGAGTTATTAAAGAATGATTGCTTCAATGTTATGGGGTGGAAGATACATCGAGTTAGGGACCTTATAGGAAATCTTATAGAAGTGTTTGCACAGTTTGCAATAGTATTATCACATAAGTTAATGTATGATATTTCTATGCTCGACTTTATCGAATTATGTCGTGTTGATAAAGATATAAAGAATTGGATATTGGATGGTCCTGTGAACGGTAAGATGTCATTAGAAGAAGCACAAGAGATTAAAGCTAAGACATTAGTACATTTGAAAAATGTTATAAAGGAAAAAGATTTAACACCGTGGAATTCGGTGATGGACGCTGGTGTTGGTGTAAGAATGCCACAACTAATAGATTGCTTATTCACAATAGGGTCAAGACCTGACCAAAGCATAGTTCTACCTAAGGTTATGGAGATGTCTTGGCTACGTGGTATAACAACTATGGATGAGTTTTTTATAGAAGCTTATATATCTAGAGCGGCACTAATAATAACTAAACTAGACATAAAGGACCCAGGTGCATTTCAGAAAATGATATCATATTTAAATAACTCCAACTATTTAAATAAAGATATGCACTATATGTGCGATAGTGTCAACTGTCTTAAATATCATGTTACTGATGCTAAGGTATTATCGAAACTGCACGATAGATATCAAGTATTAGACCCAAGTGATACAACTAACGTTCGTAGAATAGATGCAAACGAAGATACATACTTAATAGGTCAAGATGTATATGTCAGAAGTCCAACTACGTGTAATAGTAAGGACGGTATTTGTAGGTATTGTGCTGGTAGAGATATATGGAAGGATAATGTAGTCGGACCATTAGGTGCAAATAGTAATCTAGGTGTTATATTCGTAAAGCGATATATATCACCAGAAGGACAAAACTTCTTATCATCTAAACATAATATGGTTACAAATATTATAGGTGTTAATTTCTCACATAATAAGAATGTAATACTCACAGTATATGATGCTAATAAGCTTAAAGCAAACGGAAAGATAACTCTACCCGAAGAATTTATATCTCGTGAGAAAGGTGGAAGAACATTCTACAGTAAATTTATAGTTAATATCAATGGATTAGACTATGAGGTTGTATCAGAGACTGAAACTAACGTGTATGTAGTAGAGGGTGACGATACTATATATATTGAAACTAGAAACAATCGTAAATCAGAAACATATATCAAAATAAAATACATATTTGAAAATACAAAGAATATAGAAAATCCGATAGATGAATTGAATACTCTATTAGATGTTCCTTATATAGTAGGTGAAACATTACTACGTAATATGCTTTATACACCGAAACGTATGAAGCCTGATTGGAGTAAACCAAATCCAGAGGTAGAATGGATTTCACACAAAATAGCAACACTGTACACTAGCGGAGTAGTTAATAAATTCCCTTATGGATATTTCAAGAGAATAATATCTGACACTAGGAACTATCAACCTACAGCCGCAATGCCGTATGATAAATTGTTCGCAAATAGGAAAAAGGACAAATAAATTTAGAAACATTAACGCATATACATTATGAAAACAGGAGACGATAGATATGATTATAACAAACGAAGCAATGGCAGTTTTAAGAGATTTAGATAACATAAGTGATGCTACAGAGAGATATTTAGATTCAGATAACAAATTTCCAATATCTATATTGGATCAAATAAGAGTACAAGTATTCTTAGACGAATTCGATGGCGATTCATTAAACGACGCATTCGATGATGATGATGTTAACTTAGTAATAGTACCAGCAGATGATAATGTAGATATTGTAATAAATGAAAATATATCAATAAAAGTTAAAAACCCATCTACATCTAAAGATATAGTTATAGATGTAGATGCCTTAGTAGAAGGTTGTGATTTAGATACAGCTATAATATCTGCATCTATGCACATTTGTAACGTATTGGAAGATATCATGAAAGAGTACGATATAGATATTGAAGAAACTGATGAAGAACAATTAGTAGGTATTAGTACAATAGATAATAGTATCATATATGATGATATAGATAGACCCGATAGATTCGATGGAGAGTTGACTGAGAAGGACGGTCCAGCACTATTAGCAAAGATTAAGAAAGACCAAAAGGTACACGTACCAAATTATGCTAGTAATGAAACAGAAACAGCATCTGATGATATAGATGACACTTTCGACACTTATGATGAACCAAAGGATATATTACATTTTGAAGGTGTTGAAAAGAAATCAAGCACATCTAATATCAAACCAGCAACGAATGGTGCTAGTATATTTAAGAATATTAAAGTTGTAGATACTGTCGAAGATGATACTGATGATACTACATTAGGGTCTCTTATTCCAGGTATGGCACCACGTAAAGCAATAGCAACACCTACACCTAGTACTCCAACATTTGCACAAGAAGATGATGAAGAAGAAAATATTGACGTTGGTAAAGTTATAAATGTTCAACCATTAAAGGATATAAATAATACTTCAGCTCAGGATACAACATCAAAACAAATACATAGAGACCCTATGGATAATGATGCAGAACGTATATTACGTCAAGCAGAATCACGTGTTGTGCATACAGACAAACATGAAGTAACTGGACATGTATTAACATTGGAAGAAAAGAAGAATATTGTCATTAAATCTGACAACCCATTCGCCAATGGAATCGCATCAGAACCAGTAGCACCACAAAAACAAAGATAAGTTAATTTGTAAGAGGGTTATCACAAAATAACCCTCAAATTTCTATTAGTAATAAGGGAGGGAAGTAATATGATGAATATGTTATATGGTATCATGGTAGTTTTGTCAGTATTATTATTTATTGGAGTTTGTATAAATATAGTTAGGTCATTTATTTATATAAGAGCTATAGAAGAAGTTATTGAAAATTGGAGGTGCAAAAGACAATATGGATATAGTAAAAAATGTTTCTTTGGCAAATAGAAGACAAAGGATATATATTAACCCAACAAAGACACACGTAACATTAAATAAAGAAAAGGAAGTACATGCAGAAAGCACAACAGATGAGAATAGTCTAGTGGTAGCAGGTGAGCTAATAGGTTACGAATATGAGTCTGTCACTTTAGCATACAGACCTGAGTTTGATACACCAGCACAATGTCTAAACGACGGTACCACAATAGTACCTTCATATCTAGAAAAGAATTTTGATGCACTATTTGATGGAACAATGTAACACAAATTATAAAAGAGGGGGTGTCTGTATATGAACGATAACAACACCGAACCTGCACAAAAGATAACATTGGCGGATAGAGCTACAAAGTATGTACCTCTTATCTTACCATCAATGCTTTTGGTTATGGTATTATTTTTCGTAGTAGATTTTATACTAGAGCGGTATTACCTTCTTAAGTACGATAGAGTATTAAATCTGTCAGACATGGAGGACTATGTTAAATTCTGTATGACATTCGTTAGTGTATTGTTTGTCAAGAAAACAGCTACGAAACTATTTAAAAAGTAAGGGGTTGGGCTTTCGCTCAACTCTTTATTCTCTTTTGTAAAAACAGCATAATAAAAGGAGTTTTTTATTATGAAGATAACGAAGTTCACAACATTCTACAAAATTGAATTAAATCAGAATAACTACCGTAATGAAATGGTAGCATGTCAAAACATAATGGACGCTTTGTCTACAATAGATTATATGACTGAGTGTAAGGTCCCGTTCTGTTACAAGAACGACGGCAAATCTATAAAGATACCTATTGGAGTTGGTGATGAATGGTTATCACGTAAACTTAACGCTTATGGTATTATACATAAAGGTCTAGTGTTTCCACATGAGAATAAAAAGTATTTTTCAATAAACAAAAGACCATTTCCAGAACAGTTGCAAGTTATAAAGGAAACATTAAAGCAGTTTAAAAGATTTGGTAGAACACAAGCTATACTCAATATGCAGACGGGTAGGGGTAAGACATTTACAGCTACAGCGATTGCATCTGAATTGGGTTGTAATATACTCGTATTGGTTAAGACGCACGTGTTATTAAATCAATGGTCGCATCCTATTGATGGAGCATTTGCTAAGCATACGAAATTGAAGCCATGTTATGTATTACCCATGACAGGTAGTAGATGGTTTCTATTGACATATGAAGGACAGGGTATGGGTTATAAAGTATTTGTAACAACACATGCTACTGTAAGGTCGATATTAAAAGATAAAGGTAAACGATTTCTTTCTGAGTGGTTTATAAAGAACAAAATAGGTTGTAAGATATTTGACGAGTTCGATACCGAAGTTGACTCTATGATAGAGTTAGACTTTTTATCATCTGTACGATACAATATATACTTATCTGCAACAGATTTTAAAAACGGTATGAATGATAACGGGGCATTTCAAAGAATGTTTAAAACCACATACAGGTATGGTAAGGAGTTATATACAGATAAGCCTAATAGAAAGGCTATAGTATACGGTTATAATACTA
>Ga0172378_10005439_pt1 | contig 11894 bp, 11 predicted proteins | sample GrowelOW332metaG_FD_119755 | JGI IMG/M metagenome (GOLD analysis project Ga0172378, IMG submission 119755) | Groundwater microbial communities from an aquifer near a municipal landfill in Southern Ontario, Canada - Pumphouse #3_1 metaG | ecosystem: Environmental > Aquatic > Deep subsurface >... | reverse complement strand
GGGTGATTGAATGCTAAAAAGTATAGAAGCTGCCATTTTCGACATGGACGGAACCCTTATTGACTCCATGGGACTTTGGTACAAAATAGATTATGAATTTTTAAATAAAAGAGGTATACCTCTGCCAAAAGACTTAAAGGAAAATATAGAACATCTAAGTTTTGAAGAAACAGCAAAATATTTCAAAAATAGATTTCATCTTAAAGATACTGAAGATGAAATATTAAAAGAGTGGTATAATATGGCTTATTATGAATACAGCAATTGTATTGTTCTTAAGGAAGGTGCCTATGAATTTTTATCTCATCTTAAACAAAATAATATAAAGCTGGCTTTAGCTACATCAAATGCAGAAGAGCTTACAGAGGCTGTGCTGAAAAAAAATAAAATCTATAATTTTTTTGACGCATTTACCTATACCAGTGAAGTAGATAAGCCAAAATCCTGCCCTGATGTTTATCTTCTGGCCGCTGAAAAATTAAATGTAAATCCGAAAAGCTGCCTGGTTTTTGAGGATATTCTGCCCGGAATAATAGGGGCAAAAAAGGCAGGTATGAAGGCTTATGGTGTATATGATGAATTTTCAAGGGAAAATATGGATATGATTAAAGAAAAAGCTGACGGATTTATAGAAAATTATGGAGGATGTTATGACTTGTAAGGTATATTTAAGAAAAGGAATGGGGAAAAAAGCAGAAAGCGGCAATCAGTGGATTTACACAGATGAAATTGAAGGCTTTGACGGAACCTATGAAAATGGGGACATTGCAGAGATTTATAATTTTAAAAGAGATTTTATCGGCAAAGGATATGTAAATGATAAGTCTAAAATTGCCATAAGACTGCTTACCAGGGATATTTCCCAGGAAATAAACAAGGAATTTTTCAGAAAAAGGTTTAAAGCTGCCTTTGATTACAGAAAAAAGGTAATTGATACATCAAGCTGTCGTATTATATTTGGAGAAGCAGATTTTCTCCCAGGGCTTACTGTTGATAAATATGAAGACTACTACGTTATTCAGTCTCTCTCTTTAGGGATTGACAGATATAAGAAAATATTTGTAGAAATCCTGATGGAAGACTTTAATGCTAAGGGTGTATATGAAAGAAGCGATGCCAGGGTAAGAGAGCTGGAGGGCATGGAGCAGACAAAGGGATTTTTAACTCCAAGCTTCCCAACAGAGATAATAATTAATGAGAATAATGTAAAATATTACGTAGATATAGCAGAAGGGCAAAAAACCGGTTACTTTTTAGACCAGAAGGAAAACAGAAAGGCAATTCAAAAACTGTCGAAAGGCTTAGATGTTTTAGACTGTTTTACCCATACAGGCTCCTTTGCCTTAAATGCAGGAATAGCAGGAGCTAAATCTGTTCTTGGCATAGACATTTCAAAACAGGCTGTAGAAATGGCAGAAAAAAATGCAGAGCTTAACGGCCTTTCAGATATAGTTAAATTTGAATGCCATAATGCCTTTGATGTTCTTAAGGATTGGTCAAAGGAAGGCAGGAAGTACGATATGGTAATACTGGACCCTCCGGCATTTACAAAGGCAAGAGAAACGGTTAATGCTGCTGTAAGAGGCTATAAGGAGATAAACCTCAGGGGAATGAAGATGATTAATGAGGGAGGCTTTTTAGCTACCTGTTCCTGTTCCCATTTTATGAATGAGGAGCTTTTTAAAAGAACTATATTTGAAGCCTCAAAGGATGCTAAGCGTACCCTGAGGCAGGTGGAATTCAGGACTCAGGCACCGGATCACCCAATACTTTATAATTCTGACGAATCTTATTATCTGAAGTTCATAATATTTCAGGTATTCTAAAAACAGGCAGGGGCTTTCATGTCCCTGCCTGTTTTTTTACTTCAGTTTTACTTCATTAATTTTATCTAAACTATTTATATCATTTGCAGTTATTTTTTCATTTGACAGTGTATATAAAACGTCATCTATATAAAGAGTTCTTTTAACTGCACTTAAATTATAAAGTTCACTGTTTTTATCCATCCCATCACTTTGAGATATAATACCTTTTTCTTTTATCCCATTCAGGTTTATAGAAAAGACGGCTGCTCCCTGCTTTCCATTACTATCAGTGTACCCATTTCTAATATCAACGGGGATGGATAGAATATTCTTTTCCTTTGAGAACATAAAGGCTTTATGGTTATAAAGAGCTTCCGAGCCGGAGCCCTCACCCCCTATGTTCACCTTGTATAATTCCTTAGGCTTACTTACATCTGTCACGTCAAAGAGTGATATTTTAAGTCCTGTAGGTCTTGCCCTTTTTTCTCCCCCTTCAGTAACTAAAACCGAATCCATTCCAAGTCCAATAAGATGGTTTTCATCATAGGGGTGAAGATAATTAGAAAACCCTGGTATCTTAAGTTCTCCTAAAACCTTAGGATTTGCCGGATTCTTAAGATCTATTACAAATAAGGGATCCATTTCCTTATAGGTTACTATATACCCCCTGTCTCCCATAAACCTAACAGAGTAAATTCTCTCATCCTTTGCCAGGTTATTAAGGCTCCCTGATATTTTAAGATCCTTATCTAATATATATAAATTATTATGTCCATCATTTGATACTCCACCTATTCCATAATAATCTCCTGTGGTAGTGGCTATCCTGAAGTATCCATTGTTCTCATCCATTGAAAATTGGTTAAGAACTGTCCCTTCCACACTTCCTTTGGCAATAAATTTATTATATTTTAAGGAGTATTTATAAATTAGAGTCTCTGCTTTATTATTTTTTAAACTCACTCCTGTAAGATACAGGTTATCTAAACTGCAGTAAACATTCCCTGAAAATCCCAATATTGTGTCTGTCTTTGATATTGAATTCATATTTTCTAAATCCACTCTTGTAATATTTAAATAGCTTCCACTTTCTATTCCGCTGACATACTTTATTTTATCATAGGAATTTACTATTTCTCCATTTGCAGCGCTATCCTCTATCCTTACTTCACCATTTTTCTTATCATCAATTATTATTTCTCTGCTTAAATACTTATTTGAAACTATAAACAGCTTGTTATTTGTTATCCTGGAGGTAACATAGCCTCCCTCAACCTTTAGGTCCCTTACCTTCTTTACATTTTTCTTATCACTGATATCATAAATTACAAGCTGAGTCTTACTTGAAATAAACTTCATGCTGTAATTAGATTTTGCATTTTGTTCGCTTAATGTGGGATAAACATTACCTGCCGCCACCAGGTAGTCATTATAGAGAAAAATTCCTGAAGGTTTAAAGCTTTTGTCTAGCTTTATTTTGCTTACAAGCTCCATCTTTGAGGTTGGATAAGCCCTTACTATGTCTATATTTCCATCTGCTTCATCAATGGTATATATAAACTTTCCGTCTGTCTGGACTATATCCTCTTCGTCTACTCCTTCAACCTGATTATTAGTATTTGAATACTCCTTATTTGAAGCTGATTTTGTGGCTGCATCTTCAGTACCATACATAGCCCCACCTCTTACTCCGGTGTTATAAACATTCTGATTATCTTTTAGTATTTTAAGCAGATTGTCACTGCTTCCTAAAAGGCTTAAGCTTATTCCTGCCGGTTCCTTTTCGTAGGCTTTATTGGAAAGACTGCTTTCTCTCAGCTTAAATACAGAAAGAGACATAATACATATTAAAACAGCTGCTGCCAGTCCCATATACTCTCTTCCTGTCTTTTTTCTTCTCTTCCCCTTTTTTATCCCCTTTTCCAAGGCAAAATCTATTTCAGGCGGAACCTCTATATTCTGGTATTCTTCTTTTAATTTATCTATCTTTTTATTCATAATATCCCTCCTCTAAATCTAATTTTAGAATGGAAAGGGCTTTATGGAGTTTTGATTTAACAGTACCTAAGGGGCAGCCTAAAACCTCTGCTACCTCCTTTAGTGTAAAGTCCTGAAAATACTTCATTATGATAATTGCCTTATAATCTCCGCTTAGAGAGTCCAAAGAATTTCTAAGGTCAATATAAGATTCACTTTCAGCTTTATCTGCCAGTATATCCTCTTTTATCTCTGCTGTATCTTTTTTCTTTCTCAAAAAGTCTATGGCTGTATTTATAAGGATTCTGTTTAGATATGTGTAGAAATACCTGGGCTCCTTTATCTTTTTCAGTGATATATAGGCTCTGTACACTGTTTCACTGACAATATCAAGAGCATCTTCCCGATTTTTCGCATAACTAAAAGCAGTCCTGTACAGCATATCCTTTTTGCAGGATACCAGCTGATAAAAGGCATCATCATTTCCATTTACTGCACTTTTAACTAAATCATTAATCTCCATAATATTCTCCTTTCAATCATTAGACGAAGAATATTTATATTTGGTTCTAAAGTTTTATTATTCCATCCTTATATTTTGGAACAACACTTATAATGTCCTTTTTAAAACAGTATTTTAAATCTTCAAACTGTTCTATTTCTATCATTCTTTTATAATGGGCAGCATTTTCCACAAAGGAAAAGTCTCCGCTTTCTTTGTACATAAACTGAGCTGTTTTTGCTATATCAGTAAGTTCCAAATCCTCCTTTTCTGATATCAGATCAATAATATAACCTGCTGTGAGAAAATCATCTATGGAAAACTCATCATAGGTTCCTGCGTTTATTATAACCACATCTTTATTGAGCTTTATCAGCTCCCCGCTTACACTTTTCCCATTTAATACAGATCCGATTAATATTTCATCAGCATATTTTGCTCCTCTTATAGCTCTTGTACCATTTGTAGTAGTGAATATTATAGTATTTCCTTCTACTGTTTCCTTCTTGTAATCCTGAGGAGAATTTGAAAGATCAAAGCCATCTATTTTAAGGCCTTTTCTTTCACCGCCTAAAAGTCCTGTACCTATATTTTTCTGTTTAGCTAGTGCTTCTTCTATAGTAAGTGCCGGTATTACTTCTTTAGCCCCATTGTTAAGAGCTGTGGTTATTGTAGATGTGGCCCTTAACGTATCTATTATTACCGCTGCTTTTCCTCTCAATTTTTCTTCTTCAATATATTTTGCAGATATTATTACGTCTATTTTCATTCTTAACCCTCCAAAAAAATAAGAGATTGCATAATTTATGATTATATTCCATCTTGAAAAAACGGTACGATTCGTTATTTTCAAGATGGATCAGATGAAGGTAATTATGCAATCTCCCTAACCATTCGCTTTAAAGCGAATCTTTTTAGTATTTCTGAACCGTTTTATTGTGTTTTTTTCTTTCTATTCCACCTATTATTTTGAGTATGCAATTGAATAGGTAATATTTTGGTATCACAACACTTCAAACGCAAAATCATTAAGCAGTTCACTAAAACGTTGGCAATATTTTTGTGAAAGCATCTTGCTTGGAATATGGTCCTTATAATCTATATGATTAATTTCCTGCCTATTATCATACTTTCCAACTTCCTCATCTTTAAGAGTTGTTGTAAATATTACTTGGTTTGGTAATTTATTAAATTCATCAATAACAATCTTTTCTTTAGCTGTCGACAAATCTTCTGCTCTGAAAGAATCTATGATGATAGGTAGCATATGTCCCATCATCTTTTGTATTGCATACATTCTAACGATATGAAAAATCGTTGCCTCACTACCAGAAAAAATCTCATCCTTTTTCGTAAACAAACCATCGAAAACTAAATTACCATTGGAATCAATTTTTTTGTACAAAACATTCATATTTTTTACAATTGCTTCCATGATTGCTTCTCTTTGATTTTTTGCTTCTTCTATTGAGTTCTCGGAAACAATTAATTTATTTTGTAGTTCTCCTATTTTTTTATCAATATCTACAATTTGTTTTTCAGCATCTGATGCAGAAAATATCTGTTCTTTATATGATACAATCGCTTCGAGTGTTATATTATCATCCTTCATCAGCTCTTGTAACTGACACTGCTCATTTAAAATTGCAGCATCATATTTTTCTATCTCTTCATCATATGCAGCCATTTTATTATTTATCGAATTAATGATATCATTTCTCATTTCTACTGTAGAAATATCAAATGAATATGCTGTCCGCTTTGATGACGTTGAGAAAGAAATATTCTTTGAATTACAATCCATACATTTTAATTCACCCACATCAATGTTTCTATTAAGTGAATTTAGTTCTTTGATTGTATTTTCCCACTTTGACTTTCGATTAGCAGCCAAATTCCTATCTAATTTATTAAACACCCCAGTCACATCAAGTTTTGGATCATTTACAATAATTCCATAAACATTTTCAAGTAATGCCCAAAATGATTCCGCAGAGTTTTTATTAAAAAGCGCCTTAGATAATGCAACTTGACATTCTTGTATAAAATCTTTTTCTTTCTCAGGTGGGCAAGTTCTCAATTCAAAGTCACTAAGATAATTCTTAAAGAGTGTAACAAGCTCTTTTCCTATTGCTTTGGGTGAATTTCCTGTTGCTCCTTTTGATTGTAAATCCCATAGTTTATCCGAATATGTATCCATTCCCGTTAAATCATTAAAAAAATCCACAATATAAAAGTATATTTCATCACTATCCTTACGAAAATTCATAAGATATAATAGAGCCTTAGTTTCTGTGTCGGCTCCAGATTTTCTTGTTTTTTCCGATGACTTTACAACATAGGACATCTCCTCACCTCATCTCCCTGCTAGCTAAACATTAGCTTATATATACTCTCTAAATTATCCTCAATTACTTTAAATTTTCTTTTTCTAATCTATCTAAGATTTTAAACAAATCCCAAATTTTTTAATTTTAAAATGGACTCTATCAATACCTTACTATTAAGATTAAAACAATTTTACCTCTGATGCAATATCCCTGCTTAATTTCCTAGTAAAACTCATCCTCAAGTGAAATCGCATTAAATATTTCAAGTCTTAACGACTCATCCTCATCATAAGTACAATTTAAAATAGCCTCTAGTATTCGCCTAAGTAATTCCTCATTGATATGTCCTGCCGCCACATGGTAGCTGATATTTTCCATCTCTCTGAAATAGATATTGGCAATGGACATATATCCATTTTTCAACAAAAACATTGCTGTTAATGTGATTGCTATTCTTTTATTTCCATCAATAAAGCAATGAAATTTACAAGCACAAAAAAATAAATGCTCCAACTTGTCCAAAAATGTGGGATAATACTCATCATTTTGTATATGTGTCAAAACACTGTCTAGCTTTCCAATATCAAGCTCTCCATCGTCGCCACCACCACTATTTTCAATGGTTGACTTATGAATTTCTACCGCCTCTTCTACCGAAATATAATTAACTTCCCCCATCTATCCACGCTCCTTTAATCTAAGAAGCACATCTTGATTCTCCTTCATCAGCTTCTCTAACTCGTCTCCAGCAACACCAAGAAATCTTTCATATTCTTCTGGTTCTAATGGCTTAATATATTCATTAAGCTGAAAATGAAAAGCATCTCTCAAGGCCATATCACGACTTGCCATTTTTGTTCTAGCTCTTACAATTAAAGGTTTCCATAGCGGAAGAGTTTCAAATGCAGTAAATAGATCTGTCATTTCCCAATTATTTAATTTGCGTCCCAACTGTTCAGATTGTTCTTTCATCATTGCAGCTAATCCACACTCATATGAGGAAATTAAGTCTAATACTTCTGAATAGAGTGTATCTCTCATTCTGTCTTTTTCTGTCAAACTTAATATCTTTTTGTACTCTGTTGCCTTTTCTTTAAAAATACTTTGATATATCTTATCTGTATAAATGGCATATTTACTATTTCCCATGTCTACATAGTCGCGAAGGGCATCTGTAAATTCTCTCCTGTAGTTTTCCTCCTGTAAAAAGGCACTAATAAAATCTTGATCACGTTGATTGATATATTTTGTCAATCCACCTGTTCTTTGATTAACAAAATCAATTACGATATCCAACATGATTTTACGAAGAATTTTTGCATTTTCACTTTCAGTCAGTAACATTGCCATGTTTAAAAATGCTTTAAATCCAAATATTGCAATTTGCGGAGTTCGATTACTGATGTTCCCGACATTTATGTCGGGAACATCTTGACTAATTACACAATCCAAAAAGGTCTTTAATCTTTTCCCTTTTAAGATTTCATAACCATTAATAGAAATTTCTTCAACATTTTCACTAACATATCTTTCTATCGTTCGAACATCAACATCAAAATATGTTGCCGTCATAGATTTTGTAAAACATAATTTATCTTCAAAAATTATCCCTTGTAAGCCAGTTTGATTTTGCACTTCACGAATTGCCAAATCATTATTCAAAATATTCTGTCTATCAATTTGCGAAGTCGTTAAGTCCTTTGCCATTTTTTCACCTCTTTCAATATAATCAGATTCCATGCCCCTTCATTATCTCACTACCCGCAATTTGGGATAACTGGATATGTTATACATTCTCACACAATATATACCTGTTTAACCAGAAGAAATTCCAAATTTACTTACAGCACAGTATAAAATTAGATAAAATAGGTATCATACAGGTATCACACCACATAGAAAAGCCCAAGAACCGCGTAAATACGCCATTCTTGGGGATTTGCACTATGCAATCTCACTAAATAAGAGATAAACATATGTTTACCTCCATACTATACCAAATTATTTATCAGCCTTCCATAGTAAATAAGCAATTACAAAAACCGAGGCCTGACTAAACAGCCTGATATCAAAGCCAGTTTCCTTATATATCTTATCCAGCCTGTATATAAGAGTATTTCTATGAACATAAAGATTTTTTGAGGCTTCACTGATATTTAGATCAGCTTTTACGAATTCCTCAATAGTATTAATCATTTCACCATCAAATTTGTCCAGCTTATACTTAAGGATATCCAGCATTTCTTTTTTAGTTTTCTCATTTAAATTATAAGCTATATTCTCCAGCATAAGGTTATCGTAGCTGTATATCCTGCTCTTTACACCAAATGTCTCCCCATAAAGCTGTGCTTTTTTCGCCTCTTCATAGCAATTTCTTATTCCCTTATAGCTTTCTGTTTCCCTTCCAAAGCTTACGCTGCAGTCAATATACAGTTCAGATGCCATGGAGCCCTTTATGCTGCCCGCATGTTCACTGTTGTCCTCTGAATTTTTTATAAGAAGTATGTCATCGCCGTATATTATCGTAAAGGCATCAGCATCTCTGTATAATTCTTTTATTATACTTAGTGCATCATATCTGCTTCCCTGCAGATGGATAAGGAATATAATAGTTTTTCCTGAAAGGAAAGGTAAATTCAAATACAAGTCGTCCTCTAAAACTTCTTTAGAGGACAACAAATTAATTAATATTTCTTCTTTTTTTGATTTTATTTCTTTTATTCTGCTCTCTATGGTATATTTTAAAAGGGATGCACACATTTCATATTCTTTATCTAAAAACAGATTAAGGATTTCACTATTTATTGAAACTTCAGAGACTTTATTCTCCCTGCTGCCATTTAATCTGCCCTGGTAAAATACTTTCCCATTTTTATATTCAATTCTAAATGGGATTCCTGCAGTTTCTTCTATATCTGCTAAAATATTCATGAAATTGTACATCAGTTTCCTCCTATAATACAGTCAGCTCTGTTTCCTTATCAAATATATGAATCTTTGTTTCATCAAATGCTACCTTTATTGTGTCTTCTGATTTAGCTTTTGATGTTCCGTTAACTCTTGCAGTAATGCTGGTAGTTCCATCCTTTAAATACAGATATGTTTCTGATCCCATCATTTCTGTAACTTCAACCTGTGTTGTTATTACTGCATCCTTATGCTCTGCTATGAATTCATCACCGTCATTAATGTTTTCCGGTCTTATTCCAAGAACAACATCTTTTCCTATATAATTTCCTTCTTTTAATACCTTAGTCTTATTCTCTGTTAATATTACCTTTTCATTTTCAAATTTAGCATATACTTTCCCATCTTCTTCTACTAATGCTGCATTAATAAAGTTCATCTGAGGACTTCCTATAAAGCCTGCAACAAACATGTTTGTAGGATATTCATATATGTTTTGAGGTGTATCTACCTGCTGAACTACACCATCTTTCATAACAACTATTCTGGATCCCATGGTCATAGCTTCTGTCTGGTCATGGGTTACGTATACAAATGTAGTCTCAAGTCTCTTATGAAGCTTAGCTATCTCTGTTCTCATCTGAACTCTCAGCTTAGCATCCAGGTTTGATAAAGGTTCGTCCATCAAAAATACCTTAGGTTCTCTTACTATAGCGCGTCCGAGTGCTACCCTTTGTCTTTGTCCACCTGATAATGCCTTTGGCTTTCTGTCTAATAAATGCTCTATGTCAAGAATTCTTGCAGCTTCTTTAACCTTTTTCTCTATTTCTGCCTTTGGAATCTTTCTTAGCTTAAGTCCAAATGCCATGTTATCAAACACTGTCATGTGTGGATACAGGGCATAGTTCTGGAAAACCATTGCTATATCTCTATCCTTTGGAGCTACATCGTTAACCAGCTTTTCTCCTATGTATAATTCTCCCTTTGTTATCTCCTCAAGTCCTGCTATCATTCTAAGAGTTGTTGATTTACCACAGCCTGAAGGTCCAACAAATACTATAAATTCTTTATCCTCAATCTCAAGATTAAAGTCTTTAACTGCTGTTACATTTCCTGTATAAACCTTATAAATATGCTTTAATGACAAATTTGACATAAAACTTTTCCTCCTTAATTATTATATTATAATTTTACAGCTAAGGAGGAATTTAATCTATTCTTAAAACAAACAAAAGTTATCATGTCAATTTGTATGATAGTACAAACCCTGATATATATTCTTATCCTTTAGTGTCTTATCAATACTATTTAGTATCTCCCATTTCTTCAGACTCCACATGGGGCCAATCAGAAGCTCTCTTGGGGCATCTCCTGTCAGTCTGTGGATTACAATGTTTTCAGGAAGAAGCCCTATAGAATCTGTTAAGATATCTATATACTCTTCTTCAGTTAAAAACCTAAAACCACCTTTATTATATAAATCCACCAACGGAGTATTTTTAAGAAGGTGTAAAAGGTGAAACTTAATTCCCTGAATATCTTGACTACTTAAATACTTTACAGTATCCAGCATATTTCCCTTATTCTCTCCGGGCAGCCCAAAAATTATATGAACTACTACATCTATATTTCTTTTTCTTATTCTTTTTAATGCATCTTCAAATACAGATAAAGGATAACCCCTGTTAATCAGTTTTGCAGTTTCTTCATTTGAGGTTTGGAGCCCAAGTTCTATAAATGTATAAGTCTTTTTATTTATTTCTTCCAGAAGATCTAAGGCCTCTTCACTTATTGAATCTGGCCTGGTTGCCACAGACAGAGCAACAACTCCTTCTTTCTCTATGGCCTGATAATACTTTTCTCTCAGAATATTAACCGGAGCATAAGTGTTGGTATAAGCCTGAAAATAGGCTATATACTTTCCGCTTTTCCACTTATTATTCATTACCTTTTTAACCTGTTCAAACTGCTGATCTATTGCAAGGTTTCTGCTTCCTGCAAAATCGCCGGAACCTCTTTCGCTGCAGTAAATACATCCTGTACTTCCTATATTCCCATCTCTGTTTGGGCAGGAAAAACCCCCATCTATAGAAATTTTACAAACCTTATCTCCAAATTTTTCTCTTAAAAACTGATTAAGGCTGTAAAATCTTTTTTCATTAAAGTATTTCATATAATCACCTGTATTTAGTATATCATATCCTGTCTACTTTAAAATCCTCCATTTTCATCCGATAGGAACCTGTTTTATCATCTGGTTCATTATTTATAGTAGAAACTGAAAAATAAATAAACTTTTTATCACAGAAGGAAAATGAGACATTATTTTTATCCTGATTGAAATTATCTTCAAACTTATATTTAATAAGT
>Ga0172378_10005437_pt1 | contig 11898 bp, 21 predicted proteins | sample GrowelOW332metaG_FD_119755 | JGI IMG/M metagenome (GOLD analysis project Ga0172378, IMG submission 119755) | Groundwater microbial communities from an aquifer near a municipal landfill in Southern Ontario, Canada - Pumphouse #3_1 metaG | ecosystem: Environmental > Aquatic > Deep subsurface >... | reverse complement strand
ACTACTAAGTTTATTGTGAGACGTGATTATGATACTACTCAAAGTCAAAATGCATAATGGTTATGAAAACTGCAGAAATTAAAGAATTGACTACCGTTGATTTGGTAGAAAGAGTCGCAGCAGAGAAGGCTAGCTATGAACAAATGGTTGTAAATCATGCAATCACTCCCATGGAAAACCCTTCACAGATCAAGCAACTCCGCAGAACGATCGCGCGTTTGATGACTGAGTTGCGTCAAAGAGAACTTAATAAATAAAGTGAGTCCTATGTCAGATAGAAATTTAAGAAAAGAGAGACTCGGGGTTGTTGTAAGCAATAAAATGGATAAAACCATTACCGTTGCTGCTAAATTTAAAGAAAAACACCCCATTTATGGTAAATTTGTTAGTAAGACAAAGAAGTACCATGCTCACGATGAGAAAAACGAGTGTAATGAAGGGGATACCGTTCGTATTATGGAAACTCGTCCTTTGAGTAAGAGTAAGAGATGGAGATTAGTAGAAATTGTTGAAAGAGCTAAGTAATTATGATACAGACAGAATCAAGACTTATAGTTTGTGACAACAGTGGAGCTAAAGAGGCCCTTTGCATCCGAGTACTCGGTGGCACTGGCCGTCGTTATGCTTCTGTTGGTGATGTCATTGTCGTTTCAGTGAAGAGTGTTATTCCTTCAAGTGACGTTAAGAAGGGAGCTGTTTCAAAAGCTCTTATTGTTCGTACACGGAAAGAAATTCGTCGTCCAGACGGTTCTTATATTCGCTTTGATGACAATGCTTGTGTGCTGCTAAACAATGCAGGTGAGATTAGAGGTAGCCGTATTTTTGGCCCTGTAGCGAGAGAGTTACGTACCGCTAATATGAAGGTTGTGTCTCTTGCCCCTGAAGTACTTTAATTAAGTAAAAAAGTAAACTAATGAGTAAGTTACATATTAAAAAAGGCGATACCGTAATTGTCAATGCTGGAAAAGATAAAGGCAAGTCGGGTCGTGTACTTAAAGTTCTTGTGGAGAAACAAAGAGCTTTTGTAGAGGGAGTAAACCTCGTTTCAAAGAGTCAGAAGCCAAGTGCAAAAAACCCTCAGGGTGGTATTGCCAAACAGGAGGCTTCTTTGCATATTTCTAACTTGAATCCCTTGGATCCTAAGTCAGGTTTGGCAACTCGCATTGGTAGAAAGAAAAACGCTGATGGCGTTTTGGTACGTTATGCTAAAAAATCAGGAGAGGAGATTAAGTAATGAGTAATACTGCAAGTCTTAAGAAAGAATATGCGGAGCGTATCGCTCCCGCATTGAAAGAGAAATTTGAGTATTCTTCTGCAATGCAGATTCCCGTTTTAAAAAAGATCGTGATTAATCAAGGTTTGGGTGCTGCTGTTGCTGATAAGAAAATTGTAGACGTGGCTGTAACAGAGCTTTCAGCGATTACAGGTCAGAAGGCTGTTGTAACTTTGTCACGCAAAGATATTGCGAACTTTAAGTTACGTAAAAAAATGCCTATTGGTGTGATGGTAACATTACGTCGTGAGAGGATGTATGAATTTTTGGAACGCCTTGTTCGTGTTTCTTTGCCTCGTATTCGTGACTTTAAGGGCATTAATAGTAAATTTGATGGCCAGGGTAATTATACATTGGGTGTTGAAGAACAAATTATTTTCCCAGAAATAAACATTGATAGCGTTTCTAAAATCATGGGTATGAATATCACGTTTGTGACTTCTGCTACTACTGATGAAGAAGGTTATGCATTGCTTAAAGAATTCGGTTTACCTTTTAAGAATAAAGATTGATATAATTATGGCAAAAGAATCAATGAAGGCACGTGAAGTAAAACGTGCTAAACTGGTAGCAAAATATGCTGTGAAAAGAGCAGCGTTGAAAGCCATTGTGAAAAAGAGCGAAGATCCTTCTGAGCGTTTTGAGGCTGCACAAAAGTTGCAATCAATTCCAAAGAATGCTAATCCTATTCGTCTTCACAATCGCTGCTCACTGACAGGTCGTCCTAAAGGCTATATCCGTCAGTTCGGCGTTTCTAGAATTCAATTTCGTGAAATGGCTTCTAATGGTCTTATTCCTGGAATTAAGAAGGCTAGCTGGTAAAAAGAGTATTTTTTTATTTAAATATTGTCAGGGAGTCCTGATTAATTTAATTATTTTATGACAGATCCAATAGCAGATTATTTGACGAGGTTAAGGAATGCCATCGGTGCAAAACACCGTGTGGTAGAAATCCCAGCCTCTAATCTCAAAAAAGAAATTACAAAAATTCTTTTTGAGAAGGGTTACATCTTGAACTACAAGTTTGTAGAGGAAGGCCCTCAAGGTACTATCAAGGTCGCTTTGAAGTACGATCCCGTAAACAAAGTGAATGCGATTAAGAAACTGGATAGAATTTCTACCCCCGGTTTACGTAAATACACAGGTTATAAAGAAATGCCTCGTGTAATTAATGGTTTGGGTATTGCTATCATCTCTACTTCTAAGGGTGTAATGACCAATAAAGAAGCATCTGAGTTGAAAATTGGTGGCGAAGTATTGTGCTACGTTTATTAATAAGGAGGAAAAGCTATGTCAAGAATTGGTAAATTACCTATTAGCATTCCTGCAGGAGTTATAGTAACTCTAAAGGATAACGTGGTAACCGTAAAAGGTCCCAAAGGAGAGTTGATACAAGAGGTTAATCCTCTTATAAAAGTTGAAATTAAAGAAAGTGAGATAGAGCTTACTCGTAGCAGCGATGACAAACAAGAACGTGCATTCCATGGTCTATATCGTTCGCTTATCAATAATATGGTGATTGGAGTTTCTCAAGGCTATCGTAAGGAGCTTGAACTCGTTGGTGTAGGATATCGCGCATCTAATCAAGGAAATACTATTGAATTATCTTTGGGATATTCTCATGCAATCTTTATTCAACTTCCAGCAGAAGTTAAGATTGAAACTAAATCTGAGCGTAATAAAAACCCTCTGATAATGTTGGAGAGCTGTGATAAGCAGTTGCTTGGTATGATTTGCTCAAAGATCCGTTCTTTCCGCAAACCTGAGCCATATAAAGGTAAAGGTATTCGATTTGTGGGTGAAGAGATTCGTCGCAAGTCTGGTAAGTCTGCAAGTGCAAAATAAATCTTTAGAAAATTAAGATTATGACTACTAAATTAGAAAGACGAACAAAGATTAAATATAGAGTACGCAATAAAATTTCTGGCACAGCCGAGCGTCCACGCCTGAGTGTCTACAGAAGCAATAAGCAGATCTATGTTCAAGTTATTGATGACCTCGCTAGTAAAACACTGGCTGCGGCTTCTTCTCTATCATTAGAGGGGAATTTTCCTAAAAAGGAACAAGCTGCTAAGGTTGGTGAACTTATCGCAAAAAGTGCCCAGGAAGCTGGTGTTACTTCTGTTGTGTTTGACCGTAATGGTTATTTGTATCATGGTAGAGTTAAGGAAGTGGCTGATGCTGCTCGTAACGCAGGACTTAAATTTTAATCATTATGGCAAATAAAGTAAAAATCGCAAGCGATATAGAGCTTAAAGATAGATTGGTGGCAATTAACCGCGTGACGAAGGTTACGAAAGGTGGCCGTACCATGAGCTTTTCAGCGATCGTAGTTGTTGGAAACGAAGATGGCGTAATTGGTTGGGGTCTTGGTAAGGCGGGTGAAGTAACTTCCGCTATTGCTAAGGGTGTAGAAACAGCCAAAAAGAACCTTATTAAGGTTCCTGTTCTTAAAGGTACTATTCCTCATGAGCAGCTTGCTCATTTTGGTGGCGCTGAGGTGTTTATTAAGCCAGCTTCTCATGGTACAGGTGTAGTTGCTGGTGGCGCTATGCGTGCTGTTTTAGAGAGTGTAGGTGTAACCGATGTTCTTGCTAAGTCAAAAGGATCTTCTAATCCTCACAACTTAGTAAAAGCTACGATTAAGGCGCTTGGTGAATTGCGTGATGCACGCACTGTAGCTCAGAATCGTGGAATCAGTATGGATAAAGTGTTTAGAGGTTAAGAAAGATTAAGCTATGGCAACAATTAAGATTAAGCAGACAAAAAGCAGAATCGGAGCCCCAAAAGATCAGAAGAGAACTCTTGATGCACTTGGTCTCCGCAAAATGAACAAGGTTGTAGAGCATGAGCTTACAGACTCGCTTCAAGGTATGGTTAATAAGGTGAAACACCTTGTAACTATTGTAGAGTAATAACTTGTAGAATAGAAAAAATTATTAAGATATGGACTTAAGTAATTTGAAACCCGCCAGTGGTGCTACTCACTCATGTAAGAGAATCGGTCGTGGACCGGGATCTGGTCATGGTGGTACCTCTACTCGTGGTCATAAGGGCGCCAAATCAAGATCGGGTTACTCTCGTAAGATTGGTTTTGAAGGTGGTCAAATGCCTCTTCAGCGTCGTGTTCCTAAATTTGGTTTTAAGAACATTAATCGTGTAGAGTATAAAGCAATCAATTTGGATACTATTCAGAAACTTGCTGAGGTTAATAACCTTGAAAAAGTAGATCGGGCTGACTTTATTGCTGCTGGATTTATTTCTTCTAATCAGTTGGTTAAAGTATTGGGTAACGGTGAATTGAAAGTTAAGTTGACAGTTGAAGCTAATGGCTTCTCTGCATCTGCTTCTAAGGCTATCGAAGCCGTTGGTGGAACTGTAGTTAAACTCTGATCTCATGATTAAAGCTGTTGAGACACTAAAAAACATTTGGAAAATTGAGGATCTGCGACAGCGGATTCTCATTACCATTTTGTTTGTTGCAATTTATCGTTTTGGATCGTTTGTAACGCTTCCTGGTATAAACCCATCAATGTTGGGAGCGCTTCATAAACAGACTGACGGTGGACTCTTGTCGCTTTTGGATATGTTTTCTGGTGGTGCATTCTCAAATGCATCGGTGTTCGCACTAGGTATTATGCCTTATATAACTGCATCTATTGTGATTCAGTTGTTGGCTATTGCGGTGCCTTATTTCCAAAAGTTGCAGCGTGAAGGTGAAAGTGGTACTACTAAAATCAATCAGTATACGCGTTATTTAACAATTATAATTCTTATTTTCCAAGCTCCGGCTTATTTAGTGAATTTAAGAAATACAATTGGACCTGCGTTTAATTCTTCTTTGGATTGGATCTTTTTTATGATAACTTCTATCATAATTTTGACTGCTGGTAGTATGTTTATTCTTTGGTTAGGTGAACGTATTACAGATAAGGGAATTGGCAATGGTGTGTCTTTTATTATCTTGGTTGGTATTATAGCACGTCTACCGAATGCCTTGGGCCAAGAATTGGTATCGCGTTTTACTGCAACACAAGGTGGTGGTCTCATCATGCTTATCTTCGAATTTGTAATTTTAATGCTTGTAATTGTGGCTGCGATCCTGCTAGTTCAGGGATGCCGTCATATTCCAGTGCAGTATGCAAAACGTCTTTCGGATAAAATGCAATATGGTGGTGCTCGTCAGTATATCCCTTTAAAGGTTAATTCTGCGAATGTTATGCCTATCATTTTTGCACAAGCTATTATGTTTATCCCTTTGGCATTTGTTGGTTATTCAAATAAGGAAGGTGCATCTAATTTTGCAATTGAATTGACTAATCCTCATGGATTTTGGTACAATTTTGTTTTTGTGATATTGATTGTTCTATTTACTTATTTCTATACAGCAATTACAATTAATCCAACTCAGATGGCTGAGGATATGAAGCGTAATAACGGTTTTATTCCTGGAATTAAGCCTGGTAAGGATACTGCGGAATATATTGATACTATTATGTCTCGCATTACATTGCCTGGTTCGTTTTTCCTTGCTTTTATTGCAATTCTTCCTGTATTTACCACTAAATTTGGTGTGCAATCGGGATTCTCTCAGTTCTTTGGTGGCACTTCATTAATTATTCTTGTAGGTGTTGTTCTCGATACGCTTCAGCAGATTGAGAGCCATCTATTGATGAGACATTATGATGGTCTGCTAAGTTCTGGTCGCATTAAAGGGCGATTCGCAGTTGGAAATGCTTATTGATAAATGAGATAAAACAAATGGTTTATCTTAAGACAGAAGAGGAAATAGAGCTACTTCGTGAAAGTAACTTATTGGTTGGAAAAACCTTGGCTGAAATAGCCAAACTTATCCAGCCAGGTGTTACTACTAAGCAATTAGACAAAGTGGCAGAAACCTTTATTAGAGATAATGGAGCTATTCCTACATTTTTAGGATTTCCAAATCCTTATGGAGGACCATTTCCTGCATCTCTCTGTACTTCAGTAAATGATCAGGTAGTGCATGGTATTCCTGATAATGAACCATTGAAAGATGGTGATATTGTATCAGTAGATTGTGGTACGTTGTTGAATGGCTTTTGCGGAGACTCTTGTTATACGTTTTGTGTAGGTGAAGTTAAAGCTTCTACATTGAAACTTTTAAAAACGACAAAAGAGTCACTTTATAAAGCGATTGAAACTGCGATCCCAGGTCGACGTTTAGGTGATATCGGCTATACAGTTCAGGATTACTGTGAAGCTCAAGGCTACAGTGTAGTTCGTGAATTTGTAGGGCATGGAATTGGAAAAGAAATGCACGAGGAACCTCAAGTTCCTAACTATGGGAGAAGAGGTACAGGTATGCTTCTGAAAGCCGGTTTATGTATTGCTATTGAACCAATGATTCTTGCAGGTGGACGTGATGTTTATTTGGAAACGAATAATTGGGGAACTCGTACTTGTGATCATCAATTGGCAGCTCATTTTGAGCATACCATTGCTGTGACAAAGAAGGGTGCAGATGTGCTTTCTACGTTCCGGTTTATTGAAGAAGTTTTAGGTGAAAACGCAATTTGAATTTAATTAATAAGTATGGCTAAACAGTCTGCGATAGAACAAGATGGAGTAATAATCGAAGCATTGTCAAATGCAATGTTTCGTGTAGAGTTAGAGAATGGGCATGAAATTACGGCTCATATTTCTGGTAAAATGAGAATGCATTATATAAAAATCCTTCCTGGCGACAAGGTACGTGTAGAAATGTCACCTTATGATTTGTCGAAAGGTCGAATTTGTTTTAGATACAAATAATAAAAGATAGATATGAAAGTTAGAGCTTCTTTGAAGAAACGCACCCCAGAGTGCAAAATCGTACGACGTCATGGCGTATTGTACGTGATTAACAAAAAGAATCCGAAGTTTAAACAACGTCAGGGTTGATTCGTTTATTAAGCAAATAATATCATAGCAATATGGCAATAAGAATAGTTGGTGTAGATTTGCCTCAAAATAAGAGAGGCGAGATTGCGTTGACCTACATTTTTGGTATTGGACGCAGTAGTTCAGCCAAAATATTGGACAAGGCTGGAGTTGACAAAGATTTGAAGGTGAAAGATTGGACAGATGATCAAGCTGCAAAGATTCGCGAGATTCTTGCTGATTATAAAGTGGAGGGTGACCTTCGCTCAGAGGTTCAATTGAATATCAAGCGATTGATGGACATCGGTTGTTACCGTGGCGTGCGTCATCGTATTGGTCTGCCTCTTCGTGGTCAGAGTACAAAAAACAATGCTCGTACACGTAAGGGGCGTAAGAAAACAGTTGCAAACAAGAAAAAAGCTACTAAATAATTAAATTAATTATGGCAAAGAAAACAGTTGCAGCCAAGAAAAGAGTTGTAAAAGTAGATGCACAAGGACAGTTGCATGTACATTCTTCTTTTAACAATATTATCGTTAGCTTGGCAAACAGTGAAGGTCAAATAATTTCATGGTCTTCTGCTGGTAAGATGGGATTCCGCGGTTCAAAGAAAAATACTCCTTATGCAGCTCAAATGGCAGCACAGGATTGTGCAAAGGTCGCGTATGATCTTGGCCTTAGAAAAGTAGTCGCTTATGTTAAAGGACCAGGTAACGGTCGTGAATCCGCTATTCGTACCATTCATGGTGCAGGTATTGAGGTTTCACAAATTATAGATGTTACTCCTCTTCCTCATAATGGCTGCCGTCCTCCAAAGAGACGTCGCGTATAATTTCATCCCTAAAATTAAAAGAATAATAAAATGGCTAGATATACAGGTCCTAAATCAAGAATTGCCCGCAAATTTGGTGAAGCAATCTTTGGCGCAGATAAAGTGTTGTCTAAGAAGAACTATGCTCCTGGTCAGCATGGTAATGGCCGTAAGAAGAAAACTTCTGAGTACGGTATGCAGCTGAAAGAAAAGCAAAAAGCAAAATACACTTATGGTGTGCTTGAGCGTCAATTCCGCAATCTTTTTGAGAAGGCAGCTACTTCTAAAGGTATTACAGGTGAAGTCTTGTTGCAGTTATTGGAACAGCGCCTTGATAATGTAGTCTTTCGTTTGGGCGTTGCTCCTACTCGTTCTGCTGCACGTCAATTAGTTTGTCACCGTCACATTACTGTAGATGGCTTGGTTGTGAATATCGCTTCATACAATGTAAAACCGGGTCAAGTTATTGGCGTTCGTGAGAAATCAAAATCTCTTGAGGTGATTGATGCTGCTCTTGCAGGTTTCAATCATAGTAAGTATCCTTGGATGGAATGGGATGACGCTAGCAAAACTGGTAAGTTACTTCACGTACCAGAGCGTGCTGATATTCCTGAGAACATTAAAGAACAGCTGATTGTTGAGTTGTATTCTAAATAATAAATAACTGAAGTAAAATGGCTATATTAGCATTTCAAAAACCAGATAAAGTCCTGATGTTGGAATCGGACTCAAAGTTCGGGAAATTTGAATTCCGCCCTTTGGAACCCGGCTTCGGTATTACCGTAGGTAACGCTCTTCGCCGTATGCTCCTTTCCTCACTTGAGGGATTCGCAATCAACACCATCAAGATTGAGGGTGTTGAGCACGAATTTGCGACAATTCCTGGCGTAAAGGAAGATGTAACCAACATCATCTTGAATCTGAAGCAAGTAAGATTCAAGCAAGTTGTTGAGGAGTTCGAGAATGAGAAAGTCGTTGTGACTGTCGAGAACGCGAAAGAGTTTCGTGCATGTGACATCGGTAAGTGCTTGACCGGGTTTGAAGTGTTAAATCCTGAATTGGTTATTTGTAATTTAGATACCAAAGCTAAAATGACAATTGAGATTAATATAAACAAAGGTCGTGGATATGTTCCTGCTGATGAAAATCGTGTTTATTGCACGGACGTCAACACTTTGGCTATTGACTCAATCTATACTCCTATCCGTAATGTAAAATATGTAGTGGAGAATTATCGTGTGGATCAACGTGTTGACTACGATAAACTTGTACTAGAAATTACTACGGATGGTTCCATTCATCCGAAAGATGCCCTAAAAGAGGCTGCCAAGATTCTAATTCATCACTTTATGTTATTCTCCGACGAAAAAATTACGTTGGAGGTATCTGATAGTGAAACGAATGAAGAATTTGACGAAGAGGTGCTTCATATGCGTCAACTCCTTAAAACTCGTTTAGCTGATATGGACCTTAGCGTTCGTGCACTAAATTGTTTGAAAGCTGCTGACGTAGAAACACTTGGAGATTTGGTGCAGTTCAATAAGAACGACCTCCTTAAGTTCCGTAATTTCGGTAAGAAATCGCTCACTGAGCTTGATGATTTGCTCGAGGGTCTGAATCTGTCGTTTGGAACCGACATTTCACGTTATAAACTTGATAAAGATTAAACAAAAATGAGACATAATAAGAAATTCAACCATTTGGGCCGTACTGCATCTCATAGAAAGGCAATGCTTCAAAACATGGCTTGTTCTTTGATTCAGCACAAAAGAATCACTACGACCCTTGCGAAGGCAAAAGCACTGAAGAAATTCGTTGAGCCTCTGTTGACAAAGTCGAAGAATGATACTACGAATTCCCGTCGTGTAGTCTTCTCTAACCTGCAAGACAAAATAGCAGTAACTGAACTTTTTAAGGAGATTAGTGCTAAAATAGCAGATCGTCCAGGTGGTTACACTCGTATCATTAAAACTGGTCATCGTCTAGGTGATAACGCAGAGATGTGTTTCATCGAGCTTGTTGATTATAATGAGAATATGGCTAAAGAGCAAAAAGTTGTTAAGAAAACGACTCGTCGTTCTAAAAAAGCTGCTTCTACTGCAGAGACTCCTGCAACTGAAGCTTCTGCACCTGCAACTGAGGCTCCTGCTGCTGAATAAGTATATAATTACTTTCGATAAAAAAGGCTTCCCATTGTGGAAGCTTTTTTTATGTGGTTATATATTTGATATTTCCATGCATTTTATATTTGAAACTGAAAGAAAAGTAAGCGGAAAAAAGTTAAGTCTGCCATTTTGTGATGAAAATTAATATCTATCAATCAATTTGCTTGCTTCTTCTTTAAAATAGCTTTACCTTTGTTCTCTCAATAGGATGACGTTATATATAATACACTACACAATTATTAACTTAAACAAGAATGAAATGAGAATTTTACGCTACTTTTTTGCCACAATGTTGGCATGTACAGGTATCTCAGCAATGCATGCACAGAGTCCGGGTGACGATGTAACAGACCAATATATGGTTAATGCCGGCTTTGAGCAAGGAACAGATGCGGCATCTGGTTATACTTATCTTGGTGTTCAGAGTGCTCAAGGATTGGGAGGTTTCGGTCCAGGCCGTTATCAACCAGGTGGCTGGGTGTTGCAAACAAGTTGGGATAAATGGAACGATGCAGGTGTTCAGACATCTACAACTTCTTATGAAGGAAGTTACATTTTTAATGCATGGGATCAGAGTCTTCAATACACAAATCTTTACCAGACAATAGCAGAACTTCCTGCTGGTTATTATTCTATTTCTGGTGCATTGCGTATGGCAGATGGAACCCCTTCACATATCACAAATCAGAGTGTATATGCTGTAGTAGGCACTGACTCTGTAGCAGCTACGATGAAACAATCTGATTACGGCAAGGATGAGGCAGGTGATTATAAATGGGTTGTTCTTACTAGCGAGTTTTATGTTCCTACTGCTCAGTCTGTTCGAGTGGGAGCTTCTGGCTCTGGTGATGGAACAGATGCTAGTGGCTGGTTTAATGCAGATGGATTTAAACTAGTTTTCCTAGGTGATGTAGACCAATATAACACCTATTTAAAAGGAAAAATCAGTGCGTTTCTTATTGAAATCGCGAATTTAGTAAATGCTAATGACGCTGATATCGCTTTTGCTGGAGGCTATAAGTCTAAATTGGAATCTCTTTCTGCTGAAGCTTCTGCGAAATTAGAAGACTCAAGCGTATCGTCTGATGAGTTAAAGGCTATTTACAATGAACTGCAATCAACTATTGCTGAAAGAGAAGCTTCAAAAGATGTAATGGCTGAATTGAAAGCACTTGATGATGTAGCATTCAAGTTGCGTGATGCAGCTTATCCAGGAATTGATGCTTTTGCAGCAGCAGAAGAAGCTGCTTATGCTTATTATGATCCGAACAGTGAAGTATACTCTACTGCATTGAAAGCTGATTTGGAGCAAGCAATCGTAACTCTAACCGCTGCAATTAAAACCTATAAGCTCTCTCAAGCATCATTGGCTATCGGTGGAGAAACAGTCGATTTCAGTTGGATTATTACAGCACCTGGTCTTTCAAATGAAGCCGGTACAGAATCGGATGGTACCGACTGGTTTACAGATAATAACGTGAAAGCTTCTGGTACTGATTATAAATTGACTCAAGTAGGAGGAAAGTATTGTTGGAATAGCTGGGCTGGTTCATGGACTGGAACAATGGACTTCTATCAAGATTTAAAAGATCTTCCTGCAGGTAAGTATACACTTTCAGGACTTCATACCTCAAATGCCGCCGCTTCTAGCAATGCACATTTCTATGCAACGTCTTCAGCAGCAACTGCAGTATCACCAGTTTGCAGTGACATTTATGAAGGAGATGATTTCAATGGCGCTGCTACTT
>Ga0172378_10005436_pt1 | contig 11898 bp, 8 predicted proteins | sample GrowelOW332metaG_FD_119755 | JGI IMG/M metagenome (GOLD analysis project Ga0172378, IMG submission 119755) | Groundwater microbial communities from an aquifer near a municipal landfill in Southern Ontario, Canada - Pumphouse #3_1 metaG | ecosystem: Environmental > Aquatic > Deep subsurface >... | reverse complement strand
TTAAAAAACAAATACTATTTTATATCGTATTGTTAAATTTAAAACAATAAATTTGATTATTAATTTGCATTTTATTTTAGCATTAATTTTTTTCTGCCTTTTGGATTACAGGAGTAGCAGCTCTAATTTGTATACTCGTAGTCTTTTACTTCAATTATATGAAAAAGTAATTAATATGTAAAGAGTTCTTGATTTTTTCAATGCTTCAATACCACTTCACCGTGTTTGGTTGACATTTCAATGCCCATTTTTTTCAAAAATTCCGTTGGTAACTCACCACCTGCAAAGATATAAATTAAATCGTTTTTAATTTTGAAAATTTCTTCAGAATTATTTTCGGTATATGAAATTATTTCGGGTTCTATTAAAACTACATTGCTATTAAATTTTACAACGATTTTAGCCAGTTTGATAGCTTCGTTTATTTTTTCGGCATTTTTTTGTTTTATTCGGCTAAACTTATCGCTTCTGTACGAAAGAGTTACACGATTTTTATCAGCAAGTGAAAGTGCCGCTTCAATTGCAGAGTCACCACCACCTACTACAACTATATCTTTATCGGTAATAATCTCCGGCTCGAGTAAACGGTAGGCTACTTTTTCAGTATTTTCTCCCAGAACACCTAGTTTTCGTGGTGTTCCTCGTCGACCTATTGATAATAATACATTTTTACATGAGTATTTTTCACCATTTATCGTTTCGACGCTAAAAATGCCATTATTTGGAATAATGGCTTCAACTTTCGAGTTTTCAACAATTTCAATTTTATTTTTTTCGATGACAGTTTTCCAAAGTGACAGTAATTCAGTTTTAGAAGTTTCTCTAAACTTTACTTTTCCATACAAAGGTAAATCCATAGGAGCTGTCATTACAATTTTGGAACGGGGATAGGTATAAACTGCGCCTCCCAGCGTATCCTGCTCCAATGTAAGAACATTTAAACCGGCTTTTTTAGCGGCTAATGTTCCCGAAATTCCTGCCGGACCGGCACCCACCACAATCAAATCATAGTCAGCTTTTGTCTCTTTATTAATTATTTTTACAATCTGCTCAACGGCTTCACGACCCTGAGTGATAGCATTTCTTATCAGTCCCATTCCACCCAGCTCACCAGCAATAAAAATTCCCCGAACATTTGTTTCGAAATTTGCACTGACATGTGGTAGGTCAACTCCACGTTTTTCCGTACCAATCCATAATGAAATAGCTTCAACTGGACAAGCTCTGAAACAAGCACCATGTCCTATACATCTTGAAGCATTTATAATTGAAGCTTTACCGTTTGTAATTCCTAATATTTCTTTCTCTGGACAAGCCTCAATACAGGCTCCACTTTGAATGCATCTGTTAATATCCACTACAGGGTAAAGTGATACCGGTTCATGCAATCCATCAGCTTTAGCTTGTAATATTTTATCGCTAACTACTTTAGATTGCCGTTTTTGTTGTGATAAATATATAGCCAGAATGCTAATTATAAGTATGACAGATAGACCATAGCTTAGTACTTGTTCAATGATTACTTCCATAGTTAATTAAATTTGTTTATAAAAAACAAAAGATTTATTTTTTAAAATACCCATTGATAACCCAATGTTAATACTACAATCACGTGTATCACCATTATTAGCAGCATCACTAACGCAAATGGTAAATGAGCTACATGCCAGTATTTAAATAAACGTAGCATTTGGTCAAGTCGTTTAATCCTTTCTGCCAGAATACGTTCTTTCCTGATTTGTTTTTTTACCTTACGAAAATCATGTTTATGAACATTTTCCGAAATAAGTTTAGCTTTAATTTCGGAAAATTTACTGGTCATAATTTCATGAAAATTAATTTGATATTTTTCCAATAATTCATCTGCTATCTGATTTTTAATTTCTTCGGCTTCGTGCAAACTCAATTCTCTACCTTCAATGGTTCTGGGAATTTGAATATACAAAAAACGACCAATTACACCGCTAACCCAAACTATTGCTAAACTCCAAAAACCTATAGATATAATTCCTCCAAATTTAAAGGATGTATGGAATAGAATTAAAACCGCACCTAAAGTACACATGAAAATATGAAATTCGAGCCAATATTTCAAAACTCCCCAACGAGAAAAGATTTTCATCCTTTTTCGTGCCATATATGAGAACAATCCAAATAATAAAATGGAGGTACCAATTATCCCTAAACCATGTCCAAAGAAGCCACTCGGTTTCAACGATTCGTAAAGAGGATGAAAAAAACGCTCTTCTTCAGGAAGATTATAAAACGAAAATCCAAAATAGGCTAGTACAACAATAGTAACTATTATAATAATAAAATAAATGGATATTGAGAACTTATGAACGAATTGTGTCATATTGTTAATCTTATAGGTTGTTAATTGAAGTTTACATGACAAAAAAAATACGATATTAATGCCTTGAATATCTTTGCCTTATCTAATGGACTTCCGCCCCTAAAACCCTGACCTACTTTTTGTCTTAACACAAAAAGTAGGCAAAAAAGTCAAGACTGCGCCCACCCTGCCTACCGTCAGGCGTTCGCTCGAAAAACGTACGCTCAGTTGGCTAAAACCTAAGAGATAGCTATCGTGGATCGCTCCTTCTTCGCTCAAAAAGGACGATTTTTTACGCCAACTTCACTTGTTTTTCGACCTACCTGCAACAGGCAGGCTCACTGGACGAGGTCGATCTCACACTACGAGGATGAATACAGCTTTATAATTAGACATTTGGTCTCTCTTTTTGATTTTTTGTCATGAAAAAATTCAAATATTCTTATTTTTCTTTTCAGCTCTGAAAGCAAAAATAACCAATAATACTATCACAATTAAGGCAATATAAACTCCGGCAGGGATGGGTGGAGGCGTTCCCTGTGCATAGGAATGCATGCCTGATAAATAGTAATTTACGCCAAAGAATGTCATAATAATAGTGCCAAATCCCAATAAAGATAAACTACTCAATGTAAACTGATTGTTTAATACCGGGATATTTCGCAAATGGAGGATGGCTGAATAAACTAAAATGCTTACCAATGCCCAGGTTTCTTTCGGATCCCAACCCCAATAACGTCCCCACGATTCGTTAGCCCAAATTCCGCCGATAAAACAACCGATAGTCAACATAATGAGTCCTATTGTCATAGCCATTTCAATAATATAGCTCAATTCCTGAATACTGTCTTTCAGTTTATAAGCATTGTTTTTATTCATGACAATCATTAAACTTAGGTTTAGGATTCCAAGTAATGCTGCCATTGCCAGAAAACCATAACTTGATGTAATAATAGCCACATGAATTATTAACCAATAGGATTTGAGAACAGGAACGAGATTTGTAATTTCAGGATTCATCCAACTCATGCCGGCAACTAACAATGCAATACCCGATAAAATGCCTGTTACAGCAAGCGATATGGGTGATTTTCTGGCAAATAATAATCCGGAAAGAGCAGCTGCCCAACCTACAAAAATCATGGTTTCGTAACCATTACTCCAAGGGGCATGGGCTGAAATGTACCATCGCATTCCAAGTCCGGAACAGTACACTACAAATACCAATAGAAATAAATAATTTGCCCATTTCAGAATTTTTTCGAGACCGGATTTAGTTTTGAAAATATCAATTAAATGTAGTAGTAATAATAAAAATCCTAGTAATGAGTAGGTTATTGCCAGTTTTGAAAAGATATTTATATTATTGTAGAATATTTCAAGATTTGTTTTTCTTTCTGAAGGCAAATCAACATCATTCAGTTTTTGATAATTCTTTATAAGTGTAAGTTGTTCAATTGCTTGTTTCCAATCACCATTCAAATTTGCTTCGTTTACAGCATGTAAATAATTTGTCAGCAACATTTCCGGCGAATCGTTTGATAATGTTGTGGGATTTATTGTTGGAATTGTATTTCCCATCATGGCATTAATTTGTTCTTCACTCATTCCACCCATTCCGGCAGGTGGTGTTTTGCTTTCCATACTTCCCATTTCATTCATGTGGGGATTTTCAGAATGATTATGTCCAATATTGTTCACATCAACAGGCTGAACAACATTCCATTTGTCATTTGAATGACTTGTATTTGGGAATAATGCCAGCATATTGCCGTTATAAATTTCATAACAGATATTTACCCGCTCGTCGACATTAATTATTTCCTTATCGTATTTATTATGCGTAGATTGTTCTTTTTGATACACCTTGTTGACCTTCTCTTTCAGACGATATTCACCGCCGTTATCAAAATCGAAAAGTTGGTTGAACGATACTAAATCACCTACAATTCCCAATTCTTTAGCCAGTTGAGGATTTGCAACTTTTATAATTGGTTCGTTTTGCCATGCTGAAGGATTGGCAGACATTCCAATAATTACTTCGACTGCCGGCATATTATTACACGATGTTTTTTTAGAGATTTTTCTGAAAATGTCCGATGCATAAGTATTGAAAGGCTCAATGCGTCCCTGTGCTTCGTCTTGAATTAATAAGCTGTTTAATTCATTAATATGACTTTTCTTAGTGATTTCAGTACTCGCCGAGAACACCGAACCCGATAATACTATTAATCCGGCAAGAAGAGCTATTTTTCCAGCTTTTCTCTTTTTCTGAAGTTCATTGCTGAGTTTTATAACTGTTTGGAAACGACTGTTTTTATTGAATAAAGTCCATATCATACCCAGCATCATTAAGAAATATCCGATATAACTTATCAGAGTTCCCCAATAGTCCTGGCTTACAGATAATATCGTTCCTTTTTCGTCTTGATCGTAAGATGACTGGAAGAAACGATATCCACGGTAATTTAAGATATTATTCATGAATATTCTGAACGGAAGTTCGGTTTTCCTTTCATGGTCGGTAACCGTAATTTCGCTGGCGTAGGATGACGGACTGTTTGAACCCGGATAACGATCCAGAACAAATTCTCGTAAGGTTATATAAAATGGCAATTTCTTTGCCAGCACTCCGTACGAAACTGAAACTTTCACGTTCCCCAATTCACATTTTGCGGGTTGTGAAACTTGATTATCAGCACTTAAAACATTTACCTTTTTTGAAATATTTCCGTTACTTACTTTGAATACAATAGCATTTTTCCCTTCTATAGTAATGCCGGATTTATTCATTTCGGGTGTGACTTGCGATAAATTCTTTTTAGCTTTTGGCAAATATGTCTTTAATACAAATATCACATTTTCAGCTTTATAAATAGTTTTTTGTTGTGCAGGATAGTATTTACCCGGCAACATCACAGATTCATCTTTTTGCATCATACTCATGCCTGAAACAGGATATCTACTTGAAAAATAAAGTTCGTTGTTTTCAAGTTTAAAGTTTACATCTGAATTTTTAATACTGTCGCCAAAACCAAAAGCAAGTCCTTCAAACAAATTTGTTTCTTCATTCATCAAAATAAAATCCATTCCTTTGTTCATGCTGTTCATTACGAATAACGAAAGTGCTGGTTCTCCATTATCGTCTGGAACAATTGTTTCAACCGAATTAGGGACATACATTTCATTTTCAACGGTAATCGTTTTTCCGGCTATGGTAATCGATTCTGAGAAATTATTCGATTTGTTTTCGGCAAAGCTGGCATCAAAAGTTTTCTCCACTTTTTCTCCGTTGTATTCGGCCGTAATTCCAACAGAAGTTTTATCGGTCGATACTTCATTCGAAGTTTCACCTTGTCGTATATGCATCATACCTTCCGAACCAAAGTAGCGTGTTACGGCAGCTCCAATTATCATACATATAAAAGCCAAATGAAAAAGAAGTACACTCCATTTTCTTTTGGCTAGCAGTTTAAAACGAAATATACTTCCTAAGAGATTGATAATTAATGCTATCATCAATACTTCAAACCAAATGGCGTTGTATATAATTTCGCGAGCGTATTCTGTACCTGAACTATTCTCGGCAAATGTAGCGTAACCGATACTGATACCAAAAATCAGGAGTAAAATAACGGTGGTATGCATCGAAAAAAGTACATCTTTCAGTTTTTTCATAAAATCTTATTGTAATATGTAAGAGTAACAATTTTTTTTAATCTTTAATGTCTTATTTTAAACTTAGTAGTATGCAAAGATATTTTATTTTTGATAAGTTTTTTCTGATTTTTATATTAATTTTTTATTTGTATTGATAACAAACTAAAAGTTAGTAAATATAATTTTAGTAAATATAAAATCATCCAAAGTCACTGAGATACAAATACTAATTTTTATGATTTGCAAATGAGTGAATTTTGGTGCAATAAACTAAGTTGAGATATTTAATATCAATATTTTAAAATACAATGTCTCGTTATACAATATCTTTTTTACGCAAAAACACAAAACTTGTCACGTAAACCCGGGTTTGCCAATGGAACAATCTGTGAATCGGATGGGAAACTGTAAAGTTTTTTCTTTACCGATAAATTAGCAGGTACAATTTGCAAGAATATTAAGACACAAAAAAAATAAAGTCTCGAAATATATAACTTATATTCTTGTTGTTCAGTAATATAAATAAATTTGTAGCGAAGGGTTAAAAGTGCTAAGCCAACAATCGATTTTGGAAATATCTTTCTATGAAATAAATTTAAAAATGGATACATCCTTTGATTTCTCTCCAAAAGTTCTGATTAAGTAAGACCCTTTTGGTAATTGCTGTATATTGATTGAATTTGAGTTAGTTATTGAATCGAGTATCATTCCATTTAGATTTAAAATTTCAATTTTTGAACAAATAACTGAAAATTCCAACTCGCTATTTTGTCTGTTCAGAAACAATTTTACCGAAGATTCATTGGGAGTATAATTTGCAGTTAGATTATTAAATGCATTCATTGCAATGGTTGGTTGTCCATTGTTTCCCCATGCACTTAACGAATATCCGCTCCAGCTTTTTGCTCCTTCCGGTTCCCAATAGAAAACTCCTAAACCTTTACTATTGGGTACCGCTTTTACTTTAGCAATTACGGCAGTCAGCATATCGAAGGTGTTTTGTGCTTCTGTATCAACACCACCAATTTCCACCACCATCACTTCTTTGCCATAACGGGAAACCATATCATTTAAATTATTGCCTAAATCGTTAATAGAAAGAGTGAAATTTGGACTTCCGCTAAGCCAATATGGATAATAAGACATTCCGATTATATCATACTTTGCAGCACCGTTTTTTGCATTGTCGAACCACCATCGAAACCGACTGTTATCATTTCCTTGGTCGACATGCAAAATAACTTTTGAGGTCGAGCTAACTGTTTTAATTGCATCATAACCTTTGTTTATCACTTGAATAAGTTGAGTCCAACTACTTTCATTGCTCCCCTCGGGATAAATCATTCCACTTGGGATTTCATTGCCCACCTGAACCCATTCGGGAGTAACCCCGGCAGTTTTTAGGGCATTCATTACATCGAAAGTGTAGTTGTAAACATCATCAAGCAATTCAGTAAATGAGTGACCAACCCAAGCTGCTGGTTTTGCCTGATGTGCAGGATCGGCCCAAGTATCACTGTAATGAAAGTCAATCATTATGCGCATGCCCATTTGTTGAGCACGAACTGCCATTGCTACTGTTTCGTCTTTACTGCAATGTCCGCTAGTACGATTAGTTGACGGATTAACAAAAGTTCGCAATCGTATCGAATTTATTCCTTTATCTTTCAAAATTTTTAGGCAATCTTCAGAAACACCATTATCATTTTTAAAAACATAACCTGTTGCTTCCATTTGAGGCAGCCAACTTACGTCTGCTCCGTTTGCAAAGGGTTGAACTGCAATGCTTTTAATTGAGATAAAGAACAATATCGTTAAAATTGAAATGCGATTTTTCATATAGATAATTTGTTAAGAAAGTAACTGATTATTTTTTCTCCCTACATGACAAATTCAGGTGTAGACAAAGATATGTATTCTGTACGAAATATTTGATAGAAGTTTTTTATCGAATTAGATTTCTGACGATTTAATCATGTATAATTATAAAAATAAATGGATTATAATTCATATGTTTACTTAATTAGTATATCTGTATAAAATATAAAAAAAAATAAATGTATTTTTGTGTTCCTTACATTTAATCAGAAAATAAACAACTATATTTTTTATGCAACTATATTTCAAATTCATTTTTACTGCTTTAAGTCTTGTTTTTTTTAGCTTTACTATAAAATCTGAAAGTCATTGGGAAACAGCAATTTTTAATACTGATACCTGGCGTTATTTTGTTGGAACAACCGAGCCACCAACCGATTGGCGAAGTTCAACCTTTGATGACAGTAGTTGGTTGAGTGGTAAAGGTGGAATTGGTAATGGAGATAATGATGATAATACAATTATTGAAGTCTGTACTTCTGTTTTTTTGCGTATCAGTTTTAATGTTACAGATACTACGGTATTAAGTTCTGCATTATTGAATATAGATTACGATGACGCTTTTGTAGCTTATTTGAATGGAATTGAAATTGCCAGAGTAGGTATAACAGGAAATTATCCGACTTACAATACTTTAGGTACAAACCACGAAGCACAAATGTACAGCGGTGGAACACCAGAATCGTTTTCTATAAATAAAAAGTTGCTTTCCAAATGCATTTTAAAAGGTAAAAATGTCTTATCTGTTCAAGTGCATAACAGTTCAGAAACCTCTTCGGATATGAGTTCCAATGTATTTTTGTCTTTTCTGATTAATAATTCCACAACTTATTACAGGTCAACTCCTGCGTGGTTTAAAGCTCCTTTTGTTTTCGATTCGTCTAATTTGCCCGTTATAAATATTACAACTGACTTTGGAGCTACCATAGTTGATGAACCAAAAGTGAATGCTATAATGACGATTTTTAATGATAGCGTTCGAAATTACCTTTTAACTTCAAAACCTGATTTTGTTTGCAATATAGGAATTGAATACAGAGGTTCATATTCTCAAAACTTTCCTCAAAAATCCTATGGTTTAGAAACAAGAGATTCTATTGGCAATAATTTTAATACAAAAGTTTTGGGAATGCCAAAAGAAAACGATTGGATATTGACTGCCAATTACAACGATAAAGTTTTTGCCCGTAATAGTTTTGCATTCGATTTATTTAAACAAATGGGACATTATGCTCCACGCTTAAAACATTGCGAGGTAATTGTAAATGATGAATATCAGGGGATTTTTCTTTTTTCCGAAAAAATTAAACAAGACGATGACAGGGTCAATATTGCTGATATTACAACATCTGATTCTACTGGAAATAATGTTACCGGTGGTTATATTTTTAAGACAGATTATACCGAAACCGGAAATAACTGGTTAAGTAGCTATTCGCCTGTTAATAAGCCGGGTTCATCTGTCTATTTTGTTTATCACGATCCGAAGCCGGAAGACATCACCGAACCTCAAAAAGAATATCTGAAAGATTATATATACGGTTTGGAAACGGTACTTTATAGCGATGATTTTGCAAATCCATCTACCGGTTTCAGAGCATATCTTGACGAAGCTTCTTTTATCGATTATTTTATTATCGGTGAGATAACCCGCAATCCTGATGCTTATAAAAAAAGCCGGTATTTTTATAAAGATAGAGACAGCATTGATAGTAAAGTGTATTCGGGTCCTGTATGGGATTACGATTGGGCCTACAAAAACATAAATACAACCTGTGTTCATAGTAATAGTACAGATGGCTCGGGATGGTCTTATTTACTAAACGAATGTAATCCGAGACCGGTTCCACCAAGTTGGGAAGTAAGGATGTTGCAAGATACTGTTTTTGCAAATGCTATAAATGCACGCTATTATGAATTAAGAAATTCAATAATGAGCGATAGTCGGAATAATCATTTTATCGATTCTATTGCAACTTTACTTGCCGAAGCACAAGCAAGACATTATACCAAATGGTCAACGTTGGGACTTAATGTGGGTACAAATGAGTTGGGAACGCAACCTACAACTTTTGAAGGAGAAATTCAGAAGTTTAAAAATTGGATACAAACCAGGATGAATTGGTTAGATACGAATATGGTGGGTCATAGAATAATCAATACAGCGAATATAAATTTAAAACAAACTGTTTTTAGGATATTTCCAAATCCTGTAACTTCAACCTTGTATGTAGAGTCAGATAAAAATATACAATCGGTCGAAATCTATGACTTGAGTGGTCAACAAATTAGGTCATTAAAAGTTGGCAACAGTTCTAAGATTTCAATTGATGTAGATAATTTGAATAGGGGAGAGTATCTGGTAACTGTGAAATTGACAAATAATGAGATGTTAACTCAAAAATTAATTAAAAATTAGTTTTTATTCTTTAAATAATTAGTTTAATTTTATTTATTAAGTGCTCTGGAATAAAAAATGATATGTTTTTGATAATGAAAGATAACAGGGGACAAGCGACTGAGAAGTCGCTTGATAACAACTCAAACGACTGGGAAGTCGCTTGTCCCAAGTTAGAGTCTGCTGAAAAACTTGCTAACAAAATAAAGATGAAATTAGATTTGGCTACGCCGATTTTCAATTCGCCACTCTGTGGCTTTCATAAGGTGCAGCACACCGAAATATGATCTGCAATGGAATTAAGTTTTTCTATGTAAATTACTTGCACCTGAATCAAAACATAAGATATGTAATGATTTTATTTCATGTATTTTGAGTAATTTTAAGAAGTCCCTAGTTATAGTCAATATGGGGAAATGTATTAATAAATATTATAAATTACTTATCACATTAATTCAAGTATGTTTTGCCAAACTGTATCATTTACAGGAATACCATTTTTCAAATTCCGAGTTCTGGTTTGTGCCGTTTTTTCACCTGGAAAGTAAGTTGCATCGCCTTTATGTAAGGGTTCTACATTGTGTGTATAATCAATAATTTCGTTGATGAATTTTTCCTGTAATTTTTTATCGTTAAATATTTCGGGATAGATACACAAAAACACCTGAGAAATTCCTGTTTCAGCTTCTTTCATGCCAATTTTATAAGTGGAGTCTCCTGCCGATAATATGGTCGCCAACATATCCAATACAATTGAAAGAGCTGAACCTTTCCAATACCCAATAGGTAATCCACGCTCATTCATCATAATTTCTTCAGGATCTTGCGTCAATTCGTTATTGTCATCCCAACCTCCGAAATGCGGTAATTTTTCGCCTTTTAATTTATATTCATTGATTTTTCCAAATGAAAACTGAGAAATTGCCATATCTAAAACAATATGTCCTTGTTCTCTGGGTATGGATATTATAAATGGATTATTCCCAATTCGGTTGTCTTTTCCACCCCATGGAGGCATATTTGGTTTTGTATTCGTAAAAATGATAGAAATACAACCAGCATCCGCTGCTTGCCAACCATAGGTACCTCCACGCATCCAATGATTGGTATTTCGCAATGCTACCAATCCCATTCCATGAAGTTTTGCCAGTTCAATTGCTCTGTTTGTACATTTCGTTGCATTGATTATTCCGGGACCAAAATTTCCATCCCACCGTTCTATATTTCCAAACGATTCAACTTTTTCTGCTTCAGCATCAATTTCGATAAAACCACTAACAACAGATTCAATAAAAGGGATAACACGATTAATTCCATGCGAATTTACCCCGTCTAATGTATTATCAGTAAAAGTCTTGGCAAGTTGATTTGCCTTGTTTTCGGAAAATTTATATTTAACAAACAGTTTGTTGAGCACATCCTGCATGGTTTCGTGAGAAATTTGCATAGTTTTTATTATAAATATGATTTTACCACCTATAAGGCGTGTTTTCAAAAATATTTTTTTGTTTTATCGTCCGAGTTGGATTTTTCTTATAATCAGTGTACCAGTTTATATACAAAATGGATATTTCCAATAATTCCGAGGTTGATATTCTTGAATACCCGGTTTCAATGGAATAGGTTG
>Ga0172378_10005435_pt1 | contig 11898 bp, 5 predicted proteins | sample GrowelOW332metaG_FD_119755 | JGI IMG/M metagenome (GOLD analysis project Ga0172378, IMG submission 119755) | Groundwater microbial communities from an aquifer near a municipal landfill in Southern Ontario, Canada - Pumphouse #3_1 metaG | ecosystem: Environmental > Aquatic > Deep subsurface >... | reverse complement strand
TATGGGAAAAGCGAAACGATTGGCACTCGACCGCATCGCAAGCAATCATTGCTCATTGCTTAAGCTATCCTGAAGATGAAGATTTTTGGACAACGCAATTAAATGGAGTCATGATATACTAATCGATAATGCAAAAGGTGCTTTTTGCATTATCCGCTATATTACCGGAGAATGTTTTTGTTCCATCAAACTAACCGATTACGGTTTTGCCGGAGGTCTGCATTATTCGATATGCCATGGCTAAGGCTTCGGTGGACGGTTCGGGAATGGAGGCAAAACTGTTCGGCAAATTCAATGCCCGCCATTTGAATTCCGCCATTTTATGGAAAGGTAATAACTCAATTCGCTCAATACAACGGTAGGAGCGTAATTTTTCGGCCAGCAAATTTAATTGCTCCGGCAACAGCGTCCACTCCGGCACTAAAACATGGCGAATCCAGACCGGCTTTTGACGGGCTTCGCACCAATCCAGAGTTTTTAACGCATTTTCATTCCCCTGCCCGGTCAATTTCCGGCACACTTCCGTATCTATGGCTTTAATGTCCAGCAACAGTAAGTCCGCCGGAATCAACGCTTTTTCCGCCGACTCCGGCAATACGCTTCCAGAGGTGTCTATCGCGGTATGCATACCATGTTGTTTGGCCAATGTTACTAATTCCGCCGTAAAATCCACCTGCAATAACGGTTCGCCACCGGAAATGGTCAACCCGCCACGCACAAAATTACGCACTCGCCACACTTTTTGCCATACCTCTGCCGCACTCATTAAGGTGCCGCCCGCACAATTCCACGTGTCCGGATTATGACAATACTTACAGCGCAGTGCGCAACCCTGCAAAAAAACTACAAAGCGTACTCCCGGCCCGTCCAACGTGCCGAAGCTCTCAAACGAATGAATTCTGCCGAAAGCCGCCATGTTTGCTGTTTACCTTAGAATTTGCTGTGGAACGTGCGGTTAATCACATCCAACTGCTGTTCACGGGTCAACTTAATAAAGTTCACCGCATAGCCGGAGACTCGAATGGTAAGCTGCGGATATTTTTCCGGGTGTTCCATCGCATCCAGCAACATTTCACGCTGTAACACGTTCACGTTCAAGTGATGCCCGGACTCAGCAAAATAACCGTCCAGCAAAGTTATCAGATTTTCCGACTTTTCCGCCACCGACTTCCCCAGCGACTCCGGCGCAATACTGAACGTGTAACTAATCCCGTCTTCCGCATAGTCATACGGCAGTTTGGCCACGGATTTCAGCGAGGCCACCGCACCGTTTACATCCCGTCCGTGCATTGGATTAGCTCCCGGCGCAAACGGTTCGCCCGCCTTTCGCCCATCCGGGGTGGAGGCGGTTTTCTTACCATACATCACGTTACTGGTAATGGTTAAAATCGACATCGTCGGCTTCGATTCCCGGTAGCAGTGATGACTGGCCAACTTTTTATAGAAACTGCGCACAATCTCCACGGCGATTTCATCCACCCGTTCATCATCGTTACCGAATTTCGGGAAGTCGCCAATCGTTTCAAAATCCACCGCCAGCCCGGACTCATTCCGAATCGGCCGCACCTTGGCATATTTTATGGCCGATAAACTGTCCGCCAAAACGGACAACCCGGCAATTCCGCCCGCCATGGTCCGCAAAATATCTTCGTCATGCAGAGCCATTTCTATGCGTTCATAGCAGTATTTGTCATGCATATAGTGAATTACGTTCAACGTCTCTATATATAGCTTGGCCAACCAGTTGCACACTTCATCAAAGTTACGAATAACCTCATTGTAATCAAGATATTCCGATTCGCTTAAAATTCTAATGGCCGGGGCAATCTGTTCATCGCCGCATTTTACATCGCGGCCGCCGTTAATCGCATACAGCAACGCCTTGGCCAGATTTACCCGCGCCCCGAAAAACTGCATCTGTTTGCCGATTTTCATGGCCGACACGCAGCAGGCTATGCCGTAATCATCGCCGAATTTCACCCGCATCAAATCATCATTTTCATACTGGATTGACGAGGTTTCAATGGAAATTTCGGCGCAGAATTTCTTAAAGTTTTCCGGCAGATTTTTACTCCACAGCACCGTTAAGTTAGGTTCCGGAGCCGGGCCTAAGTTGACCAGCGTATGCAGGAAGCGGTAGGACATTTTGGTTACCATGTGCCGACCGTCCACCGACATTCCCGCCAAAGATTCCGTAACCCAAGTCGGATCGCCGGAGAACAGTTCATCATAAGCCGGAGTCCGCAAAAAGCGCACAATCCGCAGTTTCATAATGAAATGGTCCACCATCTCCTGTACTTCCGCTTCGGTATATTTTCCGGCGGCCAAATCACGTTCGGCATAGCAATCCAGAAAGGTGGAGATACGCCCGATGGACATCGCCGCCCCGTTCTGTTCTTTCACCGCCGCCAGATAGCCGAAATACAGCCACTGCACCGCCTCTTTTACATCGGTGGCCGGTTTGGAAATATCAAAACCGTATTCTGCGGCCATTTCTTTAAGTTCTTTAAGTGCCTTCACCTGTTCGGCAATCTCTTCCCGATGGCGGATGACTTTATAATCCATTACGTCAAAAATCATCTCTTTTTTGGCCCGGACTTTTTCGGCAATCAACTGGTCCACGCCGTATAACGCCACCCGGCGGTAGTCGCCGATAATCCGGCCGCGCCCGTAAGCATCCGGCAGACCGGTAATAATTCCGGCATGGCGAGCCTGTTTCATCTCGTCGGTATAAACATCAAACACGCCGTCGTTGTGAGTTTTGCGATATTTGAACACATGTTCCACCTCCGGATCCATTTTCCGCCCGTAAGCTTCCAGTTCAGTATGAATCAGCCGGAACCCGCCGAACGGCATTATCGCCCGCTTTAAAGGTTCATCGGTCTGCAACCCCACAATCTGTTCTAAATCCCGGTTAATATAACCGGCGGCGTGAGAAGTGATGGTGGATATATTTTTTTCATCAATATCATAAACACCGTTACGCTGGCGTTCCAGCTTCATCTGCTCCGACAACTGTTCCCATAACTTTAAAGTACGTTCCGTTGGCGACGCCAAAAAAGTTTTGTCGCCGTTATACGGGGTATAGTTGCGCTGAATAAAATCGCGCACATTTACCTCGCGATTCCATAATCCTGTATTAAATGATTCCATAGCCGCAGTCTCCTTTTAATTTGCCATTCTAATGCAACTTCATCTCTTACCCCGTTCCAACCAATTAAGTCCGAATGACATTGTTTTTATTATTTTGCATATAATATATCGCCGTTTTTATTTTTTTCAAGCAACTTAGATAAAAAAAGTACTGGCTTAGGTGTATCTAATAAAAATCTAACAAATTCTTAATCCGCCAAAAATCTGAGAGGGCTGAATAAAAAAATGAGAGGAAAAAATGAAAAAAACATTGAAAAAACGGTCAAGTCGTATATTATATTATGGTAACCGGATTTTAGATTATTCAAATTAGAATAGTAGATAATGTAAAAGGTGATTTTGGTTGTAGACAAGTCGGCAAGTAGCTTTTGTGTACTTTAGTACATGAGCGGCGCCGCCAACGCAGTATACGACAAAGTACCGGAGGCTTCCAGCGGAGGCATGTATAATGCCGGAGCAACTATGCATAAAACATAGTTCTATGCTGAAAACCTTGCATTTATTTAGGTAATTTGGAAGATTTAAATTTTTGATTATCAAGTATATAGCCGGTATTGTATTATTGACTATAATATTTAAATGAACTTAACTATCAAAAGCTTGGAGTGTCAAACTTGATGATATTAAAATTAATGCGGTCTGTACTGCTTTGGTGTACAGTCGTTTTGTTTCCAATAAGCGGTTCGTTCGGAGCAGATGACAACGGCGAAAAACAGATTCTATTAATCAGTTCATATAATCAATACTATGACAATTTTTATGGAATTACAGAAAATTTATTCAGTCATTTAGCCCGCAGTCCAATTCCGTATCAGATAACCTATGTCAATTTAAACACCAATTTGCCGCGGCGGAGTCCGGCCGGAGAGCGGTTGACTCAATATGAAGAACTGTTAAAAAATGGCTTTTTTGATATTGTTTTAACTATAGATGACAACGCCTATCTGACCTTAAAACCCTATATTCCCGCCTTGCCGGAAGCCACCTATGTAATTTATACCGCCCTGCAAAGTTCCATCCCCACCGATGAAGCCGCACATCGCCGTTTAACCGGCTTTAAACGCCAGTTTACGCCGCTGAAGAATATTGAGTTTGCCCTAAAGCTATGCCCTGATGCCAAACAGTTTGCCGTTATTACCGACGATAATGATTTAGGCCGAACCCTGCGTCAACTTTTTGGCCAAAGCTATCCGCCGGAACGCAAGCCGGAGATGCTGTTGTTTAATAACAGCGACTTTCCAACCATAGACGCACTCCTGGCCCGATTAGCCAAAATGCCGCCCGAATCATTTGTCATCTTTACCGGTTGGAACAATCAGTACGAGGCCAGACCGGGCAACACGTTAAATCTTTTACACCGCATCCGGGAGTCCAGTCCGGGGCCGATATTTACCATACGGGACAGTTTTATAAAATTCGGAGCCGCCGCGGGGTTAGCCTCCAGCGGCGAACAGTTGGGGATTGATTTGGCCGACTACACCATGCAGGCATTGCAAAATGCTGATATATCCAGCCTGCCGCCAACAATAGTTGCCGAGGTGGCGGCAGTAGACTACAATGCCCTGCAGCGTTACAACATTCCACCGGAATATTTACCGGCCGGTACGCATTTTTTCAATGCTCCGGCTAAGTTGTCAACAGCAAACCGTTACCGGCAATATCTGCCGTATATCTTAAGTTTATTGATTCTGCTGGCGGGGTTGGCACTGCAGATATTGTGGATAAAAAGTAAACGCCGGTTTTTAATGCGGAACGACGCTTTATATGGCACTCTGCCGGCCAGCATTGTAGTAGTGGATCGGGCCGGAGAAATAAAATTCTGCCGTTTGGAAGCCAATGCTCCTCAGTTTCTGCGCAACAAAAAAATCCTGCACATCAGCGATTTCACCAACATAGATACCGAACTTTTGATAAACGGTATACATAAAGTATTAGCTACCGGTAAAATTTTCAACTCTTATTACGCATATCAAGACCGGTGGCGGAAAATCACCTTATCGCCATTATCGCAAAAAGCGTTTGGGAAAAATCTGGTGCTGTGGCTGTCGCAGGATGTTACCGAATTGGAGAACGAGCGGCGTCAGCGGGAAAAAACCGCCATTGAACTGGAAAAAACCTTGTATACCGTTGGCGATGGTGTTTTTTCCACCGATGCCGATGGTTATATTCAAATTGTCAATCCGGCGGCGGCGGCGATTTTCAACACCCCGCCGGATGAATTGCTCGGCAAAAAAGCCAATGAATTTTTCTGCCTTCTGGATTCCGGCCGTCTGCATGTAACAGACCCGATTGCATATACCATCGCCACCGGCAAACCACCGGTAGAAAGTACCAGTCAGCATTTTATTCTTATTGCCGGAAAACGGCAATATAAGATCACTTATACCATTAACGTGTTGCGGAACAATGACCAACAAATCTGCGGCGTGGTGGTGGCGTTCAGAGATGTTACCGCATTTTTTGCTCAAAACGCCCAAACCGCCGCCTTAAAACAAAGTTTGGACACCATCGCCAAATTATCCGCTTCCGGTTATTATGAGCTTAAAGATAATGGTGAATTTTCGGCACTGGCGCAATCTGGAAATTGGCCGATGAACAATGGTCGGCTACTGCCGCCGCTTGATTGGGTTATGGCGGATGACTGGCCGGAATTTTCCCGCCAGCTCAATCGGTTGTGGCAGGGCGAGGTTTCGGAAATTTGCATAAAATACCGTTCCAACTATTATGGCACTCTGCATTATTACACGCTGACCGCCGTTTTATTCCAGGCAGACAGTAATACCGCATTTGCCGTAATTCAAGACAACACCGAGGACGAACAGCAAAAAGTAAATCGCTGCGATGCAGAAGAAATATTGCACGGCACGTTGAATGCACTACCCACGCCAACATTTACTAAAGACTTGACCAACGGCAGTTTATACTGCATGTGCAACACCGCATACACCACCTTGCTGGGGTTGGAGCCGGAACAGATTATCAATCACTCAGACCACGAATTATTCCCGAATGCGGCAGACACGCTGGCGGCAAATGACTTGGCCGCCGAACAACATATTCAGCATATTTTCGACGAATGGCGGGATATGCCGGATGGCAGAAAAAAGTTTCTTCGTACCCATAAATCAATCATCACCACCTCCGGCGGGCGCAAATTACTGCTTGGCGTATCGGTGGATGCCGCCACGCTGGAAGAAAACAAACAATACGAACACCGTAATAATGAAATTCTGCAAACTATCTTTGACAATCTGCCCATCGGCATTATGGCCAAACAGCCGGATAATGACTTCCGCTATCTGATTTGGAATCATGCAATGGCGGAACATACCGGGTTTGCCACCGCCGAGATTTTAGGTAAAAATGATTTGGAACTGGATATCCTGCCCGGTCATCAGCAGGAATTTCATCGGCAGGATCTGGAAATCGCCGCCAGCGGTAAACCGTTTAATGCCGTTGAACGTTTTATCAATAAAAATGGCGAAACCCGGATTCAGCATATTCATAAAATGCTGATTAACACCACCGATAATAAACCGTTGCTGATTGGCATTGTGGAAAATGTTACGGAAAAATATGATTGGCAGGACGTCAAGCGGCAACTTATCCAGGAAAACCAATCAAATAGTTTGGCCTTCAGCATTGTCCATAAGATTATGGCGATTATTGAACACGCCAAGCCGGAACAACCGGATATCTTAAATGATATTTTAGCCGAAATAGCCGTAAATATTACCGCGGATAACGCCTATATTTTTACCTATCAGAATAATTATCATAAAGCAAATTGTCTGGCGCAATGGAATAAAATTGCCGGTATCACCCGTTCCGACAGTGTCAACATGTTCCCGATTACCGTTGGCGGCAACTGGTATAAGGAGCTTGCCGAACATAAAAATGTCATTATCCCGGATTTGAATTCTCCGCCCGACGGCATGGAATGCTTCAGCGAATTCTGGCAACCGGCGGATTTACGGGCAATTTTCCTGCTGCCATTGTTTAAATCCGGCGAATTATGGGGATTTTTAGGGGTGGACTTTGCCGCCGAACAGAAGAATGACAGTAATTTATTTACCTTTATCCTGCAGCAGTGCAGTAAGGTAATTCAACTGGCCATAAGCCGCCATGACCAACTGGCATTTATGGTTAATCTGGAACATTTTCGGATGCAGTTGTTTGATGCCATCACGATTCCGGTGATGATTGTGCGCCCGGATTATACGGTGGCCGCCATAAACTCCAGTTGCCGCAAGGTTTTCAATTTGTCGGACGATAAGTTAAACCGGCCATGCTGTATTGATGTTTGCAAATCCCCCGACAAACAGCCGCCGGATTTCTGTGCCGTGTGCCAAGTTCTGGCCGATAAGCTGGAACATTCCATAAAAATTGAACATAACAATCATGTATTGTCTATAACCGCCAAGCCGATTTTTGATGCGGAACATAACTTGATATATATAGTTGAAACGCTGACCGATATTACCGAATTGGATAGTCATCGCACGCAATTGAAGACTAAACATCATGAACTTGCCGTTGCCAATCAGATGCTGCAGAATTATATAGAACAGGACCGTATTGTAAAAAGTTGTCTGGAAACCATGGTGATAAACAATGATTATTTAGTGGCAATGCAAAAAATTATTAAGTCGGTAGGCGAATATATTGCCGCCGACTCCTGCGCGGTATATATGTATAGCGAACAAACTCAAAATATGCGCTGTATCGAATTTTGGCCGAAAAAACATAATTCGCTTGTACTAAAGCAGTTTGACATCAATAAAATCACTCAGGTCTTTACTCAACTGCAGTCCGGGCAGGTGATTAATATTGATTTAACCACCGCCGACGCCAGTGCGGAGAAATTATTGAATGAATTGAAAATCTTTACCGCCACGCCGAATTGTAATCAAATTATTGCCTGCGGCATTTGGTACGGCAAGCGGTTTTGGGGCTTCTTTTACATGAGTTTAAATCAAGCTAATCAGTATGCGGAAAACATAACGGTATCGGCGGCGCAAATTATTCAAGTGCTGCTGGAACGGGAGCGTGAACGCAAGAACGCTAAAAATAGCGAACGGGAAAAGTGGTTGATTCTTAACACGTTGGATATTCCGTTAATGCTGCATGGTTCTGACTTTAATTTGTCCGCCGTAAATCCGGCGGCGGTAAAACTAAGCGGGCGTTCGGAACGTGACGTCATTGAAATGCGTTGCTGTAATGTATTTTGTCAGTGCGAAACGCCGCCGGCAAACTGCCCGGTAACCTTAACTTTACAGGACTTGCAGCCGCACAAGCAGGAGATGGATATTCTGAATCGTCGCTATCAAGTTACCACGCAACCGATTTTTGGCGACGGCAAACTGGCAAATATTCTGGAAACCTTTGTGGATATTACCGAAATTAATGAAAGCAGACGGCAGCAACAAGCGGCCATGGAAGCCGCACAAGCGGCGAGTCAGGCCAAAAGTTTCTTCCTCTCCACCATGAGTCATGAAATCCGCACGCCACTTAATGCCGTAATCGGCTTTAGCGACCTGCTGAAAAAGGAGTTACTGCCGGAAACAGAACGCAATGAGTATCTGACTAACATCAATCAGGCCGGGCAAAATCTGCTGCAACTGATTAATGATGTGCTTGACCTGTCTAAAATAGAAGCGGACCAGCTGGAGTTGATACCGGTGGAATTGGATATTCCGGAATTGTGTAATGAAATTAATGACCTGTTCCGTCTGCGGGCGGAGGAACGCAACTTGGCCTTAAATATAAAATTTCCGCCGGACATGCCGCATATTTTAATGGACAAATTACGCTTGCGGCAGGTGTTGCTGAATATGGTGGGCAACGCCATCAAGTTCACCGATCACGGCAGTGCAATGCTGGAAATTCATTTTGATCGCAATGACAATCACACCGGCATTCTGACTATTCATATTATTGACACCGGCCGCGGCATTGCGCCGCAGGATCGGGAACGGATTTTTGAACCGTTTATTCAAGTAGATGCCGAAAAAGGCACTCACTCCACGAATAACGGCACCGGATTAGGGTTGGCGATTGCGTTGCGCCTGATTCAGAAAATGGGCGGTAAATTGAATTTGGAAAGCGAATTGGAACGGGGCAGTCGTTTTACCATATCATTTCATAATGTGCGCTTTATTACACCGCCCCCCAATACGCACTCGGCCAGAATCAAGCAACAAAAAGAGTTTGACCTTAATCAGGTAAAAATTCTGCTGGTGGATGACTTGCCAATGAACATCGCCGTGTTAAACGCTATTTTAAAGAGGTGTGGAGCGGCAGTAAAAACCGCCGCTTCCGGTCGGCAGGCGTTGGACATGCTACGCGATTTTCAACCGCAGATAATTCTTACCGATTTATGGATGCCGGAAATGAACGGTGCGGAGTTTGCCGCCGCAGTGTGGGCTCAGCCGGAGTTTGCCGCCGTGCCGATTGTAGCAGTTACCGCCGACACCGACTGCCGGAATAATTTTGATTTATCACATTTTTCAGCAGTTTTAAACAAGCCGATTACGCATCAGCAGTTACAGATTTTAACAGAATTGCTATAAAAATATGCTTTAAGTTGAGGATGTATGGCTAAAATTAATATGTGTATGTTTTGTATTTGGTCAACAGCGGTATTGTCCGTTGCCGGGTGTCATGCCCAGATTGAATCGTTTATGGTAATGCCAACCTACTCATCGCCCTCCAACACGGCGACAACGCCGCCGACAACGGCAACGATAACGGAACCGGTTTCCGTGCAAAAAACTACACCGACTGTATTGATTCCGCCAGGAGACATGCGCCCGGTGGTCAAGCCGCGGCCGGAGCCAAGAAGCGTGGTTTTAATCACGCCGCCGCCACCGGTAATGCGGCCGAATCCGGAGCCGAAAATTCTAATGGATTTACAGCCCGGAATCCCCTCGCCGATTATTCACCGCACGCCGGACAATCCAAATTATATGATGCCCCGCCCCAAACCGATAAATGCGCCATATAAGCCGCCACGGGGCGGACGATAGGAAAATCAGGAGGGGCTCAATGCTGAAAAATTCCGGCCAGATTTGCGCCCATATTTTGTAAATTTTCGGCGGTATCCGCCATCGCCTCGGTCAAAGTGCCGGGGCGGGCGGCAATGCTGAAAACGGCGGCAAAATGGTCAAACAACGCCGCAGAGTTACGCCCGATTGCGCCGGAACACAAGACGCACGGCACGTTAAATTCGGCGGCTTTTTTACTTACCATACGGCAAAGTTTCCCCTGTAAGGTCTGCAAATCGGAACATCCCTCGCCGGTAATAATCAAATCGGCCGTGGCTAAAAGTTCCGGCAGTCGGGCGGCATTGATAATCAACTCCGCCCCCGACGCAATTTGGGCGGACAAAATTTGGCGCAAGGCAAAACCGATTCCGCCCGCCGCCCCGTCGCCCGGCTGTTCTGTTTTGGCTTCGCAAATTTTAAACCAATGCTGTAAATTCTGCTCAAAAATCTGCACCATCTTTGGCGTTGCCCCTTTTTGCGGGCCGAAAACCGTGGCCGCTCCATTCGCCCCGGTCAATGGATTAGTAACATCGCACGCCACCAGCAATTTTATTTTATTTAACGCCAACGGCAGTTGAGAAAAATCAGCGGACTCAATCTTCATTAAATCACCGCCGCCGATGCCGGGGGGCAACTCCTGCTGGTCGGCATCAAAAAATCTAGCTCCTAACGCTTGCAACATCCCGACGCCGCCATCCACGGTGGCACTGCCGCCAATGCCGATAATAATCTGCGCCACCGGCCAAGTCAACATCTCCAACAGCAACTCGCCCACGCCGTAACTACTGGCGATAAAAGGGTTGAGCTCATCCGGCGTCAAGAGTTCAATCCCGTTGGCGGCGGCGGCCTCAATCACCGCGGTATCTCCGGCTAACCCGACTCCGGCGGATATGGGCCGCATTAAGGCATCGTGCGTATTTAATTGGACGATTTTGCCTTGCAACGCATTAGTCAACGCTTCGCAAGTACCTTCGCCGCCGTCGGCTAACGGACAGAGAAAAATTTTATCACCGGGGCGTTTTTTCCGCCATCCGGCCGCCAAATTTTCGGCAACCAAACTGCTTCGCATTGCCCCTTTAAACGAATCCGGTGCCATGATAATGTTCATTTTTCCGCCTTTAATTATCCAGATACCGGTCTAATTCCTGCTTAAAGCGTTCCCAGCCTTCGGCTTCCGGCAATGTGGCAACTACTTCGCCATGCTTAATAATTACCACTTTATTACGGCCGCCGGCAATGCCGAGTTCCGCCTCTTTCGCCTCGCCGGGGCCGTTCACCACACAACCCATCACGGCCACTTTCTTTAACTTAAAGTGTTTTCCGGCGGCTTTACATTGGTCAATATAATTTTCCACCCGATTGGCCAAGCCCACCAAATCAATTTCGGTACGGCCGCAAGTGGGGCAGGAGACAATATCGGGGGCGGCATCACGCAAGCCCACCGCCTCTAAAATCCGCAATGCGGCATAAACCTCCTGCACCGGGTCGGCGGTTAAGCTGACCCGCATAGTGTCACCGATATTTTCCAGCAACAAACAACCGATACCGGCGGCGGATTTGATAATGCCGTTTTTCGGAGTTCCGGCCTCGGTAACGCCGATATGTAACGGGTAGTCCGTCCGGGCGGCAAAACGGCGGCACGCCTCTACCGTTACCGGTACCGACGACGCTTTTAACGAGACTTTAATATCTTTAAATC
>Ga0172378_10005434_pt1 | contig 11899 bp, 6 predicted proteins | sample GrowelOW332metaG_FD_119755 | JGI IMG/M metagenome (GOLD analysis project Ga0172378, IMG submission 119755) | Groundwater microbial communities from an aquifer near a municipal landfill in Southern Ontario, Canada - Pumphouse #3_1 metaG | ecosystem: Environmental > Aquatic > Deep subsurface >... | reverse complement strand
ATCTGAAGCCGAAGAAGCATAAGCCAACCAATCACCAAAATGAGGATCTCCTTCCCATAAGTAATTATCACCCGCTCTTTTTTCCATATATTCTACCCATTTCTTCATACTTTCATATTGTGACGAAAGGATACGTTTGTCTCCATAGGCACGATATACCGTCCAAGGCACAAGAATGGAAGCATCGGCCCAAGCCGTAGATCCTCCATCGCCTAATACATCAGGTATAACGTGAGGGATTCTCCCATCGGCCAATTGATCCAGCGCTAAATCCTTCAACCATTTAGTATAAAAATTGGCCACATCAAAATTATACGTGGCCGTCATACTAAAAACCTGCGCATCACCCGTCCAGCCCAATCGTTCGTCACGCTGTGGACAATCCGTCGGTACATCCAAAAAATTACCTCGCTGTCCCCATTCGATATTATGTTGTAATTGATTCACAAGCGTATCCGAGCACGTAAAATAGCCACTCTGCTTCATCGGTGTATGAATAACAACCCCCGTTATATCCTGCGCTTTAGGAAGCTCTTTTAAGCCTTCAAAACGAACATAACGAAAACCATGAAAAGTAAAATGAGGTTCACAAATATATTCGCCTTTATCGCCTAATATAAACGTATCCGTACTCTTGGCCGAACGCAAATTAGCCGTATAAAAATTACCCGCTTTATCAAGTACCTCAGCGAAAGTCAATTTCACCGTATCCCCAGGCATTCCTTTGACTTTGAGACGTACCCAACCGACCATGTTTTGTCCCAAATCTGCGACCTGTTCTCCCTTAGGCGTAAGCCATACACGATCAGCCTTTAGTTCTTTATTGGCTTGTGGCATAGCACTGACCGTAGCGAATAAATGTGCTTTTGAATGAGTAAGCAACTCAACAGGTTTCCAAGTACCTCCCGTATAATTAGCTTGATCCCAACCCGGCATTTCCTGATTAAAATCATAACATTCACCATCATAAATATCCGAACTTAAAATAGGACCATACGCATATTTCCAACTCGTATCCGTAGTTATGACTTCCTCCGTACCATCCACATATTGGAGACGAACCTGCATCAATAACCCCAACCGATTACCATAAAGCGAACGCCCTTTTGCCCAACCTAAACGACCTCTGTACCAACCATCTCCTACGATTGCCCCAATCGCATTGTGAGTCATCAGTTGCGCACTGATATCATAGACTTGATACTGTATACCTTTATTATAACTCGTCCAACCTGGCGAAAAAAGATCTTTACTCACTTTCTTACCATTTAGATAGAGCTGATAAGTACCTAAAGCCGTCACATAAACCCGCGCTTTAGCCACTTTCTTTTGTAGATTAAATTCTTTGCGATAATATGGGGCGGGCAAAGAAGTCGTAACCGCCCCCTTCTCAGCAACAGAAATCCAAGAAGCGTTGTCCCAAGCAGTAGGACCTATCAACCCCGCTTCCCAATAAGCAGGAGAACTCCACTTGCTATGTTTCCCTTCATTATCCCATACTCGTACCATCCAATACACCCGTTGTCCCGTTTTTAATTGAGGACCTGTATAAGGGACCAATATCGATTGATTGCTTTTTACTTTATCCGAACTCCACCACAAAGCAGATTTATGTTTTAACTCCTTTATAGAAGGAGCCACACGTATCTCATAAGCCGTCTGCGTGACATTGTTTTTCTCCGATACTAATTTCCAACTTAGTCGAGGCTTTTGCATATCAAGCCCTATAGGATTCGTGCGATACTCACAAGTAAGATCTTTTACACTTACTTGTGCTTGCAAAACACCGAAGAGCCCTACCAACAATAGGCTCAAATAACTAACTAAACATTTCCTTCTCATAAGGCATTATATAATTTATTAATAGTCTCTAACCAAATTCGAACTTAAATTATAAGAAGGTCTTTCCATTTTTAGTATCAGAAAAATAAATATTAAATCATAAAAAGTTAACATTCGACATAAAAGACCAGCCTCATTCACACAGAACTTGAAACAATACAATTTTGCTTTAAATTTAAACTTTTATTTTCTAATCTCAAAAAAATCAGTACTAAATCAAATGTTAAATAAAAAAAACCTTTCATTCTATAGAAAAAAATCAATTTATACCAAAAAAAATATAGGGCTCTATTATAATCTAATTATTTTTTTCAAAAAAGATGATTTTACCTAAATAAGCTTTCCTTTTTTATAGTATCTTATATTTATATAATCTTTTGTTACTCTAAAATTAATGATTACATTTGTTTATTAAAAAAATCATTTATAGACCAAGAATTTCTTCTATTCATAAAAACAATGATTACGTCTTTTATTTCAATTTAAAATCATTAATAAATAACGATTATAAAAATAATAAAAATGGATTTTGAATCATTTTATATAAATTGGTATTCCAGAGTAAAACATTTTGCTTTTGAATATGTCAGATCAGAAGCCGAAGCCGAAAATATCACACAAGATCTTTTCCTTGATCTTTACGAACGAAACATTTATCAAGATAAAAACATACACCTTGTGGCATATCTTTTCACTTCGGTAAAAAACCGTTGCCTAGATTATCTCCGACATCGTATTATTGAAAAAAATGCCGCACTTCATATGCAAAATGAATTAGAACTTACTTTGTGCCTGAACTATGAATCCTTATCTGAATTTGATTTTGATGTTTTTTCACAAGAAGACCTAGAAATTGTAATAAAAAAAGCCCTTGAAACTTTACCTAAACGATGTCAAGAAATTTTTATCCTGAACAAATTTGAAGGGAAGAAGCAAAAAGAAATAGCCAAAGAATTAAAAATTACAGTTAATACAGTAGAAAGTCAAATGTCCATTGCTTATAAAAAACTAAGATTAGCATTAAAAGACTATGTACCACTTCTTTTATTTCTTTTTTAAGAAAATAAACTCTTTTCTTTTAGCGGATTTTTAACTCTTGTTCGTTAACCCAATAAAATAAGCCACGAAATGGATAAACGCTTTCAAGCATATTATGACAATACATTAAACAAAGCAGATCGTATAGACCTGCTAAAAGACGTATTGACTAACCATGAATTAAAACATCAATGGCATGAATATCATAAAATGCAAACCTTAATATCCTTATCTTCAAAAACTAAAGATACTCGCTTAGGAGAAAATGGATATTTACGATTTAAACAATCTTTACACATAAAAAAAAGACGCAAATATGCTTTTGCTGTTAGTCGTTATGCAGCTATTGCAGCTATTTTTATTCTACTAACCTGGTTTTCTTCTTCTTATTTTCATAAAGAATACAACCTCACAGCCTATCAACAAGTTCTAAATGTACCAGCAGGACAACGCGCTCAACTTACGCTCCCTGATGGAAGTAAAGTTTGGTTGAATGCGGGATCTAAACTAACCTATCCATCTATATTCAAGAAAGAGCGACGAGTTCGCTTATCTGGCGAAGGTTTTTTTGAAGTGGCAAAAAATGCAAACAAACCTTTTATTGTTTCAACACACACCATTGATATACGTGCAATAGGCACTAAATTCAATGTCTTTAGTTATCCAAATACAAAAGAATCAACCGTTTATCTACAAGAAGGGTCTGTAAAAGTATCTTTTCCAAATGCCAAACATAAATCTATTTTTCTAAAACCTTACGAACTCCTAACACAACAAAAAAATCTTTTTAAAACACAATTTGTAGGAAACGACCCTTTACTTTGGAGAGAAGGTATTTATACCTTTAATAAACAACCCTTTTCAGAAATTCTAACTAAATTACAACTTTACTATGATATCAATATTCTAGTAAAAAATCCAGCTATATTAAATTACCAATATACAGGCAAATTTCGTCAAAGAGATGGTGTAATGGAAATTTTAAGAGTAATCCAGCATATCCATCCCTTTTGTATTAAGTATAACAGAGACTTAAATCAAATTATATTAACCAAATAAAAACACATTGCCTATGCTATAAAAAATATAAAAACTACTTATAAACAAAACAATCGGCAGATGCTGGAACATCTACCGATCTAGTATATTAAGTAATAAAACAATCCGAGATTAAACAAATTATTTTTTACCTAAAACACAAAGATATGATTAATAGACCTTTGTCTAAGCACTTCGTGCATATAATTAAAATTAAAAGGACCTTAAGAATCATGAAAATATCCTTTTTTATTTTATTTGTTAGTGTTTGTCAGCTTTTTGCCGTAAACGGCAATGCTCAAAACGCTAAAATAAAACTATCCTCTAATAAGATGACAGTAACAGAACTCTTTTCTGCCATAGAAAAGCAAACAGACTACTTAGTGGTTTATAGTGATACAGAAATCAATCCTAATTCGGAGGTTACTGTACATAAAAAATCAACAAAAGTGTCCGACTGTTTAGATGAATTGCTAGCCAATTCAGATATGAAATACGAATTTACTAACAATTACATCATCCTTTCCAAAGCTAAAGCTAAATCTTTAGTTTCTGCTCAACAAAACAAGAAAAAAGTAATAGGAACAGTAGTAGATATGAAAGGCGAAACCATCATTGGCGCTACGGTAGTAGAAAAAGGAAGTACAAATGGTACTATAACAGATATAAATGGTAAATTTTCTTTATCCGTATCTACTAATTCCACCCTTATTATTTCGTACCTTGGTTATAAAGATCAAGAAATCTCAGTACTAGATAAATCCATTTTATCTATTAGATTGAGAGAAGACTCACAAACTTTAGACGAAGTAGTCGTAACTGGATTTGGACTTTCACAAAAAAAAGCATCATTAACAGGTGCTATTTCTACCATAGGTAATAAAGAGATAGTAAGATCTTCAGCTGCTACAGCATCTGGGGCACTAGCAGGAAAAATAGCTGGTGTAAACAGTCGCCAACAGGATGGAAGACCTGGAGCCTCTACAACTTTGCAAATTCGTAATATGGGTACGCCCTTATACGTTATCGATGGCGTTCAAAAAGATGAAGATCAATTTAACAATCTTGATTTTAACGATATCGAATCAATTGCTATTTTAAAAGATGCTTCAGCTTCTATTTACGGTGTACGTGCTGCAAATGGGGTTGTTGTTGTAACAACCAAAAAAGGAAAATTAAATTCAAAAAACACAGTTTCATTGAATACCTATTATGGATGGCAAAGTATGTCTAGATTTGCTAGCCCTGCAGATACGAAAACATACCTTACAAATTATATTCAGTCCGAGACGATACAAGGTAAGACAAATTATATATATTCTAAAGAAGATTATCAAAAATGGATTAAAGGAACAGAAAAAGGATTTAAATCATTTGATTGGTTAGATTTTATTTGGAATACATCGCCACAATATTACCTCAATGCAAATGTCTCTGGAGGATCAGAAAAAACGAATTATTATTTTTCTATTGGACATTTGAACCAAGATGCTATGATAAAGAATTATGGAGGTTTTCAAAGAACAAACATACAAATGAATATAGAATCTCAAATAAATGACAACTTAAAAGTAGGTGCCTCTATGAATGGTCGTATTGAATATAGAGTAAACCCAGGTGTACCTCAAGCTGATGATTATTGGCTACCTATGTTCGCAGTTTATAGAAACTTACCAACTAAACGTCCTTATGCTAATGATAATCCAAACTATCCTACACTAACTTCTTCAAATGCAGGCACCAATTTTGCTTGGTTAAATTATGATTTATCAGGAAAATATGAAGACAAATGGCGTGTAATGCAATTAAATGGAAACGTTGAATATAAAATCTTCGATGGTTTGAAAGCGAAAGCCTTATTTGGCTATTACATAGCTTATGAACAAAAAAACAATCAAGAATATACTTACAAACTATATGGTTATGATAAAGACACGGATACATATCCTATTATTTTTCAAAATAATAATCCTTGGAGAGAACGCCAAATAGCACATGTAGAAGAACTAAGCTCCAATATTCAATTAGCCTATGACAAAACTTTCGAAGCTCACCATATAACAGGCGTTTTAGGTTTTGAATCGACTAAAAGAGATGCGCCACGTTCTTGGCTCCACAGTATTCCTACTGCGAATTCCCTTCACTTAATTGATTATGAGACCATGGACACCTATGACGACATCGGAAACAATACCGAAGCGCGACTAGGATGGATGTTTCGTATGAATTATGATTATGCCAATAAGTATTTACTTGATTTTTCATCTCGTTATGATGGTTCTTGGAAATTCCCTACTGATAATCGCTGGGGCTTCTTTCCTTCCGCATCAGTAGGCTGGAGAATTTCAGAAGAAAATTTTTGGCAAGAAAGCAAAGTATCTTCTGTTTTTAGTGATTTTAAAATACGAGCTTCATATGGTTTAGTAGGAAGTGACGACATTAGCGGATATTCACCATTTGATTATATGGAAGGTTATAATTATAAAAATGGAGGTTCTGTAATTGACGGAGAATACGTATTAGGGACTGTACCAAGAGGATTACCTGTACGAACCTTATCGTGGATTAAAGCTAAAATTTTAGATATCGGTGCAGATATTTCTTTTCTTGATAATGCGTTAGGTTTTCAGATAGACTATTTCCAAAGAAAAAGAGATGGCCTACCTGCTTCTCGATATGATGTATTAATACCTAATGAAGTTGGTTTTAATTTACCGAAAGAAAATTTAAACAGCGATATGAATAGAGGTATTGATTTAGCCATAATATGGCGAGATAAAATTAAAGAATTCACCTATAGTGCTGGTGGCAATCTAACTTTTGCTCGTAAATATGATTGGGAACAATATAAACCTCGTTTTGCTAATTCATGGGATGAATACCGAAATTCCATCAATCACAGATATGCGAATATAAACTGGGGATTAGAAGCCGATGGACAATTTAAAAATTGGGAAGAAATAACCACATGGCCTATTGATAATGATCGTCAAGGAAATAAAACGTTACGTCCTGGTGATATCAAATATAAAGATATAAATAAAGATGGCATTATTAATTCTTTAGATGAACGTCCTATAGGCTATTCGGAAAGTGGCACTCCTATTTTAAATTTTGGAATTAACCTAACAGCTACATGGAAAGGGTTTGATTTGGGTATAGATTTTACGGGAGGCGCATTATCTAGTTTCTATGCAAATTGGGAACAACGAAATCCTTTCCATGATGGAGGAAATAATCCTCAATATTATATGGAAGACACCTGGCATTTAGCAGATATTTGGGATGCTGAAAGTGAACTTATACCCGGGAAATACCCCACATTATTAATTGGAAATAGTTCGCATAGTAATTATTGGAACAGTACTTTCTGGAAAAAGAATATTAGCTACATTAAATTACGTAATCTAGAATTAGGCTATAAACTACCTAAACAAATTTTACAAAAAGCACTTATAAATGAACTTCGTATTTATATAGCAGGTACTAATCTATTTACCCTTACCAATAAAGAAGGGTTTGATCCTGAAAACACCTCTGGAAGTGGACTACAATATCCAACTACACGAATTATTAACCTAGGTATGAATCTTAAATTTTAAATAAGAAAATGAAAACACTTTATATAACATTAATAGTAATATTTGAATTTTTCATTTTTAGTGGTTGTAATGATTTTTTAGATCAGAAACCAGATCAGATATTAACCAATGAACAAGTATTCAGTGATCCTGTAATGATAAAATCTGTTTTATCTAATTTTTATGGTCGTGTATCTTGGGGAGAAAAGATTAATGATCTTTACTCCTTAACCATACTAGACGATGCAGCAAAAACAGATGGTGGTCCTGATTATCGTTCTACTTTCGAAAATGATCGATGGAGAGTTTATGATTATACGCTTTTGCGTAATATCAATCAATTTCTTAAAAGCTTACGTTCTTCTACCGCAATCGCTGAAAACGAAAAACAACAAATAGAAGGAGAAGCACGTTTCTTACGTGCATGGTGTTATTTTAATATGTGTCGCTGTTTAGGCGGCGTATCTTTAATTGGAGATGAAGTCTTTGACTACGAAAAAGATAAAGATATAGTAACATTACAAATACCACGTGCCACTGAAGAAGAAACGTATAATTATATCATCGATGAATGTCAACAAATTGCTCCAATGTTATCCACTAAAGCACAAAAAAACAGTGCACGAGCAAATAAATGGACAGCTAAAATGTTGGAATCTCGTGCTGCCCTGTATGCAGGTTCACTAGCTAATTATAACAACAAAATGTCTTCTCCTATTCAAACATCAGGAAAAGAAGTTGGTATTCCTGCAGATAAAGCAAATGCGTATTACACAACAGCCTTAGCTGCGGCCAATGAAGTGATTTTATCTGGCGTTTACCAATTGCAAGATGCAAAACCAGATGATAAAGCTAGAAATTTTTATGAAGCTACTTCTATTAAAACGAATAATACTGAAGTTATTTGGGCCAAAGATTATTTATATCCTGGCATAACACATGGCTTCACGCAATATAATATACCTCGTTCTCATGCAGAGGATATCGATAATAGCTATAGTGGTCCTGTTCTTAATTTGGTAGAACAATTTGAGGAAATAAACACCAACAGCCCTGGAACTCTTTCTAATTTTATTACAAAAGAAAATGGGGAATATAAATTCTATAATTCTGCTGACGCTCCATTTTTAAGCCGTGATCCTCGTTTAGGTGGATCTGTACTTTATCCAGGATCTTTCTTTAAAGAAAAAGAAGTTGTTTTACAAACCGGACAATTGATTAAAGACGGTTCAGGATGGAAAACCATTACAGGTGATTTAAATTCTTACGATGAAAATAAAAATTTAATTACATCTTTAAATGGGCCAAAAGAATCCAATGAACAGTATATAAATAAAACAGGTTTTTATTTTCGTAAATTTTTTGATGAAACGCCAGGAGCAGCCACTCGTGGAAGACGTTCAGAAATGTGGATACCTTATTTTAGAATTTCTGAAGCTTATATGATAGCGGCTGAAGCATCCTATGAATTGAAAAACGGAAAAGCAAAAGAATACATTAATGCCGTTCGTACTAGAGCTGGAGTAAAACCTTTACAAACTGTAACTTTTGAAAATATCGTACATGAAGACCGCGTAGAATTTGCTTTTGAAGATCATCGTTATTGGGATATGAAGAGATGGCGTTTGGCTGATAAAGTTTGGAATGGAAATAACACAGATAGATATGCTAGACATCGCCGTCTATGGCCTTATAAAGTTGTAGCACCAGGTGATTCAAACGATGGTAAATGGGTTTTTATTGAGGACTTCTTATTTATGTCTCCCAATGCCCGATATTTTAAGAAGGAAAACTATTATAACTTCATTGATTTAGACTGGATAAATAAAAATCCTTTACTAGTAAAGAATCCCTATCAATAATCTAAAAAATATAATCATGAAAATAAATATAAATTTTTTATTGCTCTTTTGTTTGTTATTTTTTGTATCAAGTTGTAGTAAAGATAATCTTGATACACCTACTTCATACTTACAAGGAAAAATAATGTATAATGGAGAATCTTTAAATCTTAGAGGCACTGGTCAAGCTGTTCAATTACAACTCTACCAAGACGGTTGGCAAAAACATGATCCTATCCCCGTTTATGTTGGACAAGATGGTAGTTTTTCGGCTAACTTATTTAACGGAGATTATAAATTAGTCACCCGTGATAAAAATGGTCCATGGGTAAATACACGTGATACATTAAGAATTACACTTAAAGGTCATGAAAATGTAGAATTGAATGTTACCCCCTATTTTTTAATTACAGATGAACAAATTACACTTTCAAATTTCACTTTATCTGTGAATTGTACAATTCATAAAATTGTACAAGAGGCAAAAATAAATAAAGTAATATGCATCTTAAGTACTACTCAATTTGCCGATGATGTTAATAACATATACAATTCAATTATTGAACAACCCACCGAAGATAAGGTTACATTTACGACTAACCTAGACACCAATAAAGACATAGTGGAAGCAAAAAGTCTTTTCGCTCGCATAGGTGTACAAGCTGAAAGTGCTGATCAAGCTATCTATTCAAAAGTTATACGTTTGAAATAATTCTTTTATAAAACGACCTTTTATCAACCCTGGATAGAATCATCCGAACGATTGATAAAAGGTTATACAAACAAAAAAAGTAAATAAAATGAAGAAACGATATTTAATTATACTTTCTACAATATCAATTATACTGATATTTAATAGTTGCAATACACCATCACCAAATGGACAAAAAGGCACAAGATGGACCGAACAAAAAGCAGCCGATTGGTATAGTACTCAACCCTGGTTAGTGGGTTGTGATTATATTCCTGCCTCCGCCATTAATCAGATTGAGATGTGGCAATCTTCCACGTTTGATGCACCACAGATAGAGAAAGAACTCGGATGGGCCGAAGGGTTAGGTTTTAACACTATGCGAGTCTATCTGAGTAGTGTCGTTTGGACACATGAAGCTGCTCAGCTGAAAGCCAATATGGATTCTTTTCTGACGATAGCAGAGAAGCATCATATTCGTCCACTCTTTGTGTTCTTCGATGATTGTTGGAATACTGAATCATCCTTTGGTATACAACCCAAACCGAACCCTGGCGTCCATAATTCAGGATGGGTGCAAGATCCCAGTGTTTCTCTTCGCAAAGATACCACAACGCTTTATCCACAAATGGAAGCATATGTGAAAGATATTTTGACTACTTTTAAAGCAGATCAACGTATCTTAATGTGGGATTTATATAATGAGCCAGGCAATAGGAATCATGATCTCAGTTCTCTTCCCTTATTAAAAAAAGTTTTTGAGTGGGCACGGGATGTAAATCCTTCTCAACCTATTTCTTCAGGCGTTTGGAATCAGATGGCCCCTATAACGGCTTTTCAGTTGAATCATTCAGACGTCATTACATATCATAATTATTCAAACCAGGAAAAGCATCAGACCATGATCGATTATCTAAAGCTATTAAACCGTCCCTTGATATGTACAGAATATATGGCACGCAAGAATAACAGTACCTTTGAAACCATTATGCCCATGCTTCAAAAAGAAAAAATAGGGGCCATTAACTGGGGTTTTGTATCGGGTAAGACGAATACGATTTTTGCCTGGGGAACACCTCTCCCAGACGTTAAAGAACCTCAGGTTTGGTTTCATGACATATTTCGCCAAGATGGAACACCTTTTGATTCCAAAGAAGTAGCTTTAATTCGTTCACTTACAAAAAAATAAAAATTAATTAAACATGAAAAAGAATTTAATCTTGTGTACACTCTTATTTGGCTTGAGTATAAGCCTACAAGCTCAATGGAAGCCCGTAGGCAATAAAATCAAAACCATTTGGGCTGAAAAGGTTAGTCCGACAAATGTATTGCCTGAATATCCTCGCCCACAAATGGAGCGGACCAAATGGATGAATTTAAATGGTTTATGGCAATATGCGATTACACCCAAAGGGATAGATAAACCAAAACAATATGATGGAGAAATCTTAGTCCCCTTCCCTATAGAATCTTCTCTTTCAGGCGTACAAAAAAAAGTAGGGAAAGGAAATGAATTATGGTATAACCGTTCGCTGAATATTCCTTCTAATTGGAAGAAATCCTCTATTATTCTTCATTTTGGGGCAGTTGATTGGCAAACAGAAGTATATATAAATGATGTTTTAATCGGTTCTCACCAAGGTGGATTCACTCCTTTTTCTTTTGACATCACGCCCTTTTTAACAGGTACTAAAAATCAAAACTTAAGTGTTCGTGTATGGGATCCAACAGATGAAGGCTATCAGGCTACCGGTAAACAACGAAATAATCCCAAAGGCATATGGTACACACCCGTCACAGGGATATGGCAAACCGTATGGATTGAACCCGTAGAGGCACAACATATTACGGCGATAAAAGCTATTCCT
>Ga0172378_10005433_pt1 | contig 11899 bp, 7 predicted proteins | sample GrowelOW332metaG_FD_119755 | JGI IMG/M metagenome (GOLD analysis project Ga0172378, IMG submission 119755) | Groundwater microbial communities from an aquifer near a municipal landfill in Southern Ontario, Canada - Pumphouse #3_1 metaG | ecosystem: Environmental > Aquatic > Deep subsurface >... | reverse complement strand
GATGAGGACTGCTGATGAGGACTGCCGTTGTAAGCGAAAGTTTTGATATTTCAAAATCGGGTTTTGGAAACGCGGTTAAACTGAGTTGAGGTAATAAGCGTAAGTCTTAATAATGCGACTGCTACTCTACTGTTTTGTTATATTTTGAGTACCTGCTTTTATATTTCTATATTAGACTAAAAGATAATTTAAGAAAAAAAAATTAAAATATATAACTAAGCGTTAATGTGAAAAAAATCCTTTAATGCACAACATATAAGAGCATTGCAATTTGAATAAATACGACGGAATGCTACGTAAAAATAATACCTATCTCACCTTAAAAAATAAATGCAAAAAAAATAGAAATAGAGACAGTAAACAAGTAGACTATAATGTAATGCTAGTACACTTATAGAAATTAGAGTTTAGATAGAGAAAAATGTGGCAATTGAAACTGTTTTTAGACTAAAAGAATGTATATTGCGAATTCAATCATTGACTAAGTGTGAAAATATTGTATTTGATATATAGTTGAGAAAATTTGAAGTGGATAGCGTTTACAAAAAACACGATTTACAACAAAAATCTTTACAAAACTAAATTTTGACTATTTGCTTATGTTTTGACAATAATAAAGGCAAAAGCTTAATTGAGCAACGTGCTAATTTTCAAAATAAGCTTATGTTCTGCGGTAAAAAATAAACGTGAAGTGCTAAAACAACACGCAGGTTAAACGTTTATAAATATTCTCAGGCGTAAAAAAGTTATAAATTGAAAAATCAATAAGGAGATAAAATGGAAAGAAAATGCGCTTCATGCGGGAAAAACATAGTTTTTGAAGAAGATTATTACTGCCAAAAGTGTGGCAAATCGATGTGTTCGACATGTTATGAAGAGAATTATGGAATGTGCAATGATTGTAGTTCTTATGTTGTGCCATATCAATGATAAATAGGCGGAAATAAACTAGTTTTTGCAATTTCTGTATTCTGTAGAAAAAAGAGGGTGTCATAACGAGAAAGCACTTATACAAGCGGAAAATGAGAAAGGGGGAATTGATTTAGAGCACAAATAGTGCGGTAATGATGATTTTAATTTAATATAAGCGGAAAATGAGAGCGGAAAATGATGATTTTAATTTAATATAAGCGGAAAATGAGAAAGGGAAATGAGAAAGGAAAATTGATACAGAGTGGGTAAGCAATTCTGCAGTAATAATTTTTATTAAATATAAGTGAAAATGAGAGCATATAAAGAGAGCTGGCGCAATTACAATAAAATGTATCTAACAAAATAAATGAATATGTAATTTTTGTCTCCAAATTTATGGGACGAGGAAGAGGGTTTCAATATTTGAGGAGATATATCCAGATGATATTACTCTTATTGAAATTGACGAAAGGTTATTAGAATTTTCTGGCAAGAAATTCGAAAGGCTACAGCAATGAGTCTGTGTTTCGGTTTGTTCTGATGCCGATAGTACGCAATCATCAGAGGAAATTGTTGCGACTTTGACTCCGTTCAGTATTATTTCAAAATACAAAATCTCGCCATAAGCATATAGATTACTGTTTGTCAAAAGAGAAGAATTTGTGTCGCAAAAGTATAAAAGGTCATCACTAAAAACCAGTGAAGAAGGCTTATTGAGTTCCGGAGAGTAAGCATATGTCATAGAAACGGGCTCGGAATTGTGGAGGTTTTCATTTTGAGTTGTGGCGGTTACGGTGAAAATGTAGTCGCCAACGGATGTGAACAAGCTGTCAAGGTCGGGGTTTTGTGCAGTTGTTCCTGCGACAATATTGTTATTGTATAAAGAAATCAAGTCAAACATATTGCTCGCTGTCAAGCTTGCAATATCAAATTTCAAGGTGTTGTATTGAACTCCATTTATAGTTTGAAGAGATAGTGCAGATAAAAGAGATAATGAATATGATTCAAAATTGGATAAGTCATCGGTTGCAAGAGAGTAAGAAGGCGAAAACTCAAGGATAATATTCATCTGAGAATAAGCTGCCGCATCTTCGGCAGCGGGAAATTGAGTTCCATTCTCAAAGTCTGAGAGCGCAATATTTGCACACCATATCGCGTTGTCTTTTTGAAGCTGCAAAGCAAAGCCATCTGCGTAATTATCGCTTTCTGCAGTGTCCGCAGAAAGTCCGAAAATCAAAAATTTGCCATCATTATTTTGCAGAAAACCAGTGTTTTTCGCGCTTAAAATGCGTTCTTTGCATGTTAAAGTCAGTTGTGTTTTGCGTGAAGCCCTGCCCGAATATGTTTCATCGCCGATAGCTTCAACATAAACAATATGTTCTCCTGTTTCAAGCACATCTTCTAAAACAACTTCCAGAGTTGAAACTGTTTTGATAAGTGTTTCGCCATCATAAATATTGTAGCTTACCACATTTTCACATTGCGACCACGATAGAATATAACTTTCTTCATTCCACAACAAGACAGGTGAAAGCGGAATGCTTTCAAATCTCGCTTCAATGGTTGTGGTCTCCAATAGCGTAAATTCAAGAGAAAGAGAAGTTCCATTGTCTAGTAAAATATTAGATTGATACCAGCCGACAAAGCTCCAACCGTCGCTTTCGATTGCTGTGAGCGGTATTACGGCGCCCGCGCTCCATTCACCGCTAACATCTGTGATGAGCGACATATTATTCGATAGAAGCGATAAGGTGGCTTTTTCGGTGTTATCACCTTCTTGCGGATTTTCGTCTTCACTTGCATCGGAAGAAGGGTTTGAGACTTCGGTTGCGGTAACTCGCAGGTCATACAGATTTTTGCTCACGGTGTGTAAATTTGGAGAAAAAGAATACCCATAGCGTTTAAAGCTCAAGATGTCGCCGTCAATAAGATTGAAGGCGGAAAAAATGCCATAAGTATTTGTTGTGACTGAAGGGAAGAAGTCTTCCCCATTTTTCAAAATGCTGACATTTGCTAGACAGCCGTCAATTGTTACAATTTGTCCAGATACGGTAAAGCCTGCTACTGCCGCAGATGCATCTTCATCAGTGTTGCAAGCATATAGGCAAAAAGCTGAGCAAAGCAATAGCACCGCAAGTAAGAATTTGCGGAGAGATAATAACGATTGAAATTTTGAAATAAGTTTTTTCATTTTATTAAGCAATTTTGTTTTATAAATTCGTTTACGCTCATCAAAAAGCATTTTGTTTTATAAAGTCATTTGAAGCAACAGTAAACAGCATTTTGTTTATAAAGTCATTTGATGCAACAGTAAACAGCATTTTGTTTTATAAAGTCATTGAAGCAAAAGTAAACAGCATTTTGTTTTATAAAGTCATTTAAAGCAACAGCAAACAGCATTTTTGTTTTTTAAAGACATTTTGCTCTATATTTAAGAGCAATAATTTTTATTATCGAAAGCTATTGTTGCGCTCTCGATATTCAACAGCGCTAAATATTCAGCAAATTTATTTCAACAATCTGCGACAGCCTGTTGTCGGCACTTGCGGCAACCAATATAATTGTTGTTGCATTTTCCGAAAAAAGGTCAGTCACACGAGCATAGCAATCCGATGTGCAAGACATAATGCTCTCCAGCTCTGAAAGCGATAATTCATTTGAGTATGCGGATTTGTCACAATAATAATAGCGATTCGCTTGGGCTGAACCCGACCACGAAAGAAAATACTCTCCGTTGAAACATGCGATAGAGGCGTTTTGAGGAGAAGCTAGTTGTTCGGAAAATGAGTGGATCAAGGATTGTGGAATAGAGTTTGAGCGAAGTAGGTCGCTAGTTTCGGGGATTGCAGTCACGGTTATTGTGTAAGCCGAAAAAAGAGCCAAAATACCGCTTAAATCAAAAGAGGTGTCGAAAACCGTGCCAGCTAAAATGGAATTGATTTTAATTTGATAACTTCCCGCATAATCGACAGATTCCCATAAAAGCATATTGCCGTTGACAGAAAGATTTTGCGGGGTCGATAGGGTGCCATGCACGGTGAAATTGAAGCTCGCGTATTCTGACAAATCACCGTTGTCATCAGCAGTGCAAACTTCTAAAAGGTAATAGTCGGGAGAAAGTACATAATTTGTTATTTCAAAAGAACATTCCGCATAGGGAAAAAATTGATTTTCGCAGACAAGAACGGTGTTTAGGCGAATATTGTAGTAAGAAGCGCCATCAACTCCACTCCATTTTGCAAAACATTTTTCATCAGTAAATTCTGCGGTAAGGTTTGAGGGAGCGTCAATAGCGTAAGCGATCGAAGAAAAGTGGTGCGCTGTCGAATATGAATATAACGACAGGTTCGAAAATTCGAATATAAGGGCGAAAACAAAAAAGAAAACGCCTAAAAAATATTTCTTTGGCTTTTGGCCTATCATAATAACTTCCTTATCTTTTGTGTACAACTTTAAGAAAAATTTACACCACAAAGACCGTGAAGTCAAGAAAAAAGCCTAAGAATTGAAGATGAGAGAAAGACTATTGCGGAATTTTGCACTATGAAGAAGCCCGAAGGTCTTTTTTCAATTTGCGGGATTTACTGATTGTGGCACGTAATAATTTTACGCGATATTGACTACTCCAAAATTGCAATATTTTATTGCCTTTTCAATATTTAGATGATATACTAAGTAAGTACTATATATATGATAATAAATATATTATCGTATAATATATATTTATGAGGAGAAAAAGTCAATGAATGAGGTTAAACATAGCTACAATGAAACCGATATTCAGGTGCTTGAGGGGCTTGACCCCGTTCGCAAGCGCCCTGGTATGTATATCGGCTCAACTGAAAGCAGGGGATTGCATCATCTCGTGAGTGAAGTTGTGGACAATAGTATTGACGAAGCGCTTGCAGGTTTTTGTGATAAAATCACAGTCGAAATCCTAAAAAGCGGAGCAGTGCGCGTCAGAGATAACGGTCGAGGAATTCCGACGGGAATCATTAAGTCGGAGGGAAAATCGGCAGTTGAAGTTGTCTTGACAAAACTACATGCCGGCGGAAAGTTCGGCAACGGCGGATACAAAATCTCGGGCGGACTCCACGGTGTTGGTGTTTCGTGCGTCAACGCATTATCGGAAACTCTTGAAGTTGAAGTAAGACATGATGGCAAGATTTTCTCACAGCGCTATCACCGCGGTATTCCAGAGAGTGATTTGGCTGTGACGGGGGAAACCACCGAAACGGGAACTACAATCACATTTTTCCCAGATGATGAAATCTTTGAGACAATCGAATTCAGCTATGAAACTATGAAAGCAAGATTGCGTGAACTCGCATATTTGAATAAAGGTTTGACAATCGTTGTCAGCGACTTGCGCGGTGAAACAGACCGGGTTGAAACCTTTCGTTATGAAGGTGGTATCGTTTCGTTTGTTGAAAATATAAACAAGAACAAAGATACCATTTTTCCGAATGTCATTTATTTTGACGCTGTTTATGTGGATAGCGAGATTGAAATCGCAATGCAGTATAACGACAGCTACAATGAGACTATATTGGCTTTTGCAAACAACATAAACACGGAAGAAGGCGGAACTCACCTTGACGGCTTCAGAACATCAATCACAAAAGTCATCAATGACTACGCCAAACAGGCAAGCATTTTGAAAGGCGATGACAAATTGTCCGGCGAAGATGTTCGCGAAGGTTTGACGGCTGTTATTTCAGTAAAACTGGCAGACCCGCAGTTTGAAGGACAAACAAAAACGAAACTTGGCAACAGCAGTATGCGTACGGCAGTGTCAAAGAGCGTACAAGAGGGACTTGGTACTTATTTGGAAGAACATCCTAAAGAAGCCAAAGACCTTATTTTGAAGTCTATCACGGCGCAGAGAGCGAGGGAAGCGGCGAGAAATGCAAGGGAACTTGCACGCAGAAAAAGTCCTCTTGAAAGCACGACTTTGCCAGGAAAACTTGCCGATTGCACAGATAAAGATTCCTCAGTTTGTGAAATTTATCTTGTTGAGGGAGACAGCGCGGGCGGCACAGCGAAAACAGGTCGTGACCGTAGATTTCAGGCTATACTTCCGTTGCGTGGTAAAATCTTGAACGTCGAAAAAGCAAGACTTCACAGAGTATTGGAAAATGAAGAAATAAAAACGATGATAACCGCATTCGGTTGTGGTATCAACAACGAATATGATGAGAGCAAACTTCGCTATAACCGCATTATCTGTATGACAGATGCTGACGTCGACGGCTCGCATATCCGTATTTTGATGCTGACGTTCTTTTTCCGCTTTATGAGGCCGTTGATTGAGAATGGACATGTGTATATTGCTCAACCTCCTCTCTATAAAATTACGAGAAACCGCACAGATAACTATTTCTACAACGATGAAGAGCTCGAAACTTTCTTTACTGAAAACGGAAGAAAAAGCGGAAGCGAACTTCAGCGTTACAAAGGCTTGGGCGAAATGAACGCAGACCAACTTTGGGAAACAACGATGTGTCCACAAACCCGCACGCTCTTGAAAGTTACTATGCAGGATGCGATATCAGCGGATGAGTTGTTCACACTTCTTATGGGCGAGCAACCAGAGCTCCGCCGAGCCTTCATCGAGGAAAATGCAAAACTCGTTGAAGACCTTGATATTTAGGAGGATTTATGGCAAAGCACCCGGAAAAAATAAGAGATTATGTACAACATTTAAATGATTCAAAAATATTAAATGTCGAGGTTGAAGACGAGATAAAAAAATCGTTTATCGCCTATGCGATGGCAGTCAATGTGTCCCGAGCAATTCCTGATGTCCGTGACGGTTTGAAACCTGTTCACCGCAGAATTTTGTACTCGATGAGCGAACTTGGATTGACTTCTGACCACGCTTACCGTAAATGCGCGCTGATTGTTGGCGACGTGTTGGGCAAATATCATCCACACGGCGACAGTTCGGTTTATGATGCGTTGGTTCGTATGGCGCAGGATTTCAGTATTCGTTGCCCGCTTGTTGACGGACACGGAAACTTTGGTTCGGTTGATGGAGACCCTGCCGCTGCATACAGATATACTGAAGCCAGATTGAGCAAAATTGCGTCCGAGATGATTCGTGACCTTGACAAAAACACGGTTGATATGTATCCGAACTTTGATGACACCAGAATGCAACCAACCGTTATGCCATCCCGATATCCAAATTTGCTTGTAAACGGCTCTGATGGTATCGCAGTCGGTATGGCAACATCAATTCCACCTCACAACCTTAATGAAATCATCGAAGGAACTATTGCTTTGATGAGAGACCCTGAAATGACGATAGATGACCTTTGTGAATTTATTCCCGCTCCTGATTATCCAACGGGAGGATTGGTTTTGGGAAGAGCGGCAATCCGTCAAGCTTACCGCACTGGTAAAGGAACGGCAATCATTCGTGCTAAGACAGACATAGAAGAGCTTCCAAACGGAAAATCAAGAATTATTATTACCGAGCTTCCATATCAGGTCAACAAGGCCAAACTTATTGAGACTATTGCAGACCAAGTCAAGGACAAGAGAATTGAAGGAATTTCTGACATAGCTGAAGAAACTGACCGCACAGGTATGCGTATTGTTATCGAATGCAAGCGAGATGCAAATCCGCAAGTTGTGCTCAACACGCTTTACAAGCAGACCAGTTTGCAAATCAATAACAGCATGATTTTGCTTGCTCTTGACAACGGTGTGCCAAAAATCATGAATTTGAAGCAAATTCTTAACGCATACATTGTGCACCAAGAAGATGTTATCACACGCCGTACAAAGTTTGAATTGAACAAAGCGGAAGAAAGAGAACATATTTTGCACGGTCTTGCCATTGCACTTGCAAGCATTGATGAAGTCATCGAAACAATAAAGAAATCAACTGACCGACAAGATGCGATGACAAAACTTATGGAGCGCTTCTTGCTTTCAGAAAAGCAGGCAAATGCAGTTATGATTATGCAACTCCAACGCTTGTCAAGTATGGAAGTTGAAAAAATCAACGATGAGTTGTTGCTCAAACAAACAGAAATTGCGAATTATAAGCTTATTCTTTCGAGTGAAGATGCCGTCAAAAATATCATTATCGAAGAGATGACCGATATAAAGACAAAATACGGTACACCAAGAAAGAGCGAAATAAGTTATGATTATTCTGAAATCAATATAGAAGACCTTATCGACCGCGAAGACATTGTTGTGACTATGACTCACTTTGGTTATATCAAGCGTATGCCGGTGACAGAATACAAATCACAGCGTAGAGGCGGTATGGGTATCACGGCGCATAAAGCCAAAGAGGAAGACTTTGTTGAGAATATGCTTGTTTCAAATACTCACGAACAACTATTATTCTTCACAAACTTCGGGAAAGTGTTCTCAATGAAGGGTTACGAAATCCCGGAAGCACAGCGTACAGCGCGTGGTCGTGCGATCATAAATCTTCTTCAGATTTTGCCAGAGGAAAAAGTTACCGCTATACTTCCAATCAAAGAAAATCCCGAAGGCTTCTTGATGCTTGCCACAAAGAACGGACTTATAAAGAAAACTCCACTCAGTGAATTCGCAAGCATAAAGAAAAACGGAAAGAAAGCTATCACTTTTGTAGATAATGATGAACTGATTACTGCAGTTATCACAAGTGGTGAAAATGAGCTTATTATGGCAGCGACAAACGGTCTTTCAATCCGCTTCTCTGAAACTCAGGTTCGTCCGACAAGTCGCAGTGCTCAAGGTGTCAAGAGCATGCGGCTCGAAGAAGGAGAAAGAGTTGTTGATATGGCAGTTTTGAGTGAGGATTGCGAAATCTTGACAATAACTGAAAAAGGTTATGGAAAACGCTCTTCATTTGTTGATTATCCACTTCAAGGCAGAGCAGGAAAGGGAGTCAAAGCAGGGGTATTTAGTGAAAAAACAGGCAAACTTGTCAATTTGAAAGTTATTCCTGCCGATACTGATGTGATGATGATAGCAGACAATGGAATTATTATAAGAGTTCAAGCCGATGAAATTTCAAAGATTGGTCGTGCAACTCAAGGCGTCAGAATTATGAAGCTTAAAGAAGAAGGCAATGTTGTTTCAATCGCACTCACGCCACACGAGGATGAAGAAGTAATAGAATTTGATGAAAACGGAAATCCTATCGTGAATGAAAATATTGAAGGTGAAGTTGCAGAAACAGTAGCTAGTGAAACAAAAGAAAGTGAAATCGCAGATGAGGCAACAGCACCAACGAATAATGGCGGAGAAGAGGCATAACCCACAAAAATCAATCAAAATTTGAACCAAGTCTGTCAATAGTGATGAACAAACTTCAAAACGATAAGAAAACACCGTGAAAACGGTGTTTTCTTTTTTGCACAATTTGGCATAGTCGTGAATAAACTATTGCGAGGTGAGCTATGGATTATCTTTTGCCGAGTGACGAGACAATGAAGAGAATGGCCGGAGAATATGCCAAAATTAAGCGTGTTTGCATACCGCGACGGGCAAATGCTTTTGAAATGGAAGATAATATTAAGGGAGTCTCTGGACAATTCGTTGAAAAAGCTCAAGACGAATTGGACAAGCAAAATAAAGTGATGCATAATACCGTGGTGGAAACCGTTTCAACATTGCAAGGAGCAAAAAGCATTGCGTTGTTGCTTGCTTTTTTGAACATTATGAAAACTTGGTGAAAGAAAAGAAGTAGACATATTTTAAGAAAAAGTTTTATGATAAAAAAAGATTATTTTCAAATAAGTCCCGTTTTCTAAAAAGAAAACGGGACTTTTGCAATACACAACATGGAAAAGAGATTTCAACCTCTTTTGAATGTTACTTGAACAGAAGTCTTGAATTCAAGATTTTGCAAAAAATTTGCAGGCTTTTCCCAGGTATAGCCAAATTTTCGATACATTCCTTCGGCTAATAATAAAAAGTCTACATTGGTTTCTTGCGAAATTTGAAAAGTGTTTTTTAACGATTGTGTTAGCGTTGCTTCAGTTTTCAAAATTATCTCTTTCAATTTTTCTTCACTTATCAAAAAAAGCGATATAGCTTCATCTTCTTCAACAAATTCTCTGAGAACGAGATTCATTTTGATTGAGGCTTCAACAACACCTTCTGAGAATTTTAGTTTTCCTTTCGTGCTTATAATTTCTAATTGCGCAACCTCACCTTCGGGAAAATCAATGGTTAGCATACCTCCGTTTTCTTTGATTTTCAAAAAATTTATACATTGCGCAATATCTTTTTCAACTGTGAAAGGCACAACGTTGTCTCCGACAATAATATTTTTGGTTAAGTTGTATTCATACTGTTTTGTCGAAATCGTTTCGCCCGTAGGGCTAGAAACTGAATTTTCAGGCAATTCGGCACGTTCTAAAAATGCAATAGCAGATACTGCGGATTGAGTATAATTGTCAACAATATAGTCTTTCACCTTGTATCGGGTGAGATTGCTGAATGATATTGATTCCAAAAGCAAAGTTTGAAGGTATTCGGCAGATGATACAGAAACGGGAGTTTCAGCGGAAAGAATATCAATAGGCTTTTCTTCTGTGCCAACGATCAAAGCATGCAACGTCAAAAACCAACCGTTGACAAGATTTTGTATTTCTTCATTCAAACCAATTTCGAGCGCATCTTTTGAAACTATAATGATATTGCAGTGAGTAAGAGATATTATCATTCCCATCTTCTCTCCAATTAGCGCAAGGGCACCACTCAAACTTTTGTCAGTTGCAGAAAAAACTACATATTTTTTTGTAGATGTATTTCCGCTACTTGAGGCTTGAGGGATAATAGACTGTATTGAAACATCATATCCTTCTTCTGTATAATCTATGCCCATTCCCAAGACCACTGCATTGTCTGTAAGGACATTAATTGAAACTGAACGACCAAAGAAAATCATGACACAGATTGCCAAAAATACTACAAGCCATTTTGCGCGAAGTATTTTGTTCATTTTTCACCTCCGTGATTTGAAGGAGCGGGCAATACGATTGTTGTTGAGTTCACAGAATTTTTTTCTTGAATTTCAGACGAAGTTACTTCATGTTTCTCAGGAGCATTCAAAAGAATTGGAGCATTTTCTTTTTCAGACTTTATTTTTTGATTTTCGTTTTTCCGCTTAGAAATAATAGCGACCAACAAAAGCGCAAGAGGCAAAATTGAATTGCCACACCAAAATGCAATGCTCACAAATTGTGTTGTAGCCATATTTATAACATACTGCATCGATTTGACTGATAAGAGAAAAATTATTATTGCGCCCACATATATTCCTGCAAAGACGGTTCGCTTGCGAAATAGGAATTCACCAATTTCAAAGCAGCCCCAAAGTAAACACGATAAATAAATAACTATCATAATGAACCAAGGAATAAGACCTGCCCATTCAAGTTTTCCCAGAGTTGATGCGAATTCGTTGAAAGTAGGAATTATAACTAAAATATTTTCAATTAAGAATAAAGCTCCGCCAAATATAGCAATAGAAATAATAATATTTAAAATAATAAACCCATAAGTCACAGGCACTGCAAGAGCTACATAAGGAAATTTATGTTTTTTCATCTTGATAAAAAGAAACGGCAACAAGTCGCCAATCCACAAACCAAAAGAATTCATATTGACAGTGAAGTCACCAACACTCATAGTGAACAGAGGTTTCAAACGGTCGAAATCCATTTCGCCATGCAAAAAAGTGTAGTCAAAAAATAATAGAGCAATAACCAAAATGAAGAAAATTTCAGCTGTTCTCGCAATTGAAACAATTCCTTTGTATGCAAGATAAAAAATAGGTAGAATGAAAGTGATGATTATAATATAAGGAGATATTGAGCGAAAAAGCGAACTAATAATAAAGGTCGCTCCGGAAGAATAGTACAGAATAAATTTCCCGGTAAATATTATAAGAAGGAGGACGAGTAAAATTTTGAGGGCGATAGGGCAATTTTTTTGAGAAAGCTCGAAACCGTTTATTGAAATG